>Ga0265338_10003379_pt1 | contig 22532 bp, 18 predicted proteins | sample 42126metaG_FD_193579 | JGI IMG/M metagenome (GOLD analysis project Ga0265338, IMG submission 193579) | Rhizosphere microbial communities from Carex aquatilis grown in University of Washington, Seatle, WA, United States - 4-21-26 metaG | ecosystem: Host-associated > Plants > Roots > Rhizosphere... | reverse complement strand
ACCCGGCCTTGGGCGATCTCCTCGACGCGGCTGATCGGCAGCTTCCTGCCCTCGGCCACCTTCGCGACGAACTGGCCGTAGATCCAGTCCACGAGCTTCTGGAAGACCTCGAGCTCCTCGTCCGTCTTCGGCCGGGTGATCGTGAGGAAGCCCGCGAACGTGCCCGTCTTGACACTGTCAAAGGTGATGCCGTGGTCGTTGGCCAGCTTCTGGAGGTTCGGCTGGATGCCAAAGACTCCGATCGAGCCGGTGATCGTGTTCGGCTCCGCGAAGATCCGGTCGCCGAAGGTGGAGATCCAGTAGCCGCCCGACGCGGCGTACGAACCCATGGAGACCACGACCGGCTTCACCTTGCGGGCCAGGCGCAGCTCCCTCTGGATCGTCTCCGCGGCCGAGGCGCTGCCGCCGGGGCTGTTCACGCGAAGGACGATCGCCTTCACCGAGGAGTCCTCGCGCAGGCGCCTGACCTCGCGGGCGAACTTCGCCCCTCCTATCTCGGTCTGGTCGCCCTCGCCCTCGACGATCTCGCCCTCGGCGTAGATCACGGCGACGTGGCCCGCCGCCATCCCCACGGTCGAGGGGTGCGGGACCGTCTTGGAGTAGTACGCGAGCTGGACCTGCTTGAAGGTGTCGGTCGGCGAGCTTACCCCCGTCTCCCGCTTGAGCCTGTCGACGATCTCGTCGCGGTAGGCCACCCGGTCGATGAGGCGGGCCTTGAGCGCAACGCCGGGCTTTATGATCCCCTCGGCGTCCACGGTCTTCTGGATGGCCTCGGGCGAGACGCCCCGCGACTTGCTGACATCCGCCACGATCGTGCCCCAGACGTCGTCCAGGAGCTTCTGGGTCTGCTCGCGGTTCTCCGGGCTCATGTCCGTCCTCGTGTAGGTCTCCACGTAGGACTTGTACTTGCCCACCCGCGTGATCTGCACGCCGATGCCGTACTTCTCGAATGCGCCCGCCAGGAAGAAGGGCTGGCTCGAGAGTCCCGGCATGATGATCATCCCGTAGGGGTCGAGCACGATGTCGTTCGCGACCGAGGCGAGGTAGAAGTCCTTGGTGGTCGCGTAGTCGATGTAGGCGACCACGGGCTTGCCCGAGTCACGGAATTCGGAGAGCGCGGCCCGGACCTCCTTGAGCGCCGCGTAGCCCGTGCCGTAGCCCCCCGGCGACAGGTTGCCGATCAGGAGGACGCCGCGAATCTTGCTGTCATGGGCCGCGTACTTGAGGGATCGCGTGATCAGCCGAAGCTGCATCGTGTCGGTGCGCCCCACGTTGAATTCCCCAAGGTCCACGGGCGGCGGGGCGTCCGTGATGTTCGTCGACAGGTCGAACACGAGGTACGACCCGTTCTCGACCTGCGGGGCCTTCTTCTCCTGGCCCATCGTGATGATCGCCCCGATGAATCCGATGAACAGGAGCGCCGCGCCCGTGGCGAAGACCACCAGGGCAACCAGGGCACCCAGCATCGAGGTGATGAAGTTCTTCATGGTAAAGAGGTAGAACGTAACCTCTTTCGGGCCATCCACCAGTAGAAACCGCCGACGCACGGAAGTGACGCAGGAACGGATTGCATCCCCCTAGGCATTGCCCAATGTCTCGGGCATGAACGAACAGAAGGATCTCCTGACGACCGGTCAGAAGGCGCTCACCATAAACCTCGACATGCCGAAGTACGGCACGTTCGCGGAGATAGGCGCCGGCCAGGAGGTGGCGCGCGAGTTCTTCCAGGCCGGCGGGGCCTCGGGCACGATCGCCAAGTCCATCTCGGCCTACGACATGGTGTTCAGCGACGCGATCTACGGGAAGGCCCCCCGCTACGTCTCGCGCGAGAGGCTCAAGCTCATGCTGGACCACGAGTACCAGCTGTTGATCGACCGCCTCTCGGGCACCCGGGGAGACCGGACCAACTTCTTCGTGTTCGCCGACACGGTCGCGACCAGCAACTTCAAGGGCACGAACGAGGCCCACGGCTGGCTCGGGCTCAGGTTCCAGACCGAGCCGAAGGGGGAGCCGAGCGAGATCGTCCTGCACGTGAGGATGTGGGACAAGGAGGCGGTGCTCCAGCAGCAGGCCCTCGGCATCGTCGGCGTGAACTTCATCTACGGGGCCCTGTACTACCGGGAGGACCTGGGCAAGCTGATCGAGTCGCTCAGGGACAACCTGGGCACGGACAGGATCGAGATCGACATGCTGCGCTTCTCGGGCCCCGCGTTCGCGAACGTCGACAACCGCCTGATGTCGCTCTACCTGGTCAAGTTCGGGCTCACCAACGCCGTCATGTTCGGGCAGAAGGGCGAGGTCCTGCAGCCGAGCGAGGTGCTCCACAAGAAGGCGATCCTCGTGGAGCGGGGCAGCTTCCGGCCGGTGACGATGGTGAACGTCGACATGCTCAACTGCGCGACCGCGCAGTTCGTCCAGGAGCCCCTCGTCAAGGGCAAGGAAATCGTCGTGCTCATGGAGATCACCATGAACAACCTGCTCGCCGCGGGAGCCCTCGACGCGCACGACTTCCTCTCCCGCGTCGACCTCCTGGCGGACATCGGCTTCACCGTCCTCATCTCCAACTACTCCGAATACTACCGGCTGACCTCCTACTTCCGCCGCTACACGAAGGAGATGATCGGCGTCGCCATGGGCATCAACAACCTGCTCGAGATCTTCAACGAGAAGTACTACGAGAACCTGGAGGGCGGGATCCTCGAGTCGTTCGGCCGGCTCTTCCGCAACTCGGTGAAGCTCTATATCTACCCGATGCGCAAGGACGCCTATGAGGCGTATGTCGCGCAGAGCGAGTTCGGGCACGGCGTGTCGAGCAATGCCTTCTCCTCGGGCGTCCTGATCAACGCGAAGAACGTGAAGATCGTCGACCACCTCTCGAACCTCTACGCCCACCTCCTGGAGAACCACTACATCGACTGCATCGTCGGCTTCGACACGGAGATCCTAAGCATCTTCTCGCGCGATGTCCTGCGCCGGATAAAGGAGCGGGACCCCACCTGGGAGAAGATGGTCCCGAAGCCCGTCGTCGACGCGATCAAGCGCCGCGGGCTCTTCGGGTATTCCGAGGCGCCCGTCCTCGAGGGGGCCAAGTAGCATGCGTTTCCACAAGTACCATGCGCTCGGCAACGACTACATCGTTCTCGACCCCTCGGACTTCCCCTCCTGGAAGGCGCCCGACACGGCGCAGATCCGGGTGATCTGCCACCGCAACTTCGGGGTCGGCTCCGACGGGATCCTCTGGGGCCCCTTGCCCACGCAGAAGGCCGACTTCGGACTGCGGATCTTCAACCCCGACGGGTCGGAGGCCGAGAAGTCGGGCAACGGCCTGCGCATCTTCTCGCGCTACCTCTGGGACCAGAAGCGGGTGGCCTCGCCCCGCTTCGCGATCGAGACCCCGGGAGGGGTCGTCCAGTCGGAAATCAAGGAGTCGGGCGGCCTGATCACCGTCGCCATGGGCTCGGTCAGCTTTGACAGCCAGAGGATCCCCGTCAGGGGCCCGTCCCGGGAGGTGATCGGCGAGCCGATAGAGGTGCAGGGCCGGCGGTTCGTCTTCTCGGCGGCCACGATCGGCAACCCCCACTGCGTCATCCCGGTCGAGGACCTTTCGGCGGACCTGGCGCGGCGCTACGGGCCCGACATCGAGGTCAATCCCCTCTTCCCCAACAGGACGAACGTGCAGTTCCTCAAGGTGCTCGACCGCTCGACGATCCAGATCGAGATCTGGGAGCGGGGCGCCGGATACACCCTCGCCTCGGGAAGCAGCTCGAGCGCCTCGGCCGCCGTGGCCCACAGGCTCGGCCTCGTGGACCGGTCGGTTACGGTCAGGATGCCCGGAGGCTCGATCGGCATCGAGATCGGCGAGAAGTTCGCGATCACGATGACCGGCACCGTGAACAAGGTGGCCGTGGGCGAGATGCACCCCGACCTCTTCAAGGTGGTCGTCTAGCCCGCGGCCCTTTTGGCCGTTGCGCGGCACGTGCGGGCGCGCCATGGTCGCGGAGTGACTGGTAGCGAGGCCTTCCGTCAGCTGTCGACCCCTGCGAAGATCAACCTTGCGGCCCTGGCGCTCATCGCCGGGGCGCTTGTCGTCCACCTGTGGCCCGAGTGGACCCGCGACCCCGACCTCTCCCACGGGCTCCTGATGCCCCTGGTCTGCGTGTTCCTGCTCTACCTCGGCCTGCGGCCGGCCGGCGAGCCGGCCCTGGGGGACGGGTCCGCCCTGGCGCTGACGGCGCTCCTCGGGGCCGCAGCCTTGGCCGGCCTCTGGGTCGCTGGGCTCCTCGCGGCAACGGTCGACTGGTCGAGCCAGGTGGTCGACTTCATGCTCGCCGGCTCGTTCGCCGCCCTGGGCTGCGGCGCCGTCGCGGCATTCGCCGGGCGCCGCACGGGCCTCGTCCGCTTCAACTGGACCAGCGTGTCCGCGGCGATCCTGTGGGCCCTGTGCGCCCCGCTCCCGCCGGGCACCTACACGAGGCTTACCCTCGGCCTGCAGCTGCGCGTCTCGGAGAGCGTCGTGCGGGCCCTCGACCTGCTCGGCGTGGCGGCCCACCGCCAGGGCAACATCATCGAGCTGGCGCACGGCACCGTGGGGATCGAGGAGGCCTGCAGCGGCGTCCGCAGCCTGGTCTCCTGCGTCTTCGCCGCCATCCTCTTCTCCGCGGCGCTCACCCGAAGGCCCGCGGCCCGGCTTCTCCTCATCGCGCTCTCGGTTCCGCTCGCCCTCGTGATGAACTTCCTGCGGTCGCTCGCGCTGACCCTCCTGGTCAACAGGGGCGTGCGGATCGAGGGCGCCTGGCACGACTCGACGGGCTACGGCGTCCTCCTGGTGACGGCCGCGATCCTCGCCTGGCTTGCGATCGCGCTCGACCGGGCCCCGGCCGGCGGCGCGACTCCCGAGGGCACCGCAGCCCCCGCCCTCCCGCGTGGAGGCGGGCTCGGGGCCCAGGCCGCCCTGACCGCGGTCCTGGCGCTTGTCGCGGCGACGCTCGTCATCTTTGCCGCCAACACGACGCGCCCCGCAAGGATCGCCGGCGCGGTTCCGGACCTTGCCGCCATGCTTCCCGTGACAGCCGCCGGCTGGCGGGTCGAGACCGACCGGGACCTGGACCGGTTTGCGGGGATACTCAGGACCGACCACATGGCCCAGCGCACGTACCTGAGGAAGGGGGTCTCGGGCATGGACCAGGTCACGCTCTACCTCGCCTTCTGGTCCGAGGGGCAGGCCTCCGTGGGCGCCGTCGCCTCCCACACGCCCGATGCCTGCTGGCCGGGGTCGGGCTGGGTCCAGGTGGCCGTTCCGGACAGCCTCGCCGCCCTTGAGGTTGGAGGCTCGGAGCTGCCCCACTCCCAGCACCGCTTGTTCACGAACGAGGGGTATCCCCAGCAGGTCTGGTTCTGGCAGGTCTTCGACGGGCGCATCGTCGAGGTCGGCAGCACGCGCTCCGTGCCCTCCTTGATCAAGATCGCCCTTAGGTACGGGTTCCGCCGGGGGGGCGAGCAGGCGTTCATCCGGGTCTCGAGCAACCGGCCGTGGGAGGAGATTTCCAAGGAGCCCTTCATCACGCAGTTCTTTTCAAACGTCCGGGGACTCGGCCTGCGCTAGACAAGGAACCGCTGCGCCTCCACTTCTATGCCCATGGACGAACCCAGGATTCCCCTTCCCCCGTGGCTGCCGTGGGCGTCCACGGCGTGCCTCGCTGCGATGCTCGCATGCGTGGGGGAGCTCTGGCTGGTCGAGAGGGCCCGGGGCCAGCTGCTTCGCGACCAGGTCCTCCTCTCGCAGGCCGCGATCCAGGGCACGCAGAACCAGCTCGAGGCCGAGAGGATACTCGGGCGGCGCGAGCTCGGGGCGGCCCGCGGAGCCGGCCTTCAGGGCGCCGGTTTCAGCGTGGAGCTGCTTTCGCCGCCGGAGGGCCCCGGCCCCGCCGCGCCATGGGGCGTCGTCGTCTGGTCGGCGGACGGGGACCATGCGGTGCTCAGGGTCTCCGGCCTGCCGGCGGCCAAGCCGGGCCGCGACTACCAGCTCTGGCTGGACGGTCCGGGGCAGGACTACCCCGTCGCCTGCGGCCTGGTGGGAAAGGCGGCGCCCGAAAACGAGGGCGGCTGCCCCGTGGCGCTGCCCTCTCCCGTGGAGCCCGGATGCCGGTTCCTTCTTCTCGAGTGCGCCGCGGGCGGCGCGAAGACCCTGGAATCAGCCCGCTCGGGGGGACCAATCGTACTTGCCTCCCTTCCCGACACAGGAAGTATTCCTAGGCGATGATCATCAAACCCAAGGTGCGCGGATTCGTATGCGTGACGGCACACCCGGCCGGATGTGCAGCCCACGTCAACGAATGGATAAGCCACGTCAAATCAAAGGGTACCATCCAAAACGGCCCTCGCAAGGTCCTGGTGATCGGGGCGTCCACGGGATATGGCCTGGCCTCCCGGGTTACGGCGGCCTTCGGCTCCGGGGCATCGACCTTGGGCATCTTCTATGAGCGCCCCTCCGAGGAGGGGCGGCCGGCGACGCCCGGCTGGTACAACTCGATCGGCTTCACGCAGGCGGCCCGCGCCGCGGGGCTCTATGCCAAGAACATCAACGGGGACGCTTTCTCCAACGAGATCAAGGCCCAGGCCCTGGAGACGATCAAAAGGGACCTCGGAACGGTCGACCTGGTCATCTACTCGCTCGCCTCGCCAAGGCGCACCCACCCGAAGACCGGCGCGGTGCACAAGTCCGTCCTGAAGCCCGTGGGGACCTCCTACACGAACAAGACGGTCGACACCGACAAGGGCATCGTGAGCACCGTGACGATCGAGCCCGCGACCGAGCAGGAGGTCGCCGACACGATCGCCGTCATGGGCGGCGAGGACTGGGAGCTTTGGATGAACGCGCTGGCGGAAGCCAAGCTCCTGGCGCCCGGCGCGCAGTCCGTCGCCTATTCCTACATCGGGCCCGAGGTCACGTGGGCCGTCTACAAGAACGGGACCATCGGCCTCGCCAAGAACGACCTCGAGCGCGCGGCAAGGAGCATCGACTCCCAGCTCAAGCTCAACGGCGGTGGCCGGGCGTTCATCTCGGTCAACAAGGCGCTCGTCACGCAGGCGAGCTCAGCCATCCCCGTGGTGCCGCTCTACATCTCGATACTCTACAAGATCATGAAGGCCGAGGGCACGCACGAGGGGTGCATCGAGCAGATGCAGCGCCTCTTTGCGGAGCACCTCTACTCGCCGTCCGGCCCGAAATTCGACGAGGCCGGCCGCGTCCGGGTGGATGACCTCGAGATGAGGGATGCCATCCAGGCCTCGGTCGCGAGGATCTGGCCCGGGGTGACGACCGAGAACCTGGCCGAGCAGACCGACATCGCGGGCTACCGCAGCGAATTCCTCAAGCTCTTCGGGTTCGGGCTGGACGGCATCGACTACGCTGCCGACATCGAGCCGCACATCCCGATGCTCTGAGCCACGGCGCCTAGTCGCCGACGCTCGCCGACCTGCCGTTGTCCTTGGGCCCGAGACCCAGGATGTAGGGGCCTGCCCGCTTCGCCCATTCGTCGGCCTTCGGGTACGACGAGGCGCCTTCCGCGAAATTGATCCTGAGCATGTCGGTGTCGATCACGCCGGGGTTAAGCGGCACGGCGGCCATCCCCTTCGGGAGTTCCTCGGCCAGGGCCTTCGTCAGGCCCTCGATCGCCCACTTGGTGGAGCAGTACGGCGCGACCTCGGGCGAGACGCTCCGCCCCCAGCCGGAGCTCATGTTCACGATGACGCCGCTGCCCCTCTCGATCATCGCCGGGGCAAAGGCCCTGATGACATTGGTAACCCCGATAATGTTGACGGAGACCACCTTGCTAAATTCCTCGGCCGGCACCTTCCAGAGCGGCGCAGGGGTGTTCATGAGCGCGGCGTTGTTGATCAGGATGTCGGGCGGGCCCAGGGCGCCCAGGACCCGCTCCGACCAGAGCGCCACCTTGACGGGCAGCGTCACGTCGACCGCGTCGAAGCTGTGCGGCTCCGGGTGGGTGAACCTGAAGTCGAAGATGGCCGGGCCGCTCCTGCCGCAGCCGGCGACCGTGTGCCCGTTCGCGATGTACCACTCGGCAAGGGCGCGGCCGAGGCCTCGGGTCACGCCGGTGATGACGATCTTCATGCCTAGCGGGCCTGGAGGCTGAACTTGTTGAGGCCGGCGGTGCGGCACGCGTCCATGACGAAGGCGAGCTTCTTCAACTGTGTGGTCTCGTCGGCCTTGATGAGGACCGGGATGTCCCGGTTCGTCTCGCTCACCTGCTTGAGGAGCGCCACCAGCTGGGGATCGGAAACGATCTTGCCGTTGAACGACACGAGACCGTCCTTGTCGATGCCGATCGTGACCGTGCCCTTGTACTCGTTCTTGCCCGCGGTCGCTATCTTCGGGAGCGTGATGTTCAACATGGTCGCCGACCTGAACTGCATCGTGACGAACGCGAAGAAGATCAGCATGACCAGCACGTCGATCAGCGGCACGAGGTTTAGCTCGGGCCGCTTGCGGGTCTTTTGGCGGAATCCGCTCATCCGCGGCCGCGATTGATGATGCGCTCGAGGAGCACGTCGAGCTGCGCCGCGTAGTTGTCGATCCGGCGCTGGAGGTACCCGCTCCCGACGAGGGACGGGATCGCGATCGCCAGGCCTATGACCGTGGCGGAGAGCGCGAGCGCGACTCCCTTTGTGAAGACGACCGGGTCGGGAAGGCCCGTGTCCGGGGAGATTTCGGAGAACACCTGCAGGAGGCCCGTCACCGTGCCCGAGAGGCCTATCAGGGGGGCCGCGGCATAGATGACGTCCAGGTAGGGAACGCCCCGCTCCATCCGGTTCACCTCCAGCCGGGCGAACGCCTTGAGCGAGTCCGGGTCGTTGTGGTGGATCTCCGCGAATTCAACGATCCGTGAGAGGACGGTGTGCCGGCCGCCGACAAGCTGCTTTCCGTTCATGACCGCGTCGACCAGGTCCGGGGGCAGGACGGCGGCCGTCCTCAGGGCGTAGACCCGCTCAAAGATGATGAAGACGGCCAGCGCCGAGCATATACCAAGGGGATATATCAGGAGGCCGGCCCCCTTGAAAACTTCGATCATTCCAAGTGTCATGGTTAATAGTGTGCCTGTAAGACGCTTCCGACTGCAAAAAGGTCCCCAAAATTAGGGGCAACAGTGGCCGTCGCCAAGCTGTTTGATTGTCGGCGGGGGTCCGCACAGAAGTCCCGGCCCCAAAAGATATCCTAAAATACTATAAGCTAGTATTTTAGGAAGACATGTACGGCAGGGCCCCGGCGACCCTCCCGGCATCGGCGGCGCCCTCGATAAGTTCCCCTATGGGGTCCCACCGTCCGTTCACGAGCGCGTCCCTGGCGCTTTCGCGGACCGAAACGGGGACCGACTGGCCGGCGAACGTCGCGCGCTGGCCTACCAGGTCGATCACGACCTCGGTCGAGGGGTCCGCCTCGACCGCCTCGGCGATCTTCGCGATGTCCCCGCGGCTCGCCGTGACGCACGGCATCCCAAGCGTCGTCGAATTCCCGAGGAAGATCTCCGCGAACCCCTCGGCGATGACGGCGCGTATCCCGTACTTCTGGAGCGCCTGGGGGGCGTGCTCGCGCGAGGAGCCGCAGCCGAAGTTAACCCCGGAGAGAAGGATGCTCGCCCCCTTGTGCCTGGGCTCGTTGAGCGGGTGCGGCTTGTCGCTGCCGTCGGCGTTCTTGCGCATGTCGTAGAACAGGTATTCGCCGAGCCCGTCAAAGGTGACGCACTTCATGAAGCGGGCCGGGATGATGCGGTCCGTGTCGATGTCGTTTCCCGGGACGTTGACGGCCCGGCCCGCGACGCGTGTGATTTTTTCGAGTGCCATGATGGGGGTCCTTCCGATCAGTTTGCGCTCACGGCGAACACCTCGCGGGCGTCGGCGACCGACCCCGTCACGGCGGCGGCCGCAACCATGATCGGGCTCATGAGTATCGTGCGGCCCGTCGGGCTTCCCTGGCGGCCCTTGAAGTTGCGGTTCGAGGAGCTCGCGCAGAGCTGGTCGCCGACCAGCTTGTCGGGGTTCATCGCCAGGCACATGGAGCAGCCGGCGTTGCGCCACTCAAAGCCCGCGTCGCGGAAGATCTTGTCGATGCCGAGCTCGGCGCACAGCAGCCCGACGCCCTGCGAGCCGGGGACGGCGATCGCCTTCACCCCCGGCGCCACGTGCCTTCCCTTGATGAAGCGCGCGACCTCCTGGAAGTCGCTCAGGCGCCCGTTGGTGCACGACCCGAGGAAGGCGACGTCGATCTTGGTCCCCTTGATGGGGGCCCCGGGCTTGAGCTTCATGTAGGCAAGGGCCTCCTCGATCGAGCTCCGCTCGTCGACGCTCGTCGCCTTTGACGGGTCGGGCACGACGCCGGTGATGGGAACGCCCTGGCCGGGGTTGATGCCCCAGGTGACCGTGGGCGCGATGTCGGCCGCGTCGATGCGGACGACGTCGTCGTAGGTGCAGCCGGGGTCGCTCGCCACGGCCCGCCACCGGGCGACGGCGGCGTCCCAGGCGGCGCCCTTCGGCGAATAGGGCCTGCCCTTCAAGTAGGCGAAGGTGGTCTCGTCGGGGTTCACGTAGCCGGCGCGGGCGCCGCCCTCGATCGACATGTTGCACACCGTCATGCGCTCCTCCATGGTGAAGCGGTCGAAGACCTCGCCGGCGTACTCGTACGCGTAGCCCGTCCCGCCGTTCACCCCGAGCGTGCAGATGATGTGGAGGATGACGTCCTTCGCGTAGACCCCGGCGCGCAGCTTCCCGTTGACCTCGATCCTCCTGACCTTCAGGCGCCCGAGCGCCATCGTCTGCGTCGCCAGGACGTCGCGGATCTGGGTCGTCCCGATGCCGAAGGCGATCGCGCCGAACGCCCCGTGCGTGCTCGTGTGGGAGTCCCCGCAGGCGATCGTCGTGCCGGGCTGCGTGATGCCCTGCTCGGGGCCGACGATGTGGACGATGCCCTGCTTGCCGGTCGAGCGGTCGAAAAACGTGATGCCGAACTCAAGGCAGCTCCTCCTGAGCTCCTTGATCATGGCGTCCGCGAGCGGGTCCGCATAGGGCTCGCTCACCTGGTCGGTGGGGACGATGTGGTCCACGGTCGCGAAAGTGCGGTGGGGCATCGCCACCCTAAGGCCCAGGTCGCGCATCATTCCGAAGGCCTGCGGGCTCGTGACCTCGTGGATCAGGTGCGTGCCGACGAGGAGCTGGGTCTGGCCGTTCGCCAGCCTTCGCACGGAGTGGGCGTCCCAGACTTTCTCGAAAAGGGTCTTTGGCATGGCCCCTTTATAACATGGGGTTGCATTGTACGGGAAATACTTGTTTGGCTATCAATGATGCCCCGGGAGTATCAATTCCCCTTTGAGCTGCGCCACCTGGTCTATTTCCGGGAGGTCGCCAAGCGCCTGCACTTCAGGAAGGCCGCCGAGGCGCTCGCGATCGCGCAGCCGGCGCTCAGCCGGCAGATCGCCCAGCTGGAGGCGGCGCTCGGTGTGCGCCTGTTCAACCGCTCGAGCCGGCGCGTCGAGCTGACCCCGGCCGGCGCCGCACTCGCCGAGCGGATCGAGCCCGTCCTGGCGGCGCTCATGCGGGTGCCGGCCGACATGCGTGCCGTGTCCGAGGGCCGCGTCGGGCGCCTGCGGGTCGCGTTCACGGGCCTCGCCATGGCGACGGTCCTCCCGGACATCCTGAGGGGCTTCCACCGGAGGTTTCCCGGGATCCGACTCGAACTGAACGAGTCCCCGACCGCCCTGCAGATTGCCGCGCTTCAGGCCGGCGAGATCGACTGCGGGTTCTTCCACCCGGACGGACCCTCCCCCGGGGTCTCGACGACCCTCCTCCTCAGGGAGCAGAACGGGGTCCTCCTTCCGGCGGACCATCCCCTGGGACGAAGGAAGGCCCTGCGGCTCAGGGACCTGGCGGACACCCCGTTCGTGCTCTTCCCCAGGGCCAACAACCCGGGCTTCTACGACAGGGTCCTCTCCGCGTTCGCCTCGAGCGGCGTGGCCCCCCGCATCGCCGAGGAGGTCTGGCCCCGCTCGAACGGGGTCGGGCTCGTGCGGGCCGGCGTCGGCGCCACGTTCGCGGCGCCCAGCGAGGCGCGCCACCTCCCCGAGAAGGTCATCTTCCGCCGGCTCTCGGGGCCGACGCCGGAGAGCAGGCTCGTGGTCGGCTGGCGCAGCGCCCCCGCGCCCCAGCCGGCCCTGGCCGCGCTCCTGGAGGCGGCCGCCCGGCACGCCGCCGTCTAGGCCGCCGCGCCGACCCGGTCGTCGAGCCGGAACGAGCGGACGGCGAGGACGATCGCAAGCAGCATGAGGACCGACGCCTCGTAGAAGGCTATCCCCGGCAGGTGCCAGCGGGCGTCGTCGCCGATGCACATGCCGAAGCTCCACGCCCCGAAGACCGGCGCGAATATCCCCGCCAGGCTCGTGAGCCCCGAGAGGGACCCCTGCACCGCCCCCTGCTCGTTAGGCGGCACGTGCTTGGTGATGAGCGCCTGGGCCGACGGCCCCGCGATGCCGCCGAAGGCGCCGATGAAGATGAGGCCGTAGATCATCCATCCCCGGGTGGCGGTCCCGTAGGAGGCCATGATGACGACGGAGACGAGGAGCCCGAGGACGAGCCCCCTCCTCTCCCCCGTCCAGCCGATGATCCGCTTCACGAGCCCTCCCTGCACCACGACGCTCATGATGCCGGCAAACGTGAGCGAGAGGCCGACCTCCATGGTCGTCCAGTGGTAGCGGTAGCCCATGTAGAGCACCCAGATGCTCTGCATGATCGTGTTTCCCACCATGAGCAGGAAGTACATCCATGCCAGGTCCACCACCCCGCGGAACCGCCGCAGCGCGAGCAGGGAGCCCACCGGGTTCGCGCGCTTCCACGAGAAGGGCCTGCGGTTCTCGGGGGCCAGCGACTCGGGAAGGACGAACGCCCCGTAGAGCCAGTTGGCGGCGACGCAGCCCGCCGCGACGAAGAACGGGAGCCTTAGGCTGTACCTTCCCAGGAGCCCTCCCAACGCGGGCCCGATCACAAACCCGAGCCCGAAGGCGGCCCCCACGAGCCCGTAACCCTGGGCCCGCTTTTCAGGGGGCGTGACGTCGGCAATGTAGGCGTTGCAGGTCGCCAGGGCGCCGGCCGTCGCCCCGGAGATCACGCGCCCCACGTACATCCAGCCGATGTTGGGGGCGAGGCCCATGACGACGTAGTCGACCGCGGTCCCCGCGAGGGCGATAAGGATGACCCTTCGCCTCCCGAAGCGGTCCGAGAGCGAGCCGAGGATCGGCGAGGCGATGAACTGCATGGCCGCGAACACCCCGACCAGGAGCCCGTACGAGTCCGAGCCCTGCGCGACGTTGCCCCCGTTGAACTGCGTGACGAGGCCCGGCAGGACCGGGATCAGGATCCCGAAGCCGAGCACGAGGAGCACCAGCGTGACGAAGATGAAGCCGAGGGCTGGCTTGCGCGGCGTGGTGGCTTCCATCGCCCCATGATCCGGGCGCGAGGGGCCTTTGGAAAGCCAAAGTTGGACCGCCGGTTGGAATGCGGGGCTGGCGGCTACGGCAGGCGGTACTCGAGGAGCGACGGCGACCCGTCCCTGGAGACGAGCGCATACCTCTCGCCCGCCGCCACGGTGGCGGTGAAGACCGCCTGCTTGGGCACGTAGGCCGCCGGGCGGGCGACCGGGGCGATAGAGACCCGAAACGCATGGGTCCCCGGGGCGGCAACGACCCCGGGATGGGCGTCGATCAGGAATGGCACCCTCTCCCTAACCGCGGGTCGCCCGTCAACCTCAAGCAGGACAAAATCCAAGTCGTTGCGGACCGGCGGGGACGCGCGCGGCGCCGAGACGATCTCGTCGTCAATAACCGCCATCCCGGAGTAGTCCCCGGCGCAGCCCCCGCCGGCCAGGAGGACGGCGAGGGCGACGGCGAACGGGGGGCGGTGCCGCGGCTTCATGGACCAGAGGGGTCAGTCCTGCAGGCGCCCCATGAGCTTGTCCACGTCCATGGAGAACTGGGTCCCCGGCTGGACGTCCAGGGCGATGCGCGCGCGCTCGACGGCCTCCCTCGCCTGCGGCCTCATGTGGATGACGGCGAGGTGCTCCGCGAACGCGGCCACGATCTGGTCGAAGAAAAGGGTCCCGGCCCCGTGGCCGAACTGGGCGAGGATCGCGTTGTAGGTCGCGATCTGGTCGGCGGGCGCCTGCGTGGCGAGGCTCCTTGCAAGGATCGCCGAGGCCTGGCGGATCGCCAGGTCGGCGCGGTCGCCCTTGAGCCGGTCGGCGAGCCCCCGCTCCTCGTAGTCGGCGAGGCTCGTCTCGCCGCGCGCCCTCAGGCTCTTGCAGACCCGGTCCACGTACCCGACCACGAGGTCCGGGTAGCGCGGGGAGAAGGCCAGGGCCGCCTCCCGGTAGACGGCCTCCTGCCTGGGGGCGTCGACGCCGAGCCTCGAATTCGCCGCGATCAGGGTCTCCCAGGCGTCGAGGTTGCGCCTCTCGTAGTTGACGGCCTTGCGGGCCGCCCTCGCCGCGTTGGCCGGGTCTCCCGTCTGCAGGAAGTCCACCGCGAACTCCTGGTGCACGCGCGACTGGGCGAATGCCGGCAGGGCGCGGAAGCGCTCGGAGAGGAACTGCAGCTCGTGGTCCGAAATCTGCGACCAGGTCTGCGGGTCGATGGCGATCCCGGTCACCAGGCGCTGCTCGGCGTAGCGCCCCGCGTCGAGGCGCCACTTGTGGCTGCCGTCCAGGAAGCCGAACCAGGCGTGCCGCCCGTCCTGCCCGGAGCCGAAGAAGAGGAGTGTCGGCACCCCGCGGGCCTTGCCCACCTCGGTCGCAAAGTACGCCTGGTCGATGCAGATGCCGCCGGAGGCCTTGATCGCCTGAAGCGTGTAGGGCCCGTCGGACCAGACCATCCCGGCGTCGCTGCTCGCCCGGTCCCCGCGGTACTTGATCATGAAGTAGGCGCTCTCCAGCTGGTCCAGGGGATAGGGCACGTTTGACAGGGACCATGCGAGCTCGGGAGCGGGGGCCGCCGCGTCGACCACGAACTTGAGCTCCTCGGCGCGCAGCCTGCCCAGCCTGAAGTACGTGTGGCCCAGGGCCTCCTCGCGGGTCAGCCGCTCGAAGGCCTCGGCGGCGCTCGGCAGCTTTCTCCTCAGGAGCCCCTGCGCCACCTGGATGTGGGGCCAGTAGGGCGGCGGAGGCACGTCGTAGACCATCGCGATCGCAAGGGCCAGCGACGCGTACCTAGCGAACTTCTCGGGGTCCGCGTGGTGCAGGCCCTCGAGGATGATCAGCATGTTGGGGACGTGGTCCACGTTCTTCACCTCCGAGAAGAACTCCTCCGAGAAGGCCTCGTTTGAGAGGAGCCATGCCTTGAGCCCCTGCGAGACGTTGAGCCCGATCGGGTTCTCGCCCGGGTGGTACTCCCCCGCGACCCCCTCGTAGTTGAGGCGGGCCGCCGTGATGGCGTCCATCCACCCGCTTATGAACACGTTCTCGGGCTCGGAGAAGAGGAGCGCCCAGCGGTAAAGGTGGTACCACGCCTCGGCCGCGGCGAAGCGCTCCTGCGCGTAGGCGAGCTGCGCCGCGGCCCTGAGCGGGGGCACGACGGCGGGCCATCCCGACGAGCCCGCCGTGTCGAGGATCGAGGCGATCCGCGCCTGGGTCGGCGGATTGCGGCTCTCAAGCTCAGGGATGGGGACGCCCTGCCCCTGGGCGGACGACGCCGCGGGGGCCGCAAGGCAGGCGGCCAGGAGCAGTGCCCAGGCGAGCTTTAGGCGAGGCGGGCCCATGGGAGGCGCCCCAGACTAGAACCGGAGCCGGGCCCGGCTGCGACTGAAAACCCCGCTCCCGGTTTGACGGGGGGCGGGGTTTTGCTCAACGGCGGTTGGCCGTCTTTTTCTTCAGGGCGCCACGCCAGTGGTGGCGGGAGGCGTCTTTTGCTTGAAAGCGAGAACTTCGCCGTCTCGGGCGACGAGGACCGATTCGCCCTCCTTGATCTCCCCGCGCAGGATGGCCTCGGCCAGCGGGTCCTCAAGGTAGTGCTCCACGGCGCGCCTCAGGGGCCTGGCGCCGTACTTCTCGTCGTAGCCCTTCTCGATCAGGAGCTCCTTGGCCTCGGGCGTGAACTCGAGGGTGATCTTCCTGTCCACGAGCCTCAGGGCGAACTTGCCGACCTCGAGCTCGACGATCGCCGTCAGGTCCGCCTTGTCGAGCGGCCGGAAGAAGACGATGTCCGAGATCCTGTTCAGGAATTCCGGCTTGAACACGCGCTTGGCCTCCTCGAGCACCTTCTCGCGCATCTTCTCCGCGTCGTTGAAGCTGGAGGTGGCGGCCGCAAACCCCATCGAGGTCTGGCGCTGCAGCAGCTGCGCGCCCACGTTCGAGGTCATGATGATGATCGTGTTTCGGAAATCCACCGTGCGCCCGAGCGAGTCGGTGAGGCGGCCGTCCTCCAGGATCTGCAGGAGGATCTGGAGCACGTCGGGGTGCGCCTTCTCCACCTCGTCAAAGAGGATGACGGCGTAGGGCCGGCGGCGGACGGACTCGGTCAATTGCCCGCCTTCTTCGTAGCCCACGTAGCCCGGGGGCGAGCCGATCAGGCGCGAGACGGAGAACTTCTCCATGTACTCGCTCATGTCGATCTGGACGAGCGCATCCTGCTTGCCGAACATCTGGGCGGCGAGCTGCTTGGCGGTCTCGGTCTTGCCGACGCCGGTCGGGCCGACGAACAGGAAGGAGCCGATCGGCCTGCGGGGATCCTTCAGGTCCGCCCTTGAGCGGCGAAGCGCGCGGGCGATGGAGCCCGCGGCGACACCCTGCCCGATGACGGACTTCTGGATCTCCGTCTCCAGGTTGAGGAGCTTCTCGCTCTCCTTCTTCTCCATCCTCGAAAGCGGAATCCCGGTCCAGTCGGCGACGACCTGCACCATCAGCTCCTCGTCGATCGTGACGCGCTTCTCCTCGCGGGCCTTCTTCCACTGCTCGGTCGCCTGCTCCTGCTTGGAGCGGAGCTGCTTCTCCTTGTCGCGGAACTTGGCCGCCTCCTCGAAGTGCTGCTCGCTGATGGCCTTCTCCTTCTGGGCGCACACCTCCTCGATCTCCTTGGTGAGGCTCTCGATGTCGGGCGGCCTGGAGAGGGCCGCGATGCGGGCGCGCGAGCCCGACTCGTCCATGACGTCGATGGCCTTGTCCGGCAGGAAGCGGCCCGTGATGTAGCGGTCCGAGAGCTTTGCGGCCGTCTCGAGGGCCAGGTCCGTGAAGATCACCTTGTGGTGGTCCTCGTACTTGCCCCGGATCCCCTTGAGGATCGTGATCGTGTCGTCGACGGAGGGCGGCTCGACCTTGACCGACTGGAAGCGGCGGTCGAGGGCGCTGTCCTTCTCGATGTACTTGCGGTACTCGTTTAGCGTCGTCGCGCCCACGCACTGGAGCTCGCCGCGCGAGAGCGCGGGCTTGAAGATGTTGGAGGCGTCCATGGCGCCCTCGGCCGCGCCGGCGCCCACGATCGTGTGCAGCTCGTCGATGAAGAGGATCACGTTTCGGGCCCGCTTGATCTCGTCCATCACGGCCTTGATCCGCTCCTCGAACTGGCCGCGGTACTTGGTCCCCGCAACCATGAGCGCCAGGTCGAGGGTGATGACCTTCTTCTCGAATAGGATCTCCGGGACGTTGCCGGCCGCGATCTCCTGGGCGAGGCCCTCGACGATCGCGGTCTTGCCGACGCCCGCCTCGCCGATCAAGACGGGGTTGTTCTTCGTGCGCCTGCACAGGATCTGGATCACGCGGCGGATCTCGGCCTTGCGGCCCACGACCGGGTCCATCTCGCCCTTGCGGGCAAGCTCGGTCAGGTCGCGCCCGAACGCCTTCAGGGCCGGGGTCTTGACCTCCTTCTTCTCCTCGGACTGGGCGCCGGGGCGCTGGGGGTTGCCTGCGGCGGCCTCCTCGCCCCCGCCCTCCGCTCCGCCCGAGAACTGGGGGTCGAGCTCGCGCAGGATCTCGTTGCGCGTGCGCTCGATGTCGACGTCGAGCGACTTGAGGACGCGGGCGGCGACGCCCTCTCCCTCGCGCAGGAGCCCGAGCAGGATGTGCTCGGTCCCGACGTACGAATGGTTGAGCGCCTTCGCCTCCTTGCCGGCCAAGGCAAGGACCTTCTTCACGCGCGGGGTGTAGGGAATGCTCCCCTGCGCCTTCGCCTCCTGGCCGGTCCCGACCTGCTTCTCGACGGCGGCGCGGACGGTCTCCAGGTCGAGCCCCATCTTCTGAAGCACGCTCACCGCCACGCCCTGTCCCAGCTTGATCAGCCCGAGCAGGATGTGCTCGGTCCCGACGTAGTTGTGGTGAAAGCGGTCAGCTTCCTTCCGGGCCAGCGCCAGCACCTGCTGCGCGCGGGGGGTGAAGTTATTCATCGGTTCCTGCGACATGGGTCTTGGTGCGATGGGTCAGTTGTTGCTGTTCGACGATAAAGTGAAATCCGGGCGCGTGAAATTGGCAAACTCGGAACGCAGTCTCTCCGCCCTGAGGAGGTCCCTCTGGCCGGCCTCGAACTCGCCCTTCTGGGAGTATTGCAGGTGCCCGGGCTGAGCCTCGATGAAGAGGCGGTCCGTGACCGAGCGCCTCGAGTCCGGGAAGACCCCGAGGTCGACGCCAAGCCGGATGAGCGAGAGCAGGTTCATGGCCTCGTTGGAGCTTAATACGTGCCCGTTCTGCAGGATTCCGTAGGCGCGCCCGATCTTGTCGAAGAGCTTGCCGGAGTCCGCCTCCAGGAGGCGGGCGCGGGCGTTGAGCTCGTGCTCGATGATCGACTGCAGGACGCCGGCCAGGCGCTTGAGGATCTCCTCCTCGGACTCGCCGAGCGTCGTCTGGTTGGAGATCTGGAAGATGCTGCCGCAGGCGTCCGAGCCCTCGCCGAAGAGGCCGCGCACCACCATGCCGAGCTGGTTCACGGCGCGCACCACCTTCTCCATCTGGTTGCCGATGACGAGCGCCGGCAGGTGCATCATGGCCGAGGCCCGCATGCCGGTGCCCAAGTTGGTCGGGCACGCCGTCAGGTAGCCGAGGGAGGGGGAAAAGGCGTAGTCGAGCGAGTCCTCCAGGGCGGAGTCCATCTCGTTGATCGAGGCCCAGGCCTTCTTCAGCTGGAAGCCCACGCGAAGCATCTGGATCCGAAGGTGGTCCTCCTCGTTGATCATGACCGAGAAGGCCTGGTCCTTGCTGATGACGACGCCGCTGCCCTGCTTGGAGCCGCTCAATTCGCGGCTGATCAGGTGGCGCTCGACGAGAATCCGCTTCTCGAGCTCGCCCAGTTCGCCGACCCCGACCGCCAGGCCCCGCTTCATGACGGGGTTCGAGGTGACCGCGGCGCTGCAGGCCTCCAGGATCTTCTCGCGCTGGGCGGGCTTGGCCCAGCCCGGGAAGGGCTGCCCGGCCAAGTTTCGCGCAAGGCGTATCCTCGTCATCAGGACGATGGCCGACTTGCTGCTCGACGAATCGGTCAGCTCCGACGGGGTGTCGATGAGGGATCCGATGGTCATGGCCTTAGCGCTTCTGGCCGACGGCTTGCCTGACTTGGTTGATCTCATCGCGGCAGCGGGCTGCGTCCTCGTAGCGTTCGGCCTTGATCGCCTCGGAGAGGTCGACCTCCAGTTGTGTGAGCTTGTCGTAGAGCGACTTGCGCTCGAGGGCCCGCTGCGGGACCTTGCCCGAGTGGACGATGCCCTTGTGCATGCCCTCGAGCATCGGGTCGAGGATGCCCTTGAATGCGGTGTAGCATGCGGGGCACCCGAAGCGCCCCTGCTTCTTAAAGTCGGACGGCGTGAAGCCGCACTGCTCGCAGCGCACCCCCCCGGGCGTCGTGTCCGGGTTGAGCGAGGCCTTCAGCAGAAGGTCGGCGAGCGAGAAGCCGCTCGGGTCCGTGACGCCCTTCTCCTGCGCGCAGTCCTCGCACAGGTCCACCTTGTGCACCTTGTTGTCCAGGATCTGGGTTAGGTGCTCCGTGGCGGGCTTCGAGCAGAGATCGCACTTTAGCGGGTTGGCCATGGATTATCGGTTAATGGGTATGCACCAAATGTGCCATGAGCCGCCCCATTGGGCAAGCTGCTCGCGCATTCGGGTTACTAAGTAACATTACGGCCCAAATCGACCCGTCTCAAGCGCCATTGAGGCGCAATGGGTGGCACACCTCAGATGCGCGTCCCCTCGACGAGGACCCGCCTCCGGAACTCGGAGAGGACCTTGCGTGTGATGGGGCCGGGGGTGCCGGTCCCTATGACGCGGCCGTCCAGCTTCACCACCGGGATCACCTCCGCGCCGGAACCGGTCAGGAAGCATTCGTCGGCGCACCACAGGTCGTAGCGCGTAAGGTTGCTCTCCCGCAGCGGGATGCCAAGGTCCCTGGCGATGTCGATGATCGTGCTGCGGGTGACCCCCTTGAGGGCCCCCTGGGTGGCCGCCGGGGTCAGCAGCTCGCCCTTGTGGGCGATGAACACGTTGTCGGCGGTCGCCTCTGCGATGTAGCCCTGGTCGTTGAGCATGATGCCCTCCAGGGCCCCCGCCTGCCTCGCCTCGATCTTCCCGAGGATGTTGTTGAGGTAGTTGAGCGACTTGACCGTGGACGGGAAGGCCCCGGGGCCCACCCTGCGGGTGGGCACCGTGACGATCGCCAGGCCCTTCTCGTAGTGCTCGGCCGGGTAGAGGGAGATCTTGCTCGCGATGACGAAGTACGAGGGTTTCGAGCAGAGCCACGGGGCCAGGCCCAGGTCGCCCACCCCGCGCGTCGCCACCAGGCGTATGTACCCGTCCGTGAGCTTGTTCACGCGGCAGGTCTCGCAGACGGCCTCGCTCCACTGGGCGCGGGTCAGGGGGAGGTCCAGCATGATCGCCTTCGCCGACCACTCGAAGCGCTCGAGGTGCTCGTCGAGCCGGAACACGTTCCCGCCGTAGAGGCGTATGCCCTCAAAGACTCCGTCCCCGTAGAGCAGACCATGGTCGAAAACCGACACCTTGGCGTCGGCCTCGTCCACGAATCTGCCGTCCAGATAGATCTTCATAGGCCCCCATCGTAGGATTCAGGCCAAAGTCTTGTCGAGTTCCTTGAATTCGCCTTTTTTTGCCGTAATTGTCGCCGCCCATGTCGAACGCGCCCTTCGCGCCCAGCGCCAACACCACCTTCGTGATCGGGCACCGCAACCCCGACGCCGACTCCATCTGCTCGGCGATCGCGTACGCCGCCTTCAAGGAGGCGTGCGGGGAGAAGGGCTACGTGGCCGCGCGCTGCGGCAACTCGAACGCCCGGATCGACACGATCCTCTCTCGCTTCCGCCAGCCGCTTCCGGTCTACCTGAGCGACGTCTGGCCGAGGGTCAGGGACATGATGGAGACGAACTTGGTGACGGTCCCCGAGGACGCGACGTGCGCCGAGGCCCTGGAGCTCATCGACCGCCACGACATCGGGCTCCTCCCGGTGGTCTACTCGGGCCGGCGGGTCGTGGGGACGATCTCGCTCCCCCACCTGGGCGGCATCTTCATCCCCAGGGTCAGCAAGCCGAAGCTCATGCGCCAGGTCCACGGGACTCTCGGCAACATCGCCCGGGCGCTCAAGGCGACCGTGATCCACATCGTCGACGAGGCGCGCCCCGAGGAGCTCTACGTGCGCCTGGGGACGATGGACATCCGCTCCTTCTGGAAGGTCTCGGAGCGCGAGGGGATACCGGCGGAGAGCTCGCTGATCATCGTGGGGGACCGGCGCGACATCCAGCTGCGCGCGATCGAGCTGGGGCTAAGGGGGATCATCGTCTCGGGCAGCGTCCCCGTCGATGACGAGGTTTTGGGGAAGGCGCGCGAAAAGGGGGTGAGCATCATCAGCAGCCCCTACGACTCGTCGACGACCGCGCTCGTCGTCCGGACGGCCTCCAGCATCAACCGGGTCGTCGACCGCAACTACGGGTCCGTCGGGCGCGACGCCCGGATAAGCGACGTCCGCCGAAAGATCGCCACCCACCAGGCGCCCGCCCTCATGGTCCTGGACGAGGACGGCAAGCTCGCGGGGATCCTCTCCAAGAGCGACATCCTTAAGCCCATCCAGACGCGGCTCGTCCTGGTCGACCACAACGAGATCTCGCAGGCCGTCCCCGGCGCCGAGGAGGTCGTTGTCACCGAGATCATCGACCACCACCGCCTGGGCCCAGTGAACACCCAGGCCCCGATCCTCTTCATCAACGAGCCCGTGGGCTCGACCTGCACGATCGTCGGGGACATGTTCCGGCGCGCAGGGCTAAGGCCGGGGCCCGAGGTGGCCGGTATCATGATGTCGGGCCTCATCTCGGACACGCTGCACCTGAACAGCCCGACGACGACCCCGAAGGACGCGCAGGTCCTCGCCTGGCTTGCCGGGATCGCGGGCGAGGACCCGCGGCTCCTGGCCGAGGCGATCTTCTCGTCGGGCTCCGTCATCCAGGCGAATACCCACGAGGCGATCGTCCAGGCCGACCACAAGGTCTACGAGGAGGAGGGCGTGCGC
>Ga0265338_10003378_pt1 | contig 22540 bp, 23 predicted proteins | sample 42126metaG_FD_193579 | JGI IMG/M metagenome (GOLD analysis project Ga0265338, IMG submission 193579) | Rhizosphere microbial communities from Carex aquatilis grown in University of Washington, Seatle, WA, United States - 4-21-26 metaG | ecosystem: Host-associated > Plants > Roots > Rhizosphere... | reverse complement strand
ACCAGATCAAGCAATCCTTGACGAGTGCCATCGGGGGCAGCTTTGACACGCCCGCCTATTTCAACCGGACCCTCTACTACCTTGGCGCGGGCGACGTGTTGAAGGCGTTTGCGATTTCCAACGGGGTGGTTACCACGACGCCTGTTTCGCAAAGTTCCAGCGGATTTGGTTTTCCGGGCGCGACCCCGAGTGTTTCCGCCAATGGCCGGGACAACGCGATGGTATGGGCGATTCAATCCGATGCTTATGCGGGAAGCGGCCCGGCGGTTTTGCACGCTTACAACGCCACCAATGTCGCGGTGGAACTTTATAACAGCACCCAGGCCGACGGCGGCACCCGGGACAATCCCGGTCCGGCGGTCAAATTCACCACGCCCACCGTTGCCAACGGCAAGGTTTATGTCGGCGCGCAATACGCCCTATCGGTTTTCGGCCTGGGCACTTTTCTGCACACGCCCGCGATCGCTCCCAACGGCGCCGGTTTTACCAATTCGATCCAGGTGACGATCACTGATGCCACACCGGGCACGACCATTTATTACACGCTGGATGCGAGCAATCCGACAACAAACTCCATTCTCTACACTGCGCCGTTTACAATCACCAATTCTGTTGTCGTCCGGGCCCGGGCCTTCGAGGCGGGGGCCGTGGACAGTGGCGTCGCGATTGCCACGTTTATCAGCAGCACATCCATCGGCAACGGCACAGGTTTGTTGGGCGCCTATTATTCCAACCAGTTGATGACTTTCACCAATCCCCCGACGCTCGTTCGCACTGACGCCACGGTTAATTTCGATTGGGGCAGCGGTTCTCCCGATTCGAGCATCAGCGTGGACCATTTTACGGTTCGCTGGACCGGGTCGGTACAGGCGCAATTCAACGAGCCGTATACCTTTTACACCTCCACCGATGATGGTGTACGACTGTGGGTTGACGGCCAGTTGATCATCGACAAGTGGGTTGACCAGGGGCCGACGGAATGGAGCGGCCTGATCAATCTTGTGGGTGGCCAAAAGTATTCCATGACCATGCAATATTATGAAAACGGCGGAGGCGCGGTGGCAGAGCTTTCCTGGAGCAGCCCCTCCACGGCCAAAACCATCATATCCCAAAACCAGCTTTACCCGAACTACGCACCGAGCTTTCTCCCCGCCAACACCCGCTTCACCAATGGGGCGTTTCGGCTCGAACTTTCGGGCCTGGTTGGCGAGGGTTACATCCTGCAAGCGACGACCAATCTGGTGGACTGGGTTTCGCTTCAGACCAACCTGCCTTCACCCAATCCCGGTGTGTTGTTGCCCACAAATTTGTTTAATTTCATCGATTCGGCGGCAACGAATTTTCCATTCCGCTTCTACCGGGCGCTTCAACAGCCGTAGAACATTTTCAAAAATAATGCGGCTGGCTCAGCGGAAACAACCCGGTTTATCCGCGTCTTCGTGTCCTGCCTTGAATGGTCTTGCCGCTCGTCCGGCAAGCGCGGCGGTTGGTGCCGGCCGTAAACACTGCGGCCGGGAACGGCCGCCGGACCCCGGCCCCTGACTTTTACAGTCAACTTTTGATGGATGGCCGAAGCTGGGTATCCACCTGCAGAATGTGGTCCTGGATCCATCGGGAGATGGTTGCCTGCATCCCAAGGACGATTTCCCGGCGGAACCCTTCCGCCTGGTAGCGAGTTTTGAATTCGTGCGCGAACATCCGGAACTGGTCGTGGGCGCTTTTGTTCTTTTCGTGGGCCGGACAGTGGTACCGCAACATGCACTGCTCTTCGAATTCAAAATGCACGCGAGCGTAATTTTCGAGAAAATCAATCAACTGGGCGACAAATTCGCATTCTTCCCGGGTCGGCTTGGCGGCGGTCAGCAACTCCTCCAAATGATTGACATGGTTGATCAACGTCCGGTGTTGCTGGTCAATCTTGTCGGAGCCCGTGACGAACTGTTCAGTCCATGACATCATATTCTGAAAATCAAATGAAACTCAGGATAAGAGTCGATGGTGTCCGAAAAGTTCCCCGGAAATGGCAATTTTTCCGGATGGTTTGGTGAACCGACCGTTTGCGCGCTTTCAGCTGCGCGTCGAGCAGTCTGGCCAGGGTGGTGTTCAGCCGATCTGCCCGCGACGAAGGCCCTCGTGCAGGTCGCCGCTTTCCTTGATGATGTGGTGCTGGAACTTGGTTGAGCTGAGCAGCTCCCGGATAAACGTTTCGGATTCCTCGGGAATGAGGTTGGCGTGCTGGTGGAGATCTATCCGCACATGGATGAGCCAGCCGCAATCCTTGTGGTCCGGGAAGAAGAATTTGCCCTTCACATCCTCGTTCGGATAGATGTCAAACCAGGTCCCGGTTTCCGGGTTCAGGTTCCAATAAAAATGCTTGATGACAAACGGCAGGTAGCCGTCAAACATCTTCCGGGTGGCGGTCTCGGTGGTCTTTTGCCGATGTCCGGCGAGATAATCGTTGATGCGCCTGAGCAGCACATCCTTGTCCTTCCGCAGACATTTCCAACCGTAAATGGCAACTGGCATCATAAACCCAAGCTCCCTGTATTGGCACTGGCGCAAATCGATCCCCCGACCGATTGAAAGCTGAACCGGCCGGTTTCCCAATAATGCAATGACAACAACAGTTTCACGTATTTCCTGGTCAATTTACAGGGGTCACGCCAATGACTCAGGCAAGTCCCCGCCCACATTTATGATTTTTAACCCAAAGGGACGGGAATAAAAGGAATCTGGGTCGAATCGGAGGTTTGCAGGGGTGAATTGGCAATGGCGGGGGATGAATGTCCGGTTTCCCAAATGTCACCGTTTTGTTTCCGATCTGTCTTTGACGAAATTACGTCGGAATGGTGTGATGTGCATGTAATAACAAGTGACTGCAGTTCATCCTAACCGGCGCTGGTATCGCTTCACCAGCGCCTTCTTTTTTGGCCGGGTTGCAGCGCCACAACGCAACCACCGAACCGCAAGGTTCGGCTTGAACAATCGCAGCCGGAGCCTGTCCATTCACTGAAACGAAGTTGCGGAGACCCATGCGACTATGAAAGGCAGGAACCCGGCTGGAATAATCGGAGTCGCCGCCTTGGCATTGCTGGCGGCGGGTGCGATGATGTGGTTGCGGGGCGCGGGCAGCGATCCTGCCGACGAGGCCGCAAAATATCAGCCAGCGAATATGACAAATTATACCAAACCGGACGCGGCGGAATTGAAAAAGAAATTGACGCGCGAACAATACGCGGTCACCCAGGAATCGGCGACGGAGCCGGCTTTTGCCAACGAATATTGGGACAATCACAAACCGGGGATTTACGTGGACGTGGTGTCGGGCGAGCCGTTGTTCAGTTCGCTGGACAAATTTGATTCCGGTTGCGGCTGGCCGAGCTTCTCGAAACCGCTGGCGGACTCCAAAATCGTGGAGCACCAGGACCGTTCCTATTTCATGGAACGGACGGAAGTGCGCTCCAAAACCGCCGACTCACACCTCGGCCATGTTTTCGATGATGGTCCCGGGCCGGCGCATTTGCGTTATTGCATCAATTCGGCATCGTTGAAATTCATTCCGCTGGAAAAAATGGCGGCGGCCGGTTACGGCGCGGAATTGGAACCGTTCATCAAGGCCGGTCTTTACAAACCTGCGGATACCGCCGGGAAAACAAACAATCCGCCGCAGCCTTGAGCCCCTTCGCAGGCGAATCCCACCAAACCCTCAAGCCAGGGTGTTTTCCCGCCGCCCGGGTTTCATAGGCGATGGTGCTTTTTTGCCGATGACGGTTTGGAACGGCCATTGGCCGGGTCGAGGAATTTTCGTAAGCAGTGGGAAAGCTCGACAAAATTGACCGGTTTTTGGAAGACAAACCGGAGCGGTGCGTGACGGGAGCCGGTCAAATTCGGCGGCTGATTCAGGCCGGTCATCAGGATGACGGGCACGTCGGGCCGGATGGCGCCCAATTCCTCCGCCAGATCGGCGCCCTGCAAGCCCGGCATGGTGTGGTCGGTGATGACCAGATCAAAATCATCCGGATCGGCGCGGAACGTGTTCACGGCTTCCAGGCTGTCCGCCCGGGTGATGACCCGATATCCCATTTTACGCAGGCGTTGCTGCATCATATTCAGCACGGGTATTTCGTCGTCCACCACCAGAATCTGCTCGCGATGTCCCCGCAGGATTTCGTTCTGATCAGCCTGGGCGGGGGTTGGCAGTTCCGAAGATTGGGGAAGATAGATGTGGAAGGTGGTGCCCTGGCCTTCCTGGCTGACCACTTTGATGCAGCCTCCGCTGCGCTGGACAATCTTTTGGACCAGCGTCAGGCCCAAACCGGTGCCGCGTCCGGGGGCCTTCGTGGTGAAGAAGGGTTCAAAAATTCTTTCGATGACTTCAGGGCTCATGCCCCTACCAGTATCACGGACACTCAAATGCACATAGGCACCGGCAGGGATGGACAACAGGGTAGCTGCCGTGGGTGATTCCAGGTGGAGGACATCCAATTCATAGTCCAGCCGGCCGCCTTTCGATTTCATGGCATGCCCGGCGTTGGTGCCGAGGTTCATGATCACCTGATGTATTTCCGTGGGGTCCGCCACCACCACGTCCCGGTCCGTCCGGATATCGACGTAAATGGCAATGGACGAGGGCAGGGTGGCGTTGAGCATTTTTACGGCTTCCTGGAGAATGGTGCCGAGTTTGAGCGGATGACGTTGGGAATCGGTTGGCCGGCTGAAGGTGAGAATCCGCTTGATGAGCTCCCGGGCCCGGTGGGCGGATTTGAGCACCATTTGCAGGTTGTCGCGCGTCGTGCTTTTGATTTGCGGATCCACCAGCGCCAGTTCCGTATAGCCGAGAATGGCGCAAAGGACGTTGTTGAAATCGTGGGCCATGCCGCCCGCCAGGGTGCCAATGGCATCCATCTTTTGCGCATGCAACATCTGCTTTTCGAGTTTGGCGCGTTCGGCTTCGGCTTCCTTGCGCGCAGTGATGTTATCAATGAATCCCTCGTAGTGATGGATGGCGCCAGTGGTGTCCCGGACCGCCCGGGCGCTTTCTGAAATCCAGATGATGGAACCATCGCGTCGGCGCACCTGGTATTCGAGGCCATGGACGAAGCCGGTCCGCTCGATTTCGTGTTTGAACCGTTCCCGAAACGAGGAATCCACATAAATCTGGTTTTGGATGTCGGATACCTGGTTCATCAACTCCGCCGGATGTTCGTAGCCATACATCCGGGCCAGAGCGGCATTAACGACCAGATAACGGCCGTCGGGCGTGCTCTGGTAAATACCTTCAATGGCATTTTCAAAAATGCCACGGTATCGGGTTTCCGCCTCCTTTAATTGCAAAATCGTCGTGTCGGCACTCATCTCACCGCCCGGTGCAAGCAGTTCTCCTGCCAATGTTTACGCTTGCATCCCTCGCGCAACGGCATGGCTTGCGATAAGTCCCCGTCCGGGTTTAATGTTTCCCTGCGGACGTTCTCCTGCGAGGCTGTGCAGGCGGTTTGGACGCCGTTAGGATGCCGAAGAAATCTTGATGAACCCGACGAATTTGCCAGCAGCTTCACCATGGGAACTGGTGCATGACACGGTGGTGAGCCGCATTTACGGCCACATTTCCCACCACGAATCCTCGACGGTCGGGCGCCTCCTGCTCATTATTTTGCTGGCGGTTTTGGTGCATGTCCTGGTCAAGGTCACCCGGCGCACCAGCGAATGGTTCATCCATCAGGGCCAGGTGAAGAAAAACCCGATTGGATTTGTTACCCAACAGCCGAAGTTTATCACGCTCACCCGGCTCATCGCCAGCAGCGTCATCTTCATCATTTATTTCCTGGCCGTGGGTTTGTTCTTTGAGGAACTGGGCTTCAATCTGAAAAACTATTTGGCGAGCGCCACGGTGATTGGCCTGGCCATCAGCTTTGGCTGCCAGGGATTGGTGCAGGACGTGGTGATCGGGCTCACGCTGATTTTTTCCGATACGATGGACGTGGGTGATCTGGTTGAGATTGCCGGGACCGCTGTGGTCATTGGCCGGGTGGAGGAGATTGGCCTGCGGTTCACCAAGCTCGTCAATTTTTACAACCAGGAAATATTTATTCCCAACCGCACCATTGCCAACGTCAGCCGATATCCCTTTGGCGGCATTTATGCGTATGCGGATGTCCAGCTTCCAGCCGGAATGGATCAGGAAAAGGCCGGTCAAGCCGTCATGAATGTCGCCCAAGGCATGTGGCGGCAATTCGGCGCCATCATACTGAACGAGCCGACGGTCGGTCCGGTGGAAACAGCGGAGGACGGTGGCTGGAGTTTTATCCGGGTTTGCTTTAAAATCTGGCCCGGGCAGGGAAGCCTGATCGACACGACCTTTCGGCAGCAGATGGTCAGCGCCATGAAGACCTTCAATCCAAACTACGCCGACTGGCAGGTGCCCGTGACCTATCGGGCCATGACCGCGGCGCCAAAGCAGGCCCCGGCCGGAGGACCGGCTTGACTCCCCAGGCAAATTGATGTCCTTGCTCCTCAACCGTAAGACGGTGTTGGCTGCAATTTTCACCGAGAGGTATGTCTTGTCCCTGGTGTATTTGTACCTTGCCTGGAATGAATTTCAGAAGCCGTGGCTCGGCTGGAATGGGCAACCGGCCACTGAAGCCGCCCTGCTGGTCGAAACCAGCCGTCACGTCAACCGGCTGCTGTTGTTTCTTTTTACTGCTTTGTTGTTGCTGCTGGCGCGCCGCGCCGCCGTGCCGCCGCGAAACCTCAAGGACATTGTCCTTCCTCTGGCCACCACTTTTTTCAACATTCTCTACAGTGTGGTTACCCGGCTTCCGGCGTCGCTTCAACAGAGCCTTTACCCGGCAAGCTGGCAGTTGCCCTTTGCCATCACGGGCTTTGTCTTTGTCGTGATCGGACCCTTGATTGCCTTGTGGGGCATCCTGTGGCTCGGACGTTCCTTTGGCATTTTCGTCGAAGTGAGAAAGGTGATCCTTGGCGGGCCATATCGATGGGTGCGTCATCCCATGTACTTGGGCTGGATTTGCATGTACGCCGGTCTGGCCCTTGCCAATGGTTCGACGGCCTATCTGATTCTGGTCCCAATCCACATTTTTTTGCTGTTGTACCGGGCGCGGCTGGAAGAGGCGCGACTTTGCGAATACAGCCCGGAATACCGGGAACACATGCGCCGGACCGGCTTTATTTTCCCAAAGTTCAACGGTCCCCATGGCCGGCAGAACGCCTAGACCCGGCGTCCAGTTTTTGTCAGGGCCATTACCACGCCAATCCAGAGCAGCAACGCCAGGGTGAGGACGGGAATCACCCAGGGCGGCAGCAACTGGTGCATGGCAGGCAGGTCGATGCCGCGCAAGGATGCTTCCCATGCATCCAAACGGAAATTCAGGATCACGAGAATCACCGCCCAAATCAGGGCCAGGTGCCCGATGGTTGTCCGGATTATCGCCGAGCCGGTCCGGGCCAGGCGGCAAAAGTAATTCCAGGCACCCAGCAAGACCATCAGGCCGGTGATGATTCCCGCCCACAATGGATCATGCGCCTGCCACGCAAGATTGATCAACCACCAGAAGCACCCCAGATATAGCCCGACAACCAGGACCATGCGTGACCCTGGGTTTAGCGGGGCCACGGCTGGTCGGGGAGTTTCGCCCGCGGCCTCGCTTTGCTCACGGATGGAAAGGATCCGTCGAAACGTCACAATGCACAAGGTCGCCACGACGACGGCATAGAACCACCAAAAGCCCGACATCGCCATGAAGAACGTCTGGTCGCTCCATTCCAGCCGCCGGCTCAAGGCCCGCATGGCGAGCTGCCCGGCCACACACCAGGCGAGCACGAACAGCCACAGGCTCACAAACGCAAATTTTTTGAGCCGATATTCCTTCGCGGTGGGCGCGGCCCTGACAATCAGCCAATGGGCCGTGATGCCACCCACGATGCCGATGAGCGGCGCGAGCCATGCGCCCAGCAAACTGGATTTGGCCGCCACCGTGCCTTTTGCGCCGGCGCCCATGCCGGCGGTTGCCGCCGACCCGGCCGCGAGGGGCAATGCCGCCAGCACCGCGCTCGAAAATGCCGGGCCCGGGGCTGTCCGCTGCAACGTGTTTTCGACAAAGGACTGCACTTCCTGCTGCAACAGTTTGCGGCCCCGCGACAGGCGTTGTTTCACCGCGTCTTCGGACAGGTCCAGGGCGGCGGCCACGGATTCAATGGACTGGTGTTCACGATAGAACAGGATGAGCGGTTCACGATAAGTCTCCGGAATTTTTTCCAGGGAACGCCACAATATGGCCTCCTCCTCCCGGCCGATGGTCTGTTCCGAGGGCAGTTCCTCGCGGGCAGGTGACTCGTCCACGGCCTCCAACGGTTCTGCCTGATGTACCGGCTGGCGACCCTCGCGCTGAAGACATTTTTGTATCCGATTGCGGACAATGCCGCACAGCCAGGCCCGGAGTTTTGCCGGTTCACGCAACAGCCGGAGATGTTTCCAGGCGGTGATGAAGGTTTCCTGGGCCACGTCCTCACTCAGGCCGAGATGGCCGATGCGGCTGTAGGCGAGCGAGCAGATCAGGATCTGGTGCCGCCGGACAATCTGGTTGAAGGCGTCCCGGTCACCAGCCAGGGCGCGGGATACAAGTTCCGCATCGCTGCAATCTGCCGCTGTCATTGTTTTGTGATTTATCATACTACCGGATATGTCCCTGCCAAAGCCAAAGAGGTGACAAGAAACTTACCGTTGATTTGCCGGGTTTCTGGCCGGCAGGGGAAGTCCGCAGGATCATTTTGCCGGGAACGGCGCGCGAGATTGCATTCAGTGGGAAACTACAGCCTGTCGTGATCTTCGGGGCTGGCCTTGATGTGGCCCCGGTTTGCCCGTCCCCTTGTGGCGAATGTCTGAGGGGCCGGGCCTTTTAGCCGCTCACCGTCAGGCGGCCTGCTGTGGTCGATCGAGTATGGTCGGCGGTGTGGTGGTGGATACCCTGCCGGTGGTCGTCAAATTTTCCGCGGTTTTACACGGTTCGCAGATGGCAATTCCCAATGAAGGAGTTTGTACGCCCAGCAATCGCGCGGAAATAAAGTGGATGGGACGGCTGGCGCCGGTGTCGGATTGGTCGTTGTGAGAGTTCGGGTTCATTTTAATGCCTGGATTTCAAGATGATATTTGCGTGGTTTCTCCGTTGTAAAAGCATCAAGGTGACTACGCCGGCCAGGATGGCCATGCGCAGATCGAGGGTTGGCGCATTGGCGTTGCGAGCATTGCTGTTTGCCGCCGCCAGATAGGAGGCGCTGACGGAACCGCTCGAAAAGTCCGCGGCGACCGTGCGGTCATTGAAACCATGGGGAACTGCCATGGAACGCAGGGACAAGCCTTCAGCCTGGGCAAAAACCGGGCTGGCGGAAATCAGAACCAATCCAATTCCAGTCAGAAACAAAAGCAACTTTCTTTTCATAATTGTTTCACTTTTTTCTGCCAGTTCACACCTGGATGTCGGCCGGACCAACCATCGGTGCGTGTATGTCTTTTAACAGAAATGAGTTGAAACAAAACGAATTAGGGACAGAAGACGGATATGAGGGGTGAATTGCTCTGCGCGCGGGGCGAAATCGCGAAGCAATCGTGGGGACGGGGCACCGAACCGACTTGGCAGCACGATGATTTGACCCGCCGACAATCCACGGCAGGATGGCTGCCCATGATCAATGAAAAATTATACGCCGGTGTTGTCCGGTTGTTTTAGAGACAAACAATCCAGGTAAATGGCATAGGCAAAGACGGGGGACAAATAGACCAGGCCTAAAATTTCTCCGGCGGTGATGATGGCCGGCGGAAAAGGATGCAGGGCATGGATCAGTACCAATATCAGAAACAGAATGATTCCGCTCCGCAGGATAAATTCCATGCATCGTTCCAGAAGGGTTTGCCCGGATTTTGAGGCTGGTTTTGGCAGGCGGAACCGGACCAGCAATTGGAGCGGGTTGATGATGAGCCAGCCGACCAGGTTCTGATGGAGGCAAACGGCCGCCGCAAAGGCCAGGAACAGCAGCCAGGAAAGCATGATTTTCGTCCGAACCTTGTTCATAGTAGAATGTCCAGCCCGACATGACGATTACGCCGGGACCGGGCTTGTCTTTCAAAAAATTGAGCGCCGGTTCCCGTCCCGATGAATAGTTTCGAAGTCCGCCGGCTAAGCCTGTTTTGTATCCTGGCTCTGGATCAAGAGCGCGGAGATGACCCGTTTGACCTGGGTGGAGGACAAAATGCCCTTGAGTGTGGATGTAAATCCTTCTTCATTTAAACACTGTCTTTGCACCTGGGTGGTGCGGTCGGTCAGGGTCAGCGGATAAATGGTGATGGAATATTGCACGGTCAGAATGGCAAATTTATGATTGTTGATGGCCGGAGCGGTGATGGCGAAGTTGTAAACCAGGGTGTTATTGGAAGTGTGCTCCGGTTCAATCGAGCCAATCAAAACACCTTTCGTCAGCTGGTTTAAAATCGAAGCCTGCTCGCGTAAAATCGAGGTTGGCGTTCTCTGATTGACGGGCTCGTTGATTTCGCCCCACATGCTTTCGACGCTCATAAGTAATTCTGCCTCCATCATATCCTTGCGGGCAGCGACGGCAAACAATTTGGCGGACGAATTTCCAGTGGACGCCGGTATTTTTATAGAAATCCGACCCGAGAACGGCTAGTTTGCACGCATGTTTCTGGTTGCATTGAACAAGCCAAAACAACTGCTTCACCTGAGTTACATCCAGCACGTGACGCCGGCGGAGTTGCAACGCGGCTACGAGGATGCCGTGGCCATGGCGCCGGATCTGAAACCGGGCTTCCGCCTGCTGGCTGACTTCGGCCGGTTGGAGTCCATGGATCTGGCCTGCCGTACGGAACTGGGGCGGCTCATGGAATTGGCGGACAAGTCCGGAGTGGGCCTGCTGGTACGCGTGATTCCCGATCCAACCAAGGACATCGGACTGGATATCCTGACCCTTTTTCATTACCGGAACCTTCCCCGGATGATCACCTGCGAAAACATGTCCGAGGCGGCCGAAAAACTCTCGCTTTGAATCGAGCCGGATGCGTTTGTCCATCCGTTCAGGCAGCCTGGACGGCTTGCGAACGCGGGGCCCGGGGCTGGACATTCGGGACGGAAGGTCCAACGGCCTGAGGGAAATGGATTTTGGAGCGCAACAGGAGCGTGCCCAGGCACAAATCGGCCAGCGGAAGGACAACATTATAGTTTCGGCTCATGAAACGATGGTGCAACAGGCGATGGCGTTGAGCCGGAAGAAAATCCCCGAACGTTCAACGTTGCGTTTGCGCGGCAGGTGCATGTACCAGTGCCTGGCTCACATACGGGCAGGTGAATTTTCCTAGCGGGCGGTGCATGATATAACGATGCAGCGTCCACTCAAAAAACGAGGAGTAAGCGACAGCACCGGCAAAACCGATTGCTGTCCAAAATAAAAATAAAGACATCAGACGATACAAGGTTGTCTGTAACGCCGCAAAATTTGCCCACGACGGATGTGCTTGGCAAATGATACGGATAATTTATGGAATTCATGACCAGGCAAATTCTCCCGCCTCGACAAACTGCGGGGCCGGGGTAGGTTTGCATCAGAATGAAGGGCGACGTTGTCTATCTTTATGCGTTCGATGTGGCGAACGAAATCATCACGCCGCGGGTGCAGGAAATCCTGTCGGAAAAGCCGTTCCCGTTTGAAATCCGGATGGACCGGACCCTGCCAAAGGACATGCCGTTGTACAAGCCGCTGGCCATTGAGCCGCGCCCCTTGGCGACCCGGTTGCAGGGTGAGCCGGTACGGTTGTTGATACGCGTTTATGATGTGGGCGTGGTGACCGTCATGCTGCGCGTGGTTTTCGAGACGGAGGTCCTGGCGGGCCTCATGCCCTTTCACAATCCCCGGCTCGAAAACGGGGAGCCCCTGGACGCGGTGGCCTCGAAATTATGCGCCGAGGCCTGCGACAGCCTCAAGGATTTGATGGTGGGACGCACGGAATTTCCGCCTCCGCCCGAAGCTTACACGGTATTTTGTCTGACGGACCTGCCGGGAGTGGCGGACGTGAACCGCTGGCTGGCGGACCAGCGGCGCGAGGTGGCCGGCTTGCTCACGGAGACAAGCCCCAGCCAGTTGAGTGAAGCGCAGGTGGGCGAGGTGTTGCGCATCCAGCGCTCGTTTGAAAGTACGGACCTCGCGGTGATTGACTGGGACGCCGCCCTGGTGGTGGACCTGGCCGGTTACGTCGATGATGTATTGTATGCGTTGGAGCTGGCCAACCTGCAACTGGAGGAGTTCCGCGTAATGGACCGCCGTCTCGACACGTATCTCGACCGCGCATATGACGACCTGGACCGCCGGCGCCTGCCGTTGTTTGGCGGTGCCACTAAAACCCTGCAGCATTTGCGCCGTTTCCGGGTGGACGTTGCCAAACTCACCGATGAAGTCACGCATATCACCAAATTTTTCGGCGACTGGCATCTCGCCCGTGTCTATCTCGGCGCGCGCGATCGTTTCTATCTGGACCAGTGGCGGGCCAGTGTCGAGCAACGGCTCGCGCAACTCGACAAGCTTTACAGCGTTTTTCACACCGAGGTGAATGAGCGCAGGATGTTGTGGCTGGAGGCCATCATCGTGCTTTTCTTCGCCATCGATCTGTTGATCCTGGTGTTTCTACGGCGATGACCCGGCGCCGGCCGCACGGCTTTGGCATGGCCTGCCGGGCGATTTGCCGCTACACTTCCCGCCTTGTGATGCGGCCCTTGATCCAGGAAGTTGCCACCGCCTGCACGCCGGAATCGCTGATGGAATGCCTGCGTGGGGAACGGGGGGCCGTTTTGCTGCGCACCTCGTCGTTCGATTCGTCGCAGGCACGCTATTCCTTTGTCGCCGCGCAGCCGTTTCTGGCCTTTCGTTCCTTCGGCTCGCGCTGTGAAATTATTCCGGTAGCCGCCGACGTGAGGAGGCGGACGGACGAGGTGCTGACATTGCCTGCTCCGCCTCCTCACGTCGGCGGCTACGTTCAGTTCGGCAACCCCTGGCAGGTTCTCGACGCGCTCCTGGCCCGTTGCGAAGTCCTGGACGAAATCGACCTGCCGTTCCCGCTGGGCGGCGCGTTTGGTTATTGGAGTTACGACTTGAAAAATTTCATCGAGCCGAAACTTCCCCGCCGTGCGGTGAATGACCTCGAATTGCCCGATTGCCATGTGGGCTTCTATGACAGTCTCATCGTCTTCGACCATCACCTCGGCACGGTCAGCATCGTTTCCACCGGTCTCGGGGCCGACGGTTCACGCACGGAGCGGCGGGCGGCGGAACAGATGAAGTTCTGGATCGGCAAACTCGCCGCGGGAGAACCGGCGCAACATCCAGGCCCCGACCCGCGATCAGGCATCCCGCATCCCGCATCGCGCATCACCTCGAGCCTCGTCGGCGCTGATTTTGTTGCCGCCGTCAAACGCGCCCAAAGTTATATTCGCGCCGGAGACATTTATCAGGTGAATCTTTCGCAGCGGCTGAAGGCGGAATGCCCTTTTTCCGGCTGGGAATTGTTTCAAAGGCTGAACTGGGTTTCTCCCGCTCCGTTTTCCGCCTTTCTTGATTGCGACGATGGCCGCTTTCAAATCGCTTCGTCGTCGCCGGAATTGTTTCTGCGTTTAAGCGGGTCGCATATCCGCACCCGTCCCATCAAAGGCACGCGCCCGCGCGGGGCTGATCCGACGCGCGATGCGCAACTCGCCTATGAACTGCAGACCAGCGCCAAGGAACTGGCGGAACTGGTGATGATCACCGATTTGCTCCGCAATGATCTCGGCAAGGTGTGCGAGTTCGGGTCGGTCCAGACGCCCGAGCTGGCGCGGCTCGAACGGTTTGCCCAGGTGCAACACCTGGTCTCGACCGTCGAAGGGCGGTTGCGTCCGGACGTGACGCATCTGGCGGCGCTCGCGGCCTGCTTCCCCGGCGGCAGCATCACCGGCGCGCCAAAATTCCGGGCGATGGAAATCATTGACGAACTTGAGCCCGTGACGCGCGGGCCCTATTGCGGCTGTCACGGTTATCTCGGGTTCAATCGCGAAAGCCAGCTCAGCATCACCATCCGCTCGGCGATCTGCAAGGATGGCTTCGCGCATTTCAACGTCGGCGCCGGCATCGTGGCGGATTCCCAGCCGGAGGCGGAATACGAGGAAACGCTGGCCAAAGCCGCGGGTTTTCTGGCGGCGCTACAGTTGCCCATGCCCCGGGAGATTGTCCCTGCGCCGGCGCACATCTGAGGTCGTTGCCATCGAATGTTTCTCCTCGCGAAATGGCGGCGTTTCGGATAGTTGAAAGCGTATTAGGAATTAAACCCCATGAGTGTTTTTCTCAACGGACGGTTCATGCCCGAGGCCGAGGCGGTCATCCCCGTCAACGATCGCGGTTTCATGTATGGCGACGGGTTGTTTGAAACCCTGCGTATTTGCCAGGGCCGTCCATTTCGCATGGCGCAGCACCTGGAACGGCTGACGCGCGGGGCGGATTTTCTGAAAATCAAATGTCCGTTTACGCCGAGGGAATTGCAGAATTTTGCCGGCCAGCTCATCGAACAAAACCGGTTGCCCGAGGCGATTCTGCGCGTGACGCTGACCCGCGGACCGGGGGAACGCGGTTACGCGCCCAAGGCCGATGGGCGGCCGACAGTCGTGATGACACTACATGCCGCGCCTCCGCCGGAGCTGCCCGTTCAGTGGAGCCTGGTCACCTCGTCGTATCGCATACTCGCGGCTGATCCGCTTGCATCCTTCAAGACCCTGAACAAGCTCACCCACGTCCTGGCCCGCGAGGAGGCCCTGGAACAGGGCGCGGAAGAGGCGTTGCTCCTCAACTCGAACGGCGAGGTGGCCGAAGCGACAAGCGGCAATCTGTTCTGGGTTTATCAAGACGCCATCTGCACCGTGCCCACCGGCCGCGGGGTGCTGCCTGGCATCACCCGGGCCGTCGTTTTGGAAATCTGCCAGGCGTTGGGCCTGACGACGAACAAGTGCGTCATCAAGCCGGAGGCATTGCGAAATTCAGAAGGCATTTTCATCACCCAAAGCGCGCTCGGTATTGTACCCGTGGCCGCCTTCAACGGCGAACCGGTCGCGCCGTCGCCGCTGGTGGAGCAGATAGCAGGGACCTACGCCGAAATGCTGGGCCGGCCCTAAGCCTGTCCGGGGGTGATTAATCATTAAGATTAGTCATCGTCAAATCGTCTTTGACCCCATTGCAAGCGGTTGGGACGGCGCTAATTTTAGGTGGAACCCGACGATGACGAATATGGCGCCGTCATCACTTTTGAAGATTGAGAGGCCGATATGATCATCAATGCCAATGACAGTGCCGAACATTGCCTGTCTTTCATCAGCAGCCAGCTTCAAAGCACTCGCCAGCCCGGCGTGTTGGTGGAGAAAAATGTCCGCCGCGCGGTGACCATTTCCCGGCAGGCCGCGTGCGGGGCGGTCATCGTTGCCGAAAAGCTGGCTCAATATCTGCACCATCATTCATCCGGAGATGCCTGTCCCTGGACGGTGTTCGATCGCAACCTGATTGACAAGGTGCTGGAAGACCACAATCTGCCGACCCGGCTGGCCAAATTCCTGCCCGAAGATCGCGTCTCGCAGCTGGAAGACATTCTGGCCGATGTATTTCAGGTCCATCCGCCGGCGGGGGCCATTGTCGAGCAAACCGCGGAGACCATGCTCAGACTGGCCGGCCTGGGCAACGTCATCCTCATCGGCCGGGGCGGAACGATGATCACCGCCAGGCTGCCGCACGTGCTCCATGTGCGGCTGGTCGCCCCGCTTGAAAAACGCATCGACCATGCCCACCAGTTCTACCATCTGACCCGGAATGAAGCGCACAAATTCTGTCTGAGCCAGGACCGTGCCCGGGAGCGCTACCTTAAAAAGTATTTCAACGCCGACATCAACGACCCGCTGATTTACCACCTGACCATCAACACCGACCGGGTCGGCTATGATGAGACGGCGAAACTGATTGGTGATGCGGTCCTGCATTTGAATTAAAGGCGACTTAGGTCTTGGTTTCCGTTTTGTCTCTGGCTTAATCTCCGCGTGCCTCGCGACACCCGACATCGTTTTGCCCGTGCGCAACACCATCAGCGCGGGGGCGGCGGCTTTCGCTGGTTTCTGGTTGCGATCATCATTGTCGCGGCCATCTGGTTTTGTTGGTGGCGCCAGCACCCCAAAAAAACGGTTCATCCCCGGCCGGCCGTTCCCACCCGGATGCAACAGAAACCGTTGGTGCTCGGGCACCAGGCACCCGGTGATTTCCCGCGTCCCGTGCGCGACGTTTTTGAAGCCCAGGTGGCGCTGGCACGCCGCGGCATTTCTCCGGGCTCGCTGGATGCCGCCCTCGGGTCGCAAACGCGGGCGGCCATCATGGTTTTCCAGGAAACCCAGGATCTCCCCGTGACCGGGTTGCTGGATACCAACACCCGCGTCCGGCTGATGCTCGACGCGCCTCTGCTGACGACCTATGTCGTGACGACGAACGACCTGATGCGGCTGCAGCCCATTGGCAAAACCTGGCTCGCCAAATCGGAGCAGTCGGCCCTCGATTATGAGACCGAGCTCGAACTCGTTGCCGAAAAAAGCCATTCCCATCCCGAACTGGTCCGGCGGCTGAACCCGGGCTCGAACTGGACGAACCTTGCCCCGGGCACGGTCCTGCATGTTCCTGCGGTGGAATATCCCCCGCCGGCGGACAAGGCGGCGTTTGTGGTCATTCACCTCTCCGAAAAATTCCTGGAGGCTTTCGATGCCGAAACCAATTTGATGGCGCATTTCCCGTGCAGCATCGCGCAACATGTCGAAAAGCGGCCGGTGGGCGAATTACACGTCATCGTGGTTGCGCCCAATCCCAATTACACCGTGGACCCGGAACTTTTTCCCGAGGCGACGGAACTGCAGGCGATTGGCCATAAGCTGATCCTGCCGCCCGGCCCGAACAATCCGGTCGGCGTGGCCTGGATCGGCCTGGACAAGACCGGCTACGGCATTCACGGCACACCGATCCCCGAGCAGGTGGGACGCACGGAATCACACGGCTGTTTCCGGCTGGCGAACTGGGACGCCGATTACCTGTTAAAACTGGTGTGGACGGGAATGCCGGTATTGGTGGAACCCTGAACCGGCGAACCGATTCCAAATTTCCACCCAAATTATCATTGCCCGGCGGCATGCTATGGCCTAATTGTAGTTCAAATTTAACAAAGGAAAATTATGGCCATTGGATTTATTATTGCCGTGGTGTTGCTGGTGATTGCTTTGGGCGTGCTGGCCTTTGCCATCGGCGGCTACAACAAACTCGTCACCCTGCGCAACCGGTACAAAAACGCCTACGCGCAGATCGATGTTCAACTCAAACGCCGATACGACCTCATTCCGAACCTCGTCGAGATTGCCAAGGGCTACATCAAGCACGAGCGCGAGACCTTGGAAAATGTCACCAAAGCGCGCAACATCGCCTATACCGCTTCGCAGGCCGCCGCCGCCAATCCCGGCGACGCCGGCACCATGAAGAACCTGATTTCCGCCGAAAGCGGACTGGCCGGCACGTTGGGCCGCTTGATGATGGTTTCGGAACAGTATCCCGACCTGAAGGCCAACCAGAACATGATGCAGCTCACCGAGGAGCTGACTTCCACGGAAAACAAAATCTCCTTCGCCCGGCAGGCGTACAACGATTCAATCATGACCTACAACACCGACCGCGAGGTGTTTCCCTCAAACATCATCGCCGGCATTTTCAACTTCGGTCCGGCGGAACTGTTCGTCATCGACAAACCGGAACAGAAGGACGCACCGAAGGTTTCATTTTCGTAAACCACATGTAGCCGCCGACGTGAGGAAGCTCTGATTTATTTGCGATATTGGATATACGATTGACGAATCTCGCTACCATTCAGGCATATCGCGCAAATCGTATATGGTAAATCTAAAGTAGTGAGCCTCGTTACCTCGGCTGCTACAGAGAATTAAAATGGACTTCTTCGAGCGACAGGACAAAGCCAGAAAAAGGACCAAGCTGCTGGTTTTTTACTTCATCATGGCCGTGGCCGCCATCATCGCGGCCTGTTACATCGTTGGGGTGATCGTTTTCTCGGCCGCCCAGTCGCACCGGCACGATTACAATGATTACGGTGGCCAACCGCAACTGGTGCTGTGGGATGCGCGGCTTTTCTTTGGCGTCACCGTCGGGGTGTTGGCGGTCATTTTTATCGGCAGCGCCTACAAGACCAATGAACTGGCCGGGGGCGGCAGCTCGGTGGCCACCTTGATGGGTGGACGGCTGGTAAACCCGAATACACTGGATCCGGATGAACGCAAGCTGCTCAATGTGGTTGAGGAAATGGCCATCGCCTCCGGAGTGCCGGTGCCGCAGGTCTATGTGCTCAACGATGAAAGGGCCATCAATGCCTTCGCCGCCGGCCATACCACCAGTGATGCCGCCATCGGCGTCACGCGCGGTTGCATCCAGATGCTGTCGCGCGACCAGTTGCAGGGTGTCATCGGCCACGAATTCAGCCACATACTCAATGGCGATATGCGGTTGAATCTCCGGCTGATCGGCATCATTTTTGGCCTGCTATGCATCGCCACCATCGGCCGGATTCTGCTCCGGGCGCGCAGCAGTGGACGTGACAAAAACCCGTTGCCGGTCATCGGTCTGGCGCTGATGTTGCTGGGCTTTATCGGCGTCTTCTTTGGCCGGTTGATCCAATCTGCCGTCAGCCGTCAGCGCGAATTCCTCGCCGACGCCTCGTCCGTGCAATTTACGCGCAATCCCGGCGGCCTTTCCGGCGCCCTCCAAAAAATCGGCCAATACGGTTTCGGTTCCCGCCTCGAATCCGAGCATGCGCCCGATATGTGCCACATGTTTTTTGGCAACGGAGTGCGCGAGCCGTTCTTTGGCCTCCTGGCGACGCATCCGCCGATTCCCGACCGGATCCACGCCATTGACCCGGCCTGGGACGGCACATTCCCGCCGCTGGAAAAGGAACAGGTGGAAGTGGTCAAACACGCCGCCATCTCAGAACTGGAACATACACCCAAACCGATGCCGGATTTTTTCAAAACTGTTCTGGGCGGCGCGATCATCACCTCCTCCGGCAGCCCTTCCATACCGCCGGTCATCCGTTCCCGCACCGTGCTGCCCAATCTCGGCAATCCGACCCCGTTGCATCTCAAATATGCCGAGCAATTGCGCGATTCGCTGCCCGAGACCGTGAAAGCCGCCGCGCGCGAACCGCTGGATGCCGTGGCGTTGATTTACGCCCTGTTGCTCAGCCCGGACGAAACGATGCGCACGACGCAACTCGCCGAACTGGCCAAGCGGGTTGAACCGGTCGTCTATCAGAAGACCGCCGCGTTATATCCAGATGTTTCTGCCGCCGCGGCGCATGCGCGTTTGCCGATGGTCAACCTGGCCCTTGGCGCGCTGCGGCAAATGAGCGTGGAACAGTACAATCAGTTTGCCCAGACCCTCGAATGGCTGATTGCCAGCGATGGCCGGATTGAATTGTTTGAATTCGTGGTGCAAAAAATCGTCCTGCGCCACCTCGCGGCGCAATTTACCGGGGCGCGCCGGCCGGTGGCCCAGTATTACACCCTCAAGCCGCTCGTGCCGGATTGCGCCATCGTGCTGTCGGCGCTGGCCAACGTCGGCAGCAGCGAGCCCGCCGAAATCCAAAAGGCTTTTGCGGCCGGGACGCCCTATCTGCGCGCGCCGGACGACGGAGGTCTGTCTTGGTTGCCCCGCGAGCAATGCGGCGTGAACCAGATTGACGCGGCGCTCAACCGGCTCGCGCTGGCCGTGCCCACCATCAAAAAGAACCTGATCGAGGCCTGTGTTTACACCGTCGGCGCCGATGGCGTGATCACCGAAAGTGAAGCCGAATTGCTTCGCGCCGTTGCCGATACGCTGGACTGCCCGATCCCGCCGTTTGTCTCGGCAGAGTGATTCGGAAAACAGACGCAGCAAAAGCGGCGGAGGGCCGCCGCACTCCAAGACCTGTCGGACATTTCGGCAATCTTAAAGCAATTCAACCAATCTCGTAGCCGCGAACGTCAGTTCGCGCCATATCGTTCTCCTTTATTTAAGTTGCGCCGACTGACGTCGGCGGCTGCGCAATTTTTGAAAAAGCTCTAAATCAACGCGGAGCGTCCTGGAGTGCGCCAGCCCTCTGGCGCTTTTTAACTACGGATTCCAAATTGTGTTTACTCGATTTCCAGGACCACGACGGACTTGGCCGGCAGCGTCGTGATGAATCCGTCATCCGTCACCTTGAAGGCGCTGAATTCGGCCGGCTTCACATTGTCCGGCTGGTCGAACGTGTTGTGCGCGTTCATTTCCGGCGCGGTCAGGACCCGGCCGGATATTTTTTGAACCTTGGCCCCCGGCAATTCGCATGGGATTTCGGCGGATTGATTGGGATTCAGATTGCACAGCGTGACGTGGATTTTGCCGGCTTTGTCCCGCGACGCCGAGGCGCTTACTTCCGGTACGGTTTTGCCGCCGAAGGCATAGTCCTCGCTTTGCAATTCGGTGGGCAGCAGCGTGGCGTCGTGATGGACGGTGTCCATCTCAAACACCCAGTAACTCGGCGTCACTGTCATCTTTTCGTTGTCGGTGAGGATCATCGACTGGAGCACGTTGATCATTTGGGCGATGTTCGCCATTTTTACGCGATCCGCGTGATTGTTGAAAATATTGAGTGTCACGCCGGCCACCAGCGCATCGCGCAGCGTATTTTGCTGGTACAGAAAGCCGGGGTTCGTTCCCGGTTCGACGTCGTACCAGGCACCCCATTCATCCACGATCAACCCGACTCTTTTCTGCGGATCATACTTGTCCATGATGGCGGAATGTTTGGTGACCATTCCATCCATGAGGAGCGCGCGGCGGAGGGTTTCATGCCATTCCGACTCGGTGAAAGCTGTCGCCGACCCTTTGTGCGACCAGTTGCCCGTCGGCAGGGTGTAGTAATGCAGCGACAGCCCGTCCATCTGGTGCCCCGCATTTTTCATCAACACTTCCGTCCAGTGATAGTCCGTGTCGCTGGCGCCGCTGGCGATGCGGTAGATGTGATTGTTGCCGTAATTTTTGATGAAGGTGTTGTAGCGCCGGAAATTGTCGGCGTAAAACTCCGGAGTCATGTTGCCGCCGCAGCCCCAGCTTTCGTTGCCGACGGCGAAATACGGCACTTTCCACGGTTGTTGCCGGCCGTTTTGGCGGCGCAGATTGGCCAGCGGGGAATCCGCACCCGAAGTCATGTACTCCACCCATTGCATCATCTCTTCCACCATGCCGCTGCCAAGATTGCCGCCGATGTACGGTGCGGCGCCGATCTGGTCACAAAAATCCATGAACTCGTGCGTGCCGAAATGGTTGTTTTCCGTCACGCCACCCCAGGTGGTGTTGATCATGGACGGGCGATTGGTAGGCGTGCCGATGCCGTCCATCCAGTGGTATTCGTCGGCAAAGCAGCCGCCCGGCCAGCGCAATACCGGCACCTGGATTTTTTTCAGCGCCGCGACGACATCGTTGCGGATGCCGCGAGTGTTGGGAATGGAGCTGTCCTCGCCCACCCAGACGCCGCCGTAGATGCAATGGCCGAGGTGCTCGGAAAATTGTCCGTAAATGTTGCGGCTGATTTCCGCGCCCGGCTGGTCCGCATGAATGACAAGCCGGTTCGTTTTAACCACCGGAACAAGCGGCGGAGGTTGAGATTGAGAGACGGCCGGGGTTTGTATTTGGGCAACGGGAGAATTCGGTTTGGGACTCGAGCAACCCGCTCCCAGACCGAGACAAATAAAACCAACCACCGGGATGACCGCGAAGGATTTGATGTGCATGGCACAAATTCAAAGGAAGTTGGCGTTGGACGCAAGGAAAGTTTTGCGAAAAATGGACCTTGGTTTTGTCCGGTTCCCGTTCCGCGACGGGAATCCGCCGATCTCAGGCGCGTACGGTCGCCTTCAGTTGCTGCTTGAAGGCTTCCACAATTTCTTCATGCACGACGTTGACCTCGGCATCGGTCAGGGTTTTCTCGGGTGAGCGATAGGTGAATGCATAAGCCAGGCTCTTCTGCCCTTCCGGCACATTTTTGCCGCGAAACACATCGAACAACTCGACGGCCTCGAGGTTTGCCGGCCTGGTCTGCTTTACCACCTGCACCACGGTATCGTGAGTCGTGATTTCAGGCACCAGCATCGCCACGTCGCGCCGGATGGCCGGGAATTGCGGCAACGGCTTGAACGACTTGGCCGGATTCCGCCGCGCCAGCAGCAGGTCCAGGTTCAATTCCGCCAGCAACGTGGCGTCTCGCAAATCGTATTTCTTTGCTAGTGCGGGCGAGAGCTGGCCGAATTCGCCAATTTGATTCTTCCCGAGCGAAATGGTCGCTGATTCGAGGAGCAATCCCGATGGATCGGGACGGCGTGTGAATGTCATCCCACGCAGGCCGAACTGG
>Ga0265338_10003377_pt1 | contig 22544 bp, 16 predicted proteins | sample 42126metaG_FD_193579 | JGI IMG/M metagenome (GOLD analysis project Ga0265338, IMG submission 193579) | Rhizosphere microbial communities from Carex aquatilis grown in University of Washington, Seatle, WA, United States - 4-21-26 metaG | ecosystem: Host-associated > Plants > Roots > Rhizosphere... | reverse complement strand
TCGCGCAGTGCCAGCGCGACCACCGCGTTGGCGTAGTTGGACGCGGCGTGCAGCACGGCGGGCCGTAGCCCGGTCGTCAGCCCGGCGGCGCGGTGCAGGTGGGCCTGGTAGAGGCGGTCCATCCGGCCCGGCATGACCCACGGCAGCAGCCGGTGGTAAGGCACCCCGCCGACGGTGACGGTGGCGCGGCCGTCGATCGCGCCGGCCGTCACCGGGAAGCCGATCCTGGTGCTGACGTGCGGGTCCATCCCGGCCGCACGCTGCCCGAGCGCGATCTCCTGGGTGCGGATGGTGTAGCCGGCGCTGGTAGACGGCAGCGCGTCGGTGACGATGTGCAGGATACGGCCGGGGCTGGCGGGCGGCGCCGGCCGGCGGTCCTGGCCGGCCAGCGTCAGGCTGCCCGGTTCCAGCATGCGCAGCTCGGCCGCCAGCGAGCGGCGCAGGCGGGCGGAGCGCCAGCCGCGGGCGCCGTCGAGCGCGCGCACCGCGTCGGTCAGGCGGCCTTCCCGGTAGGCGAGCCGGGCGGCCAGCCGGGGACGCGCGCCGTCGTGCTCCGAGAGCCGCGCGAGCGCCGACCGGGCGACAGTAGGCTGGTCTACCGCGAGGCTGAACGCGGTCAGCCGGGCCGGCGACGCTTCCAGTGCGGTGAGCGCCCCGCGGCGGTCCCCCGCGCCCCACAGCGCGGCGGCCCGGCCGTACGGCCCCGCGAGCCGGACGAGGCCGCGCAGCGGCGCGGGCAGCGCCCGCCAGGCGAGCGTCACCGCCCGCACCGGGTCGTCGGTCACGTGCCGCAGCATGACGGATGCGGCGAGCACGAGCGCTCGCGGCGACGGCGTTACAGTCACGCCGGCTGATATTAGTGGCAATGCGCGGCGGGCACGGCGGACCGTTAACGTCAGCCGCACAACCGTAGCTTTCAGGTAAGCATGAACCGGGCAACCGACCGAAGGAGACTCCGCAGGCGAATGGGCGCGACGATCACGCACGTACTCGGGGCGAGGCCGAACTTCGTCAAGGCCGCGCCGGTCATCCGGGCGCTGGCCGCGCTCGGCGTCGCCCAGCGCGTGGTGCACACCGGGCAGCACTACGACGAGCGGATGTCGGACGTGTTCTTCGTCCAGCTCGCGCTGCCCGAGCCAGACGTCAACCTCGGGGTCGGCTCGGGCACCCAGGCCAGCCAGACGGCCGACGTGCTGGTCGGCATGGAGCGCGAGTTCCTGGCCAGCCGCCCGTCGCTGGCGGTGGTGTACGGGGACGTGAACTCGACGGTGGGCGCCACCCTGGCGGGCGCGAAGCTCGGGATACCGCTGGCCCACGTCGAGGCCGGCCTGCGCTCGTTCGACAACACCATGCCCGAGGAGATCAACCGGCGGCTCACCGACCAGCTATGCGACCTGCTGTTCTGCACCTCGCCGGAGGCGCTCGGGCACCTCGCGCGGGAGGGCCGCCCGGACAGCGCCATGCACCTGGTCGGCAACCCGATGATCGACACGCTGCTCGCCCACCTGGACAAGTTCGACGCCGCCGCCGCCCGGGCCGCCCACGGCCTCGGGGACCGCCGGTACGTGGTCGCCACCTTGCACCGGCCCGCCAACGTGGACTCCGCCGAGCGGGCGGCCGAGCTCGTCACGGCGCTGCACGAGGTCGCGGCCGAGCTTGACGTGATTATCCCGCTGCACCCGCGCGGCCGCCGCACGCTGACCGAGGCCGGGCTGCTTGACGCGCCCCGCGTGCACGTTGTGGACCCGCTCGGCTACATCGAGTTCATGTCGCTGGTGCGCGGGGCGGCAGCGATCGTGACCGATTCGGGCGGAGTGCAGGAGGAGACTACGCTGCTGCGCGTGCCCTGCCTTACCCTCCGGCCCAACACTGAGCGGCCGATCACCATCACCAGCGGCTCTAACCGGCTCGTCACCCGGGACGAGCTGGCCGCCGCGGTACTCAAGGCCTGCGACGACGGCCCGTACACGGGCGAGCTGCCGCCGCTGTGGGACGGCCAGGCCGGGCCGCGCATCGCCCGCGTCATCACCGGCTGGCTGGCCAGACGATGACCGACGAGACGCTGGCCGACGAGACGCTGCCCGACGAGGCGCTGCCCGACCAGGCGCTGCCCGACCAGGCGGGGGGACCCGCCGAGGGCGGGCTCAGCGCCGACGCCGGGCTCGCGGCCGAGCGGGAGCGGCTGTCGCGGCAGCTGCGTGACACCCGGGTGCAGCTCGCGATGACCCAGACCCGGCTGTCGGCCCTCGAGCAGTCGGCCACGATGCGGTTCGGCCGCACCATCGCCAACGCCGCCAAGAAGCCGTGGCCGCGCGGCCCGCTGCTGCCGCGTGACCTCTACAAGCTGTGGCGCGACCGCGGCGCCCCCAAGAGCGGCGCCCAGAACGCCGCCACCGCCCTCGCCTCGGCCCAGCTGGCCGACCTGAAGGGGACCGGCGGCCGGTTCCTGTCCGCGCTCACCGCGCCGGGCGCGGCCACGTCCGGCGACCCCGGGCTGGCCCTAGCCGGGCTGGCGGGCGGGTCCGGCAACGGCCTGGTCGTCACCGGGGCGCTGAGCGCGCTCGGCTGCGCCACCCTGGCACCGGACGCGGTAGTGCACCCGCTGCTGCCGCACGACGCCGACGTGGTGGTCGAGGGCACCGGCGCCGACCTGGTCCTCATCCAGGCGTCGGCGCTACTGCCAGGGGAGCCGTGGGCCTACGCGACCGACCCGGCCGCGGCCGACCGGGGCCGCCGGCTGGCGCGGATGATCGTGATGGCCCGCGCCCTCGGCAAGCCGGTGGTGCTGGTCAGCGACGTGCCGCCCGCGCTCATGCCCGGCATCGGCTGGCTCGCCGCCAGCTGCGACGCGGTGCTCGAGGGCGGGCTGGGCGTACAGCTCGCCCGGTTCAACCAGGTCGGCGCGTCCCCGGCCCGGTCGGCCGGGCCCGCCTACGCCGGGGCGCGCGACCCGCGGGAGACCCCGGCCGTGCGGGCCCTGCTCGACGCGCTCACCGCCGACGGCACCGTGCAGCTGACGGGCGCCCGGTCCTGGCGGTCGCTGCCCGCGCTGTACCGGGAGAGCCCGGTCTTCATCACCGCGTCCGCCCAGCAGGCGGCCGAGCAGGCCGCCAGCGGCGCCCGGGTGATCGGGCCGGTCGGCTCGGGCACCGCGGTCGACGAGGTCCGCGCCCAGATCGAGGCGGCCCGGGCGGCCGAGCCGCTGACGCCCGCCGAGCTGCGCCCGCGGCTGCGGGACATCTTCCTGACCGACGCGACCCCGGCCCGGCTGGCGGAGCTGGTCGCGGCGGCCGATTTGCCCGCCGCGCTGGTGGCCGGGCGGCAGGTCAGCGTGCTGGTAACGGTGCGAGACGGTGCGCAGGCGCGGCAGGTCGCGGACGCCCTGGCCGCGCAGCGGCTACGGCCGGCCGAGGTGATCGCCGGCTGTGAGCCGGGGCAGGCCGAGGCCGTCGGTGACGCCTTCCGCGCGCTGGCCGGGCACGGCATCTCGGTCAAGGTCAGCGCGGCCGAGGCCGGGGCGGTTAACGCCAGGGCCGGGTCACTGCCAGCCGACGGGGCACCGGTCCCCCGGCTGCCGCTGGCTGAGCGGGTGCGCCCCCTGGCCCGGCTGGCCCGCGCGAGCTGGCTCGCGCCGTGGCCGGCCGACCAGCGCCCGGGCGAGAACTACCTGCTCGACCTGGCCTGCGCGCGGGAGTGCGGGCAGGCAGACGCGGTGGGCTTCGGCGCCAGGGAGTACGAGTTCACCCGCTGGCTGGAGGAACCCGCACTCGTTCGGGCGACCCTGCTGGGCCCGGACGGGCCCGCGGCGGCAGACTGGGGCAGCCACGGACTCCGGCTGCTGTCCGTGACCGCTGACCCTGAGTCATCGGCTTCGTAGTTAGCGGGACTGAGTTGTCAACCGAGGAGCGACAGGCATTGGCCGGATCAAGACCACGCGCGCTGGTCTACGGTGACGTCGACCTGAACCTGCTTGACGGCTCAGCCATCTGGCTGCAGTCGGTCACGCAGGCCCTGGTCGCCGCCGGGTGCGCGGTCACGCTGGTGCTCAAGGCACCGGTCCGCACCGACCGGCTGGTCGCGCCGCTGCGCGAGCTGCCGGAGGTAGTGATCAGGTCGCCGCACGCGGAGCAGCTACTGCCCGGGCTGACCGAGGCGTCGCTGACCGTGCCGCAGGCGGTTACCGTGCTGGCCGCGGTCGACCAGGCCGCGGACGCGGCGCACGACCTGGTGGTGCTGCGCGGGCGGGCGCTGGTGTCGGCGGCGGCGCGAGACGGGGCGTTCGACGGGCGGCTGTGGTCCTACCTGACCGACGTGCCGCAGGCGGTGCCCGCGGTCACCCCCAAGGCGGCCGAGGACCTCACCATGATCGCCCGGGCGTCCCGGTACCTGCTGTGCCAGACCGAGGAGCTGCGCTGCTTCCTCGAAGGCTCGGTCGCCGCCGCCTGCGGCAAGTCGGTGCTGTTCCCGCCGGTGCTGCCCGCCCTCGACATCAGGCGCGACCCGGCCCGGCCAGCCGGGAACCCGCTCAAGCTGGTCTACACCGGCAAGTTCGCGCCCCGGTGGAACACGCTGGAGATGACGGAGCTGCCCGCGCTGCTGGCCGCCCGCGGCGTCACCGCCGAGGTGCACATGGTCGGCGACAAGGTGCACAACGACCCGCGCGACCCCAGCTACCGCAAGCGGATGCAGGCCGCGCTGGGCGAGGTCGGCGCGGCGGCGGGCGGGGCAGCCGGGATACCCGGGGTGATCTGGCACGGCGGGCAGCCGCGGGCCGAGGCGATGCGGCTGGCGGCGGCGGGTGACATCGGGCTGTCCTGGCGGCACCCCGAGCTGGACGCGTCGCTCGAGCTGTCGACCAAGGTGCTCGAATTCGGGCAGCTCGGGCTGCCGGTGATCCTCAACCGGACGCCGATGCACGAGGCGCTGCTCGGCGCCGACTACCCGCTGTTCGCCGCGTCGCTCGACGACGTGGCCGACGCGGCCGCGAGCGCGGCCAGCCCGGCGGTGTTCGCGCTGGCGGCCGGGCGGACATCGGCCGCGGCGGCGTCGTTCGCGCTGGACGAGGCGGCCGCCCGGCTGCGTACCTACCTGGCGCGGGCGGTAGCCGGGTTCAGCCCGGACCGCGTGGCCGGCCAGCCGCGCAGCGGCCCGGGCGGGCCGGGCGGCGCGGCCGGGGGCGGCGCGGCCGGACCGCCGCTGCGGGTGGTGATCGCCGGGCACGACCTGAAGTTCTTCACCCCGCTGATCCAGTACTTCCGGCTGCAGCCGGACCTGGAGATCCGGGTCGACCAGTGGGCGGCGCTGGGCGAGCATGACGAGGCGGCCTCGCGGGAGCTGGCCGAGTGGGCGGACGTGATCATCTGCGAGTGGTGCGGGCCGAACGCGGTCTGGTACTCGCGGCACAAGCGGCGCTCGGCCCGGCTGCTGGTGCACCTGCACCGGTTCGAGCTGTACTCGCCGTACCCCGCCCAGGTGAGGATCGGCCAGGTCGACCAGGTGATCTGCGTGTCCGAGCACTACAGCCAGCTAACCAGGAAGATCACCGGCTGGCCAGCCAGCAAGGTCGTCACCGTGGCCAACCCGCTCGACCTGCTGCAGCTTGACCGGCCGAAGCTGGACGGCGCCCGCTACCAGCTCGGCATGATCGGCATCGTGCCGTCCCGCAAGCGGCTCGACCTGGCCCTCGACGTGCTCGAGGAGCTGCGCCGGGACGACGACCGCTACCAGCTCTCGGTCAAGGCGCCGATGCCCTGGGAGTACTGGTGGGTGTGGCAGCACCAGGAGGAGCGCGCCCACTACGCCGAGGCGTTCCGCCGGGTGCAGCGGTCACCGCTGCTGCGCGGCGCCGTCGTGTTCGACGACGCCGGGCCGGACGTGCCCGCCTGGCTGCGCCGCATCGGCTTCATGCTGTCGGTCAGCGACGACGAGTCGTTCCATGTCGCCCCGGCGGAGGGGATGGCTTCCCGGGCGGTGCCGGTGATCAGGCACTGGCCGGGCGCGGAAACGATCTACGACATGCGCTGGATCCGGCCGGGGCCGGTGCCGATGGCGGCGGCGGTGGCGGCGCTGTCCGAGCCCGAGGCCTGGGAGTCAGCCCGGCAGGCGGCGCACCAGGACGCCCGCGCGTTCGACCTGCCGGCCGTGTGCCGGGCCTGGCACCGGCTGATCCGCGGCGAGGCCGCCGCGGACCCGGCCGGCCTGGGTAGCTACGAGCTGTCCGGCTCAGCCCGTGCGTCCGGCGCGTAGGGCCGGCTGAGCCGGGATGTTCTTCACCCTCGCCGTCAGCGCCGGGTCACCGGAACGCTGCGCGGCGCTGGCCGAGCGCGCCGCGCTGGCCGATCCGGGGCTGATGCCGGTGCCCGGGCCGGCCGCCACCGTGTGGCGGTCGGCCGACCGGTGCGCGGCGCTGCTGCGCTGGGGCCAGCCGGACGAGGGACAACCGGGGCAGCCGGGGGCCGGCGCTGACGGCGGTCCCCCGGTTACCGCCTCGCGGGCGGGGACAATCTGGGCTGAGCCGAGCCGGGCGGAGGGTACGGGGGGCGGCGCGGCGGTGCGCGCGCGGACCTCGGTCACCCGGGTCGACCCGGTCTACCTGGCCACGGTGCCGGGGGCGGCGGTGCTGGCCGACCGGGCGACCTGGGCCGCGTGGACCGCGGGCCGGCTGGACGACCACGACCCGCGGCACCTGTGCGCCCTGCTCAACCCGGGGTTCCCGCTGGGCGCGGCCACACCGTTCGCGGGCGTGACGGCGCTGGCGCCGTCGACCGAGGTGCGCCTGGCGGGCGGGCGGGCGGTCACCGGGCCCGCTGGCCCGGCTGGCCCGTCCGGACGGCCTGCCGGGGGGCCCGCCGGAGTGCTCGACGGGGCCAAGGACGTCGCGGCGGCGCTGGTGGCCGTGGTGGCGCCGCTACGCGGGGCCGGGCGGCCGGTCGAGCTCAGCCTGACCGGCGGCAAGGACAGCAGGCTCATCGCGGCCGCGCTGGTAGCGGCCGGGGTACCGGTGACCGGGCGGACCCACGGGTTCGCCGATCATCCCGACGTGACGGTGGCGGCCGAGGTCGCCCGCCGGCTCGGCATCGAGCACCAGGTGCGCACCCCGGCCGCGCCCGGCCAGCAGGTCGACGTGCTCGGCCGGATTCGCGCCACCGTGCTGGTGGCCGACGGGATGCTGTCCGCGTTCGAGAACGTCGGCCGCCCCGCCCCGGCTGCCTCCGCGCCCGGCTCGCCGCTGCCGCTGACCGCGGGCGGCCACGGCGGCGAGCTGCTGCGCGGCGGCTACGCGGAGACGGCCGGCCGGATCAGCGGCCGGGGACGCCTGCGCGGTGCCCTCAGCCCGGCCCGCCGCGCCGCCCGCTCGGCCGAGCTGCTGCGCCGGCTCACCACCCGGCACCTGGACCTGGTCCACCGCGGCCCGGCGGCCGGCTACCTCGCGTCGCTTACCCCCTGGGCCGCCTCGCTAGCCCGCCATCCGCTGCCCGCCCTCGACGACTTCTACCTGGTCAACCGGGCGGGACGGTGGTCGGCGGCCGCCCGGCAGGCCTACCTGCTGCGGGAGCGGCTGGTGCAGCCGCTGTTCGACGACCGGGTGGTACTGGCCGCCCGCGCGGTGCCGCTGGCCGACCGGGTCAGCGGGGCACTGTCGGCGGCGGTGCTCGCCGAGCTGTCCCCGGTGCTGGCCGGCGTGGCGCTGGCGGGCAAGGCGGTCCCAGCCGCGGGCACGCCCGCCCCGTTCGACTGGCGCCGCCAGTACGGCAGCGCCGTCGCGTCCTTCCTGCGCGGCTACATCCTCGACACCGGGGCCGACGGCGGACTGTTCGACGTGGTCAGCCGCCCGGCCGCGGAGCGGCTGCTGGACGGGCAGCAGCCGGACCGCGCCTGCGTGTGGGCCCTGGCCACCCTCGCCTGCCTGGTCTCCGGCGACTACCGGCGCGCCCGCGAGAGCACCCCGCGGCTGCCGGTCGGCTGAGGAGACCTCCAGGGCATGGGGCAGCCGACGGCCGCGGACACCGGGCACGCCCCGGACCCGGAGGCGAACGCGTCCCCGGGCCGCAGGCTGGTCACCGGGATCGCCGCCCTGCCGCCCGCCGCCCAGGGCCTGCTGGCGCTGCTGGCCTACCTGGCGGCCTGGGTCGGCGCCGAGGCCTACCCGCTGCTGCGCCACCCGCGGGTCCCCCAGCTCGCCCAGGGCGGCTTCGACCCCAACTTCTACGTGTGGGCGCTGCACTGGCTGCCGTACGCGATCGGGCACGGGCTGAACCCGCTGACCACCACCCAGATCGGCTGGCCCGGCGGCTACAACCTGGCCTGGGTGACCACCGTCCCGCCGCTGGCGCTGCTGATGGCCCCGCTCACCGCCACGGCCGGCCCGGTAGCGGCGTTCAGCCTGCTGGTGGTGGCGGCCGTGCCGGTGTCCGGCTGGGGCGCGTTCGTACTCAGCCGGCGGCTGACCGGCCGGTTCTGGGCCTCGCTGGCGGCCGGGGCGGTCTACGGGTTCTCCGCCTTCGAGATCAACCACTCTTACACCGGGCAGGTCAACCTGTCGGTCAGCGTGCTGCTGCCGCTGACCGCCTACCTGATGGTGGCCTGGCGCGACGGCGTCCTCGGGTCCCGGCTCTTCGTCGTCGCCACCGGGGTCGCGCTGACCGTGCAGGCGTACCTGTTCCTTGAGACGTTCGCCGACCTGACGGCGGCGCTGGTGGCCGGCTTCGCCCTCGGGGCGGTGCTGGCCGGGCGAGACGGCAGGCCGCTGGTGGCCCGGCTGGCGCGGCTGACCGGGCTCAGCTACGCGATCGCGCTGCTGCTGACCGCCCCTTACATCGGCTACGCGCTCACCCACCGGATGGCCGGGTTCACCCGCGACACCGCGCCCACCTCGGTCGCGCTGAACAGCCTGCTGGTGCCGCTGCAAGGGCACGACCTGGGCATCGGCTGGCTGGCGGGCGCCGCCGCCCGGCTGACCGGCGTGCCGGACCGGGACGGCTACCTGGGCCTGCCGCTGGTGCTGCTGGCACTGGCGCTGCCGCTGGCGGCCCGGGGCAGCCGGCTGGCCCGCTTCCTGCTGGCGGGGGCCGCCCTGGTGGTCCTGGGCGCGCTGGGGCCGGTGCTACGGCTCGACAACGCGACCCCGCTGTTCCGCCTGCCCTGGTCGCGGCTGTGGAGCCTGCCCGTCGCGACCAGCGCCTACCCGTCCCGGCTGATGGTGTTCGCGTTCCTTGCCCTGGCGGTAATGGTGGCGCTGTGGCTGGCGCTGCCCGGCCGGTGGCGGTCCCCCGCCTCCTGGGCACGCTGGCTACTGGCCGCGGCCGCCCTGGCGGCGCTGGCCGGGAACGTCAACCGGCTCAACCTGGACGACCAGAGCGGCCTGCCACCCTTCATCAGCACCGGCCAGTACCGCGGGTACATCCCGGCCGGCGCCCCGGTGGTGGTGATCTCGCAGCGCGGCAACGCGGGGCTGCTGTGGCAGGCCGCCACCGGCTCCTACTTCCGGCTGGCGGGCGGCTTCGTCAACGAGGCCATCTCCGCCGACGGCGACCTGCCCGCCCCGGTCGCCCGGCTGATGCCCGCGCGTCCGGCGCCGCCCGGCACGGCTGGGCCGGCCGCTTCGGCCGACGACCCGGTGCCCGCGTTCCGCCAGTACCTGCACGACAACCAGATCGCCGATGTCCTGGTCGAGGGCGACGGGCACCAAAGCGACTGGCCGCACGTCCTACAGCTGGCCGGGCTGACCGGCAGCGAGGTCGGCGGGGTGTTCGTCTACCGGGTCCCCCCGACCCTGGGCGGCTAGCGGCGATCGCGGCCGCCTGCCGCTTCTTGCTGTTATCTCGTATCGATCCGGGAAGGGCTGCGCATCTTCCTTTGACGGGCGGCACATCGAACCACTTCCCATCGAATTTGGTCGATTTTCTGGGCGCTTTATCCGCTTTGCGACGCCAAAACTGATGGGAAGTGGGCTGGAGCAGCTAAAACTGATGGGAAGTGACGCTGAGGTGAGGGGGCAGCCGCGCTCGTTCCAGCCGGGGCGCGCTCGGGAGTTCGGGTGAGCCGGGGCGAGCCAGGGAGCCGGGGAGCCGGGGGCGAGCCGGGGGCGAGCCGGGGAGCCGGGGAGCCGGGGGCGAGCCAGGGAGGCGGAGGTTAGGGGCGGGGCAGGCGGCAGCCGGGAGGCGGAGGTTAGGGGCGGGGCCAGGCGGTGGGCGGGGTTAGCCGCGGCCGTACTGGCTCTCGGCGCGCCAGAAGAAGACGATGCCGACAACGAAGAACGCCACGCCCCAGCCGACGGCCGCGACCCAGAGGTCGTTGTTGGTCACGATCGCGTGGCAGAAGGCCTGCAGCGGGGCATTGGAGATCTTGCTGCCCGGGTTGACCACGATGCTCGGCAGCTTGCTGCCAGGGTCAATGAGCGAGGCCGGCACGCTGGTGCCGGGGATGATGGGGCGGCCGGGGCCGGGCAAGGTGGTGAACTGGTGACAGAGGGGCGCGTTGTAGGGCTGGTTGCCGGCCGAGTTGGTCCGGTAGGTACCCATGAACGCGACCCGGTCCAGCTGGATGTAGACGGCGAACGGGTTAAGCGACAGGATCTGCTTTTCCCAGTTGGTCAGCGCGGCGGGCAGCGTGATGATCAGGTACATGACGCCGCAGAAGTACCGGGAGATCCGCAGGAAGAACGGGATCAGCTCGGACACGTCCGCCAGCGAGCCGCCCATTCGGGCGACGATCAGCGCCGCCCCGGTGTTGAACAGCGTCTGCAGCAGCACGGCCGGTATCAGCAGCAGCCAGTACCAGCTCGGGTACTCGCCGCTGACCAGCATGATGACCACGAGCACGACCATGCCCACCAGCATCTGCTGCATCTCGACGATCACGTAGGCCAGCGGCAGCGACGCCCGGGGGAAGTACAGCGCCCGGATCAGCTGCAGGTTCGCTCGCATCACGTTGGAGCCGGTCACGATCGACCGCTCGGAGAACGCGAAAACGAACACGCCGGTGACCAGGAACGCCGGGTAGTGCGCGACGCCACGGGCGGCCTCGAACAGCAACCCGAAGATCAGGTAGTACACGCCCGCGTTGAGCAGCGGCGTCAGTACCTGCCAGATCTGGCCGAGCTTGGCGTCGGTGTACATCGACACGTTGCGGGCGGTGGCGTAGCCGATGATGAAGTGGCGGCGCTGCCACAGCATCGCGATGTAGCGGTAGAGCGGTGGGCGCGCACCGGACAGCTTCAGGCCGTGCTCGGCGGCGAGCTTGCCCAGGTCCTGATCTGGCACCCGGGGTGCGTCGGGGGCGATGACGGCACCCGCGTCAAGGCTGCCCGGCGCGCTGATCTGACCCTTGGTGTCCACGACGGGGAAGTCTATTGGACGCGGGCTGCCTGGCTGGCCTGGACGGGGCCAGCCAGGGTAAGCCGCACCCGTTCCGACCATAGATCTTTATTCATTAGAGACCTGAGTCGGGCGTCCGGATCAGGATGCGGCCGCATTCCTCGTGCCGCACCACCTCGTCGGGGGCGGCCGCGCGGACCTCGTTCAGCTCGACCGTGGACAGCGTCTCCCGGCAGCCGTCGCACTGGCCGCGGCGGAGCAGCGCCGCGCCGCGGCCGGACGACGCGCGGATCTTGTCGTACAGGGTCAGCAGGGCGGCCGGGATGTCGGCCACCACCGTCGCCCGCGCCGCGGTCGCCTTGGCCGCCTGCTCGTCGAGCTCGGCCACGGCCGCGTCGCGGCGGTCGGTCAGCGCGGCGGTCTCGGCGGCGGCGGTCTCCGCCTCGGCCGCGCTGCCGTCGCGCAGCGCCTGCGCCGCCTCGCGGCGCTCCATCAGCTCGAGCACGACCTCTTCCAGGTCGCCCTGGCGCCGCTTGAGCGAGGCGACCTCCGACTGCAGCGACTCAAGCTCGCGGGCGTTAGACACCTGGCCCGCGTTAAGCCGCTTGTTGTCGTTGTCGATGCGGACCCGTACCTGGTCGACGTCCTTCTCCGCCCGGCTCAGGTCGCGGTCCAGGTCAGCCAGGTCGGTGTCGGCGATGGTGATCGCGTCCCTGACCTTCGACGACCGCTGCGCGAGCTGGTCGAGCTCGACGTTTTCCGGCAGGGTGCGCCGCCGGTGGCCGAGCCTGCCCAGCTCGGTGTCCAGGTCGGCCAGTTCGAGCAGCCGCAGCTGCGCCTCGGGAGATGCCTTCACGAAGGGCAACGTTAGTCGCCCGCGCGGTCGTTGTCGCATGGTAGACACGTCGGCATGGGGATCCCTCGGGTTAGCAGGCCCTATATGCCGGGATACGGCGTGGCGGGCGCTGAGCACGGGACCGGGCTCCTGCACTGGTCCTGGGCGGCGGAACGGCTCACCGCGGCGCGGAACTACTGGGTGACCAGCACCTGGCCGGACGGCCGGCCGCACACCATGCCGGTCTGGGGCATGTGGGACGACAGCACGCTGTGGTTCACCTCGGCCGCGGGTTCGCGGAAGGTGAAGAACCTGCGGGCCGACCCGCGCTGCTGCGTGACCACCGAAGACGCCTCCGACCCGGTGATCATCGAGGGGAGGGCGCGGTTCGCCACCGAGCCGGCCGTGCTGCGGCGCGTGGTCGACCTGATGAACGCGAAGTACCACAGCGGTGTTGACCTGGAGTTCCTCCGGCCCGAACGGAACGCGACGATCGGGGTGCGGCCGCAGCGGGTGTTCTCCATGCTGCACAGCGACTTCACCGGCTCGCCGACCCGCTGGGTGTTCGACGACGACCTCTGACGGGTCATCTTCTCCGCAGTTTGTAAGCAGTCCGGGCGCCTGCGGACTGAACTGCCCCGGTAGCGTGGCGGTGTATCCGGTGAGGCCGCGTCGACGGCTTCGCGTAACGCCAGCCGATTGCGACGGACAGAACCTGCATGACACCGAGAACTGCTCACTACCGCTGGTGGGGCGCGGCGTGCGGGCTGCTCGCGGCGGCCGCGGCGATAGGCATCGCCCAGCTGCTGGCCGGGCTGACCGTGCCCGCGGCGTCGCCGGTGATCGCGGTCGGCGAGGCGGCGATCGACCACACCCCGCTGGCGGTGAAGGACTGGGCGATCGCGACGTTCGGCAGCGGCGACAAGACGGCGCTGCTGACCGGCGTGTTCGTCGTGCTGTTCCTGTACTCGCTGCTGGTGGGCGTGCTCGCGATGCGGCGGCTCGCCCTGGGGTACACCGGGCTGGTGGCGTTCGCCGTCATCGGCCTGGCAGCCGCGCTCACCAGGCACGACGCGACCGCTTCGTACGCGGTGCCGACGCTGTTCGGGGCGGTGGCCGGCGGGCTGGCGCTGACCTGGCTGGTGCGGACGGCGCGGACGGCGGCCGGGGCAGGCGCCAGCCGCCGCGTCAGCGAGCCCGCGGGCCGGGCCGACCGCCCCGCCGCCGACCGCCCCGGCGATCCCGGCCGGTCAGACGATGCCGCGTGGTCGGCGTGGGCCCGGGAAGGCCAGGGAACCGAGCCGGAGGACCCGGACGAGCCCGCGGAGCCGGACGTCCCCGACCGCCTCGGCTGGGTGTCGGCCAGCCAGTATGACTCGACGGCGCCGCCCGGCTCCCGGCCGGGGGGCGCGCGGGCCGGGCCGCCCGCCGGGCGGACGCCAGGCGGCGGGCTGGCCAGCGAGCCGAGCCCGCGGCGCGCGTTCCTGCTGGCGGCCGGGGTCACCGTAGCGGTCGCGGCGGTCGGCGAGGTGGCCGGCCGCACGCTGGCGACCGGCAAGAACGTGTCGCTGGCGCAGAAGTCGCTGCGGATACCCAAGGCCTCGGTGCCCGCGCCGCCGCTACCGAGCGGGGTGAACCTGCCGGTGCCCGGCATCTCCTCGTTCATCACCCCGGCCAGCTCGTTCTACCGGGTCGACACGGCGCTGCTGGTGCCGCAGGTGGACCCGTCCACCTGGCAGCTTCGCATCCACGGCATGGTCGACCGCGAGGTCACCGTCACCTTCGACCAGCTGATCCGCCGGCCGCTGATCGAGGACTACATCACCCTGTGCTGCGTCTCGGACCCGGTCGGCGGCCCCTACATCGGCAACGCCAAGTGGCTCGGCGCTTCCCTGGCGGCGCTGATCCGCTCGGCCGGACCGCAGCGCGGCGCTGACCAGCTGCTGTGCACGTCGGTGGACGGGTTCACCTCCGGCACCCCGCTGCAGGTAGTCCTTGACGGCCGGGACGCGCTGGTCGCGGTGGCGATGAACGGCGCCGTGCTGCCGACCGAGCACGGCTTCCCCGCCCGCCTGGTGGTTCCCGGGTTGTACGGGTACGTTTCGGCCTGCAAGTGGGTGGTTGACATCGAGGTGACCACGTTCGCCGCCGCCCAGGCCTACTGGGTGCCGCGCGGCTGGTCGCAGCTCGGGCCGATCAAGACCGAGTCCCGCATCGACGTGCCCGTCAACGGCGCCTCGCCGAAGGCGGGCCAGGTCGCGGTGGCCGGGGTGGCCTGGGCGCAGCACAAGGGCATCGACGCGGTCGAGGTCCGGGTCGACCACGGCCCGTGGCAGCAGGCCACGCTGGCCGCGGTGCCCGGCATCGACACCTGGCGGCAGTGGTCATGGCAGTGGCCCGCCACCAAGGGCACGCACCTCATCGAGGCGCGGGCCACCGACAAGACCGGCTACACCCAGACGTCCCTGGTCCAGGACGTGGCGCCGAACGGGGCCAGCGGCTACCCGTCCACCCAGGTGACGGTTTCCTAACCGGGCCGCCTGCACCTGCAGTGCTCGCACACTGACGCGCTTCTTGCTGTTATCCGACGGTGGCGCGGCCGGCGGAAAGACGGTGGATGTTTGGGCGCCTTATGGGGCGCCCAAACATCCACCGTGCGCTACCGGACGCGGGGCGCTAGGCGAGGGCGACCGAGATCGGGGTGAACAGGCGCTCGGGGATGCCACGGGGCGGGGCGTCACCGTGAGCCATGACCAGGGTCTGGCCGACCGGGTCGAGGCCGCGGGCCTGGAGCCAGCCGGGCAGTTCCTGGCGGTCCGGGTCGAGGTCGAGGCGGACCGGCATGCGCGCGCGGACCGCCAGGTCGGTGACGAGTTGCCTGGCGGTCTCCGCGTCCGGCGCCACCAGCGGGCCGATCACCGTCGTGACGGGACCGTTGCGCCAGGCGGCGGCGTAACCGGTGATCCGGCCGGCCTCGGCCCCGTTTCCCGGTCCGCCCTGGCAGACGGCGATGTGATCGGCGAAGCCGGGCAGCCGGGTGAGGATGCGGCCGCGGTCGGCCCCGAACGCGGCGCGGTCGAGCGCGAAGATCGCCGGCAGGTCGGCCTCGGTGGCGAGCCGGACGGTCCCCGGCTGGCCCGCCAGGGAGTCCGGCTTGAGCGCTCCGTGCTTCTTGCTGTTATCCCGGGTGGGGTGGGAGCCAGGGGCGGCGGGACTGGTCAGGCCGGCCGGGCTGGGGTGGTCGGCGGCGGGTGCGAGGCGGGCGGCCGGGCGGAGGCGGCCGACGGCGGGACGCAGGCGGGTGGCGGGCGCGCGCAGCCGGCTGGGCGGGCGGAAGCGGCCGACGAAGGAGACGTTCCGGCGCACCGGGCGGAAGCCGAGCTGCTCGTACAGCGGCCGGCCCATGTCGGTGGCGAACAGGGTGACGGTGGCGTCCGGGCCCGCCGCGCGCAGCAGGTGCTCCATCAGCGCCCGGCCCAGCCCGCGGCGACTGTAGCGGGTGGCTACCAGCATCATCCCGACCGCGGCCAGGTCCGGGCCCCAGCGGGTGAGCGTGACCGACCCGGCCAGGCCGCGGCCGTCGGGCGCGTCGACGCCGAAGACCTCCGACGCGGCCAGCAGCAGCGTCCACTTGGCCGATTCGGGCGACCAACCGCGGTCGACCGCCAGGGCGATGCAGCGTTCCCGGTCATCCGGGGTGAGCCGACGGATAGGCGGGAACGTGGCCGCCCGGTCACCAGTGTGCACGGTCACCGAGGCTACGACCGGGCGGCGCCCGCGCGCTAGCGGTTAACGCGGGTCAGCTCGGCCAGGCCGTCGAGCAGCCGGTCCACGTCGGTGGCGTCGTTGTAGTGGACCAGGCCGGCCCGGACGGCGCCGTCCGGCTCAAGGCCGAGGGCGGTGCACAGCTCGTAGGCGTAGTTGTCGCCGTCCCAGACGTTGACGCCGCGGGCGGCCAGGTGCTCGGCGACGGCGCGCGGCGAGTGCCCCGCCACGCCGAAGAACGCGGTCGGCGCGCGCCGGGCCGCCTTGCCGTAGAGGGTCACCCGGTCCAGCTCGGCCAGGCCGCCAAGCAGCCGGGCGAACAGCGCCGACTCCTGCGCCTCGACCGCTGCCATCGACGCCAGCAGCCGCTCGCGGCGGGAGGCGGGCAGGGCCGATTGAGAGGAAGGTGCCGACTGAGAGGACAGGGAGCGGAGTGAGGCCAGGTGGTCCACCGCCGCGGTCAGCCCGGCCAGGTCAGCGAACGGCAGCGTGCCGCGCTCGAACCGCCACGGGACCGCGTTGGACGACGGGGCCAGCTTGTCCGGCCACACCGTTTCCAGCAGCCGCGGGTCGGCCACGGCGGCGGCCAGGTGCGGGCCCGACCACTTATAGGCGCTGGTGGTGTAGAAGTCGGCGCCGAGCGCGCTGGTGTCGACCGGCACGTGCGGGGTGGCGTGCACCCCGTCCACGTAGCACAGCGCGCCCGCGGCGCGGGCGATGCGGGCGATCGCCGCCACGTCCGGCCGGGTGCCGATCGCGTTGCTGGCGGCGGTTACCGCGACCAGCCGTGTCCGCGGCCCGACCAGGTCCGCGTACTGCCCGGCGGGCAGCTCCCCGGTCACCAGGTCGACCTCGGCCCACTTGACCGTCACCCCGGCCCGCCCGGCCGCCTGGATCCACGGCCGCACGTTGGAGTCGTGGTCCAGCCTGGACACCACGATGTCGTCGCCCGCCGTCCAGGCGCGGGACAGCGCGTCGGCGATCCGGTAGGCCAGCGCGGTGGCGCTCGGGCCGAACACCACGCCCTCGGGGGTGCCCCCGGTCAGGTCGGCAACGGCCGCGCGGGCGGCGGCCACGATCGCGCCGGACCGGGCGCTGGCCGCGAACGCGCCGCCCAGGTTACCGATCCCGGCCCGGTAGGCGGCGGTGATGGCGTCGGTCACCGGCACCGGCACCTGGGTGCCGGCCGCGCCGTCGAGGTAAGCGTGCCCGTCCGCGAGCGCCGGGTAGAGCGCGCGCACCGCGGCGATGTCGAGCGGGCCGAATCCGGCCGCGCTGTCGCCGATGCCAGCAGTCAACTCCCGATGATCCTCCTGTCGGCTCCCCGGTCACCCGGGGCGGCCCGCGAAGCGGCCGACCGCGCATCAGCATACAGCTCGGCCACCTGCCCGGCGATGATGCCGACGATCCCGGCGAACCCGGCCGCCGCCAGCACCGCCCCGGCGATCACGTCGTTACTGGTGGTCCCGGTCCAGGCCGCCCCCGGCGGCTGGTAGCCGAGGGCGAACGGCGCGGCGATCAGCCAGCCGCCCGCCGCGAAGACCGCGATAACGCCGGCCGTGCCGATCCGGCTCACCACCACGCCTCCTCGCTGTCAGCCGGCCAGGGGCCGGCCGACCAGGTCCCGGCGGACCAGGGGTCGGCCGGCCAGACCGGCAACGCCTGCGGCCGGGGCGCCGTCGCCGGCTGGGCGGAGGCCGAGGCGGGCGGCTGAGCGGAGGCGGGCGGCTGAGCGGAGGCGGCCGCGAGCAGCGGCCCGAGCAGCGTGCGCAGCTCGCCGAGCAGGTCGGCCGCGCTCGCGCCGTCGTATCCGGCCGCCGCCCGCTCACGCGCGGGCGAGCCGAACACCGGGTGCCAGCCGCCGCCCAGGTGCTCGCCGTTCCAGGGCGCTTCCTGGGCGCCGCCGCGCCGGTGCTCCCTGGTCATCCGCTTCGACAGCCGGGCGGCACGGCGCACGTCGCGCGCGAGCTGCCGCCGGTTGCGGCGGGCCTCGCGCGGTGACACCGGAGACATCGAGGGCACGGTGGAGATCCGCCCGGCCCGCCGGGCGGGCAGCGCGAGCACGCCGTCCGCCCGCAGCCGCCGCCGCCAGGCCACCGCCCAGGCCACCGCGGTGACGCAGCCGACCAGCGCCAGTCCCGCGCCGGTGGCCAGGTTGACCCGGCCCGCGTCGCCGCTGTCGCGGCCGAGGGCCGTCACGGTCACGATCAGCCAGCCGCCCACGCACAGGCTAAGGCCGGCGACGCTCAGCCCGGCCAGGTATCGGGTCATCGTCACCCTCCGAAGCCTCATCTGCACCGAACGCCTCAACTTAGCATCGTGGTACTACCAGTAACTGCTTAAACACGTCAAGCGATAATCACCAATATCAGACGAAAAAAATCAGGTGACAACGGAGATACTGCCAATTAGTCTCCGGCTAGTGTCCCCAAGCCCAGTCGCCGCCCTCTGGCGGCTGCGCCCTTACCTGCGCCCGTACCGCCGCCAGCTAGCCGGCATGATCGCAGCCGCGCTGGCCGCGGAAGCCGCCGACATCACCATCCCGCTGCTGGCCAAGGCCGTCATCGACGACGCGATCAGCCATCACCAGCGCGGCCTGCTGCTGCCCATCGGCCTGCTCGCGGTCGGCCTCGGCACCGCGTCGGCGACGCTCAGCCTCATCCGCCGCTGGGTGCAGGGCAACGCCGTGGCCGCGATAGAAAAGCAGCTCAGGGACGACCTTTACCAGCACCTGCAGCGGCTCGACCCGGCCTTCCACGACGAGTGGCAATCCGGCCAGCTGCTGTCCCGCGCCACCACCGACCTCGGCGCGATCCGGCGGTTCGCCGGCTTCGGGGTGGTGTTCCTGATCATCTCGATCGTCACCTTCACCGCGGTGACCGGCCTGCTGATCTCGCTGAACTGGTGGCTCGGGCTGCTCACCGGGGCGATGTTCATCCCGGTGCTGGTCTTCTGCACCCGCTTCGAGCGACGCTACAAGGTGCTCGCGCGGCGCGCGCAAGACCAGGACGGCGACCTGACCACGCTGGTCGAGGAGGCCGCGGCCGGCATCCGGGTGCTCAAGGCGCTCGGCCGCGGGCCGGAGTCGGCCCGCTCCCACCACGCCCAGGGGGCGACCCTGGGCGAGACCCGGGTCGGCATGGCGCGGCTGCTCGGCCAGTTCTGGTCGACCCTCGACCTGGTACCCAACGCGGTCATCGCGCTCGCGGTGGTGCTCGGCGCGGTCGCGGTCAGCCACCACGGGATGACCATCGGCGGCCTGGTCGCCTTCATCACCCTCGCCCTGCAACTGGTCTGGCCGGTCGAGGCGCTGGGCTACGTGCTCGCGTCCGGCGAGGAGGCGGCCACCGCCGCCCAGCGGGTGCTCGAGATCTTCGACACTGAGCCCGCGATCACCAGCAAGCCCACGCCAGACTCCGCTCCCCACGACCAAGGCGCCCCGCAAGACCAAGGCGATCAGCCCGAACGGGTGCGGCTGACCCCGGTCCCGCCACCCCGCGCCCGCGGCGGCGCCGGGGCGGGCCAGGCGGAGCAGGCACACGTTCGGTTCGATCATGTTTCTTTCGGCTACCCGGGGGACGGCCGGCCGGTGCTGCGCGACGTCAACCTGGCCGTCGCGCGCGGGGAGACGCTGGTGATCACCGGCAGCACCGGGTCGGGCAAGACCACGCTGCTGCAACTGGTGCCGCGGCTGGCCGACGTGACCGGGGGGCGGGTACTGCTCGGCGGCACCGACGTGCGGGACATCCCGCTGCCCGTGCTGCGGTCGGCCGTGGGCTGCGCGTTCGAGGAGGCCACGCTGTTCTCCGCCAGCGTGCGGGAGAACGTCACCTTCGGTGTCGCCGGCGCCACCGACGAGCAGGTCGAGGCGGCCCTGGCCGCCGCCCAGGCCCGGTTCGCCTACGACATGCCGTGGGGGCTGGACACCCGCATCGGCGAGCAGGGCATGGCGCTGTCCGGCGGGCAGCGGCAACGGGTCGCGCTCGCCCGCGCCATCCTGCTGCGGCCCGAGGTGCTGATCCTCGACGACCCCCTGTCCGCCCTCGACGTGCAGACCGAGGAACGGGTCACCGAGGCGCTGCACACCCTCCTGGCCGGGGTGACGGCGCTGGTGGTGGCGCACCGGCCGTCCACCGTGGCGCTCGCCGACCGGGTGGCGCTGCTGGACGGCGGGGTGATCGCGGCGGCGGGCAGCCACCGCGAGCTGATGGTAACCGAACCCGGCTACGCGGACCTGATGACGATGGAGGAGGCAGCGCGGTGACGGCGCAAACGACGGCCGCGCCCGCTGAAGACGGCGTCGCGGCGGCGGGCTCGGCGACCGGGGCGGGGGCGGCCTGGCGCGGGGTCGCGGCCGAGAACGTCGAGGAGGTGTCCGCCCCGCTTGAGGCGCTGCTGCGCAGGCGGAGCCGCCGGCTGCTGGCCGACCTGCTGCGGCCGCACCGGCGCGCGGTCGCGCTGACCGCCGCCGCGATCGTGGTCGCGTCGCTCACCTCGCTGGCCGGGCCGTGGCTCATCGGCATCGCCATCGACAACGGCATCCCGCCGCTGGTGAAAGGCGGCGACGCGGCGACGCTGCTCATCATCGCGGGCGCGTTCGCGCTGACGGTGCTGGTGCAGGCCGCCGCCACCCGCGCGTTCGTCACGCTCACCGGCCGGTTCGGCCAGGCGATGGTGCTCGAACTGCGGCGACGGCTGTTCGCCCACCTGCTGCGGCTCCCGGTCGCGTTCCACGAGTCGTACACCTCGGGACGGGTCATCTCCCGGCAGACCTCGGACGTGGACGCGATCTCGGAGCTGTTCAACGAGGGCCTGGACGGCCTGATCACCGCGGTGCTGTCGTGCGTGCTGGTCGGCACCGGCATGCTGCTGCTCGACTGGCCGCTGGCCCTGGTGGTGCTGAGCGGCTTCGTGCCGCTGGCCTGGCTCGTCCTGTGGTTCCGGCGCCGCTCGGCGGTCGCCTACCGGTGGATCAGGGAAGCGAACGCGCTGGTCATCGTGCACTTCGTGGAGACCTTCGGCGGGCTGCGGGCGGTCCAGGCGTTTCGCCGGGAACGGCGCAACGAGGAGATCTTCGGCGCGCTGAGCGACGACTACGCCCGCGCGACCAGGCGGTCCTCGCAGATCAACGCGATCTTCGCGCCCGGCATCGCGATGGTGGGCAACGTGATCACCGGCGTGGTGCTGTGCTACGGCGGGCTGCGGGTACTCGACGGCGACATCAAGGTCGGCGTGCTGGCGTCGTTCCTGCTTTACCTGCAGCGCTTCTTCGACCCGCTGCAGGACGTGTCGCAGTTCTACAACACGTTCCAGAGCGCCGCCTCGGCGCTGGAGAAGATCTCCGGGGTGCTCGAGGAGGAGCCGTCGGTCCCCGAGCCGCCCGGGCCCGCGGCCGCGCGGCCGGCCGCCGCCAGCGGGCGGCGGGTGGAGTTCCGCCAGGTCCGCTTCGGCTACCGGCAGGCGGTGGTGCTGCCCGGGCTCGACCTGGACATCCCGGCCGGGCAGACGGTGGCGCTGGTCGGCGAGACCGGCGCGGGCAAGACCACGGTGGCCCGGCTGCTGGCCCGGTTCTACGACCCCGGGGCCGGCCAGGTGCTGCTTGACCGGGTTGACCTGCGCTCGCTGCCCGACGCCGAGCTGCGCCGGGAGATCGTGCTCATCACCCAGGAGTCGTTCCTGTTCGCGGGCACGGTGGCGGACAACATCCGGCTGGGGCGGCCGTCCGCCACCGACGCCGAGGTGGAGGCGGCGGCGCGGGCGATCGGCGCCCACCCGTTCATCGCCGCGCTGCCTGAGGGGTACGCGACCAAGGTCGGCAAGCGCGGCGGGAAGCTGTCGGCGGGCCAGCGGCAGCTCCTCTCGTTCTGCCGGGCGTTCATCGCCGCGCCGTCGGTGCTGGTCCTGGACGAGGCCACCGCGCTGCTCGACATCCCGTCCGAGCGGCTGGTGCAGTCGGCGCTGCGGACCGTGCTGGCCGGGCGGACCGCGCTGATCATCGCCCACCGGCTCTCCACGGTGGCGATCGCCGACCGGGTGCTGGTGCTGCGCGCGGGCGAGGTCATCGAGGACGGCTCGCCGGCCGAGCTGACTGGCGGCAGCGGCGAGTACGCCGACCTGCACGCCCGCTGGGCGGCCAGCCTGGCCTGACGGCAGCCGGGAAAAGCTACAAGTTCAATGGGAAATATTCTGGCGGCCGGGACGGCTGCACCGGGCATGACAACCCCTGAGATCCCTGACACGCATAAGAACCTTCTCGACGCCCAGATTGGCGTGCTCGGCACGGTCGGTGCCAACGGGCGGCCGCAGCTGTCGGCCGTCTGGTTCCTGGGCGACGCCGACGGCACGGTGCAGGTCTCGCTCAACAGCAGCCGCCAGAAGCTGAAGAACCTGCGGGCCCGGCCGCAGGCCAGCTTGCTGATCCTCGACCCCGCGTCGGGTTACCGGTACCTGGAGATCCGGGGCACGGCCGACGTCGCCGACGACCCGGACTACGCGTTCGCCAAGAAGATCGGGGCCAAGTACGGCGGGGCCGACGTCCGCGACCACGACGGGCCGACGGACACCCGGCACGTCGTGACCATCAAGCCGGACCGGGTGATTGCCTGGGGCTGACCGGCACTCATTCTGCG
>Ga0265338_10003376_pt1 | contig 22545 bp, 22 predicted proteins | sample 42126metaG_FD_193579 | JGI IMG/M metagenome (GOLD analysis project Ga0265338, IMG submission 193579) | Rhizosphere microbial communities from Carex aquatilis grown in University of Washington, Seatle, WA, United States - 4-21-26 metaG | ecosystem: Host-associated > Plants > Roots > Rhizosphere... | reverse complement strand
TGGAATAGTTTCTTCTGTTCAGCCTTCGGCTCGCCATTCATTAACGCCCGATTCCGAATGGGTATGAGCTGGTGTACCCAGTACTGGTGACATGCAAGATTTGAGGATTGGAGTATTCTAAATTCAAATTTAGTAGTTTTTAGTGTGTAAGGAAAGGCCGGCGTAGTGTCCGGCCTTTTTCTTTTTTACCGTCGATCCTCCGCCTTTCCCACCCCGTTCATCCTGTCAATCCGGGCTGTAGGAGGGATTGCCTGAACATCGACCGGTTATTCAGGCGCATTTGCTGGTACATTTTCTTCTGTTCAGCCTCCGGCTGGCCACGGGCCACAGACCTGCCGCGACGGGCGCGAGCACGGCGGGTGGGCACAGATGAAACGCAGATAAAAACATCTGTGAAAATCTGAAACATCTGTGGCTGAAACCTTGGCGTTCTCCGCGTCTTTGCGTCTCTGCGTTAAAAACCGTTTCTCAGCCAAGGCTTGTCAAAAAGTGATTCCATTGACAGATTTGGCTTTGAAATTGAAATTGTTATGGTCACCAAAATTAGGAAAAATACCCAGCCCAAACGAACCAAAAGCAGTTCCAGAACCGTTGCCGAACCGGCCCCCAGACCATCCACGAAACCTGGGGCTGATATTCCCTTACCCACCGCCGACACGCTTGCGTTAATTGCGGCAAATGTGTCGAAGGGCATTGACCTCGAACCGCGCCTGGCAGTGGATTACGCTTTTAAGCTATGGAAAAACGCCCGGGAAAAACTCGCAGGCGAAATCAAGGAACCTGCTCAGGTTCCCGATGATAACGAGAATATTCAGAAGAACGACGGGGGCTGTCTGCCGCCGGCCTTCCCCGCAACCTTCGATGCATTTTTGCGCCTGGTCGTAAACAGCAAAACACCGGCGGAGTCAACCAAACGATTTCGTGATTTTTTACGCCACAACCCGGCTACAGCAGATGAGGCCGATAAACGCATGGCAAAACTCAAGGACGAAGGGTTCCGGGACTCTAAATTATGGCAGGCAACCGCACTCGAATATCGTGACTGGTGGGCGTCCCATGAGTCGCCATTGGCAAGCAAGCCTGCGGAAAGCGCCATATCGCCGAGTAAGTCTGCGGAAAGTGCCGTATCGCCTCCGAAGACTTCGCTGCCAACATTCGATACTTTTTTGCGCACGGTCGTAAAAGGCGAAACAAACGCAGATTCCGAAAAAAGATTTTGCGCCTTCTTGCGCAGCAAATTTCCAGAACCAGAGGCTGATAATCAGATGGCCATGCTCAGCAAAGAGGGTTTCAAGGACATAGGTTCATGGCTGGAAACAACGCGCGAATTTCGTGACTGGTGCAAGTCTCAAAAGTAAAACGACCGGTCAATACCCGCCGGCGCTAAAGCGATGGCGGGCGGGCGGCATTGGGCGTGACGATTTGGTTGCACGACTGTCCGAGAGTTGTATGAAAGTTCAACCTCTTCCGCCACCCAACTCGGCTGGACACTGGACGTGCTGAGCATCGTGCGGCGGCTGGTGGATAGTAGGAGACGAGGTAACGAGTCTGGGCTTGGAACCGGGACGGGGGCCAGCCTCACGTCGGCTCCTACTGGGGAATTCACCACCTCGGACGTTTACGCTTTCACCCCCGATAAACGACATCGGGGCAGGCCGCTCCTCCGGGGTGCCCGGCCACAGGTGCGAGCCTGGCACGAAGCGGGTGGCGCCGTTGTCGGGCCGGAACTCATCGACCATCACGATGAAGCCGACCAGCGGCCAATCAGCCGAGTCGCGCTGCACGTCAACGTGCAATTCTTGGGCGGGGGAACGGGGCCGTAGCGTCCGCGCGTGCATTGAACTGAGCTTGAACGGGCGGCCGATGACGCGAGCGCACGCTTCCAGCAGGGGCGCGAAGACATAGAGCGCGTCGAACTCTGCCCCGCGGTTGACGAAATCGTTGACACGCGTGGTCACATTGCCCGTCTTCACATCGTCCCCGGTCGCTGACGCCACGGCGTTGTCGTACGCATTGGCCAGTCGCTCCATCTGCCCGGGCGGCACCGGGCCGGGCAGCACGACAAAGCCGCGCTCATGCAGCGCGCGGGCGGCATCCGGCGGCAGTGTGCCACCGGCGGCGAGTGAGCTAAACCAGTCATCCATAGGTAAAGTCGAGAAAGGCTAAAGGATGAATGCCAAACGCCAAAGTGATTTTCAATGCCGGCGCAACCGTTAGCCTTCGACCTTCCTTCCGGGTCAGCCGCCAAGAGGCGCAAACGGCGCAAAATCAGTTGCTGGGGAAATGTCCGGCAACGCTGCCCTGTTTCTGCGCCTATTTATGCATTCTTGCGGCAATTTAGTGCCAGTGCTGCCTTCAAACTTTAGCCTTCCTCGCCGCGCCGTAACTTCAGCGAAGGCCGGAGCCTTTTCCACGCTGCCTCCCGGCAAATCCACGAAAGTTACGGTTGAAGTTCCGGCTGAACGGCTGCGCAACTGGGACACGCGGAAGAAGCCATACGTGGTGGAAACCGGAAATTATCAATTGCTCATCGGCGCAGCGTCGGACAACATCCGATTAAATTGCCACTGACGATCTCTACCGTACCGGTAAGATCAGAAAAGCGAACAAAGTATGAAACATTTCCTTGGCTCCGTGTTTATTTGCGCCGTCTGTTTTTTGGCGGTGCGAACCTGCGCCGCGCCCATCGCCGTGGCCGCAGTCAAAAACGATGCCAACGGCGTCACCCTGCAAATGAATCCCGGCGTGATGCGGCTGGAAGTGTATTCGCCGCGCATCATCCGCGTGACTTACACGGCGCAGGAGCAACTGCCGGCATCCACCAGCGTGGCCGTCATCGGCAAGCCGGAACGCACGAAATGGAAAATGAGCGACACAAAAGGCGAAATCATCCTGCGCACGGATGAAATCCAGGCGCGGATCAATCGCGCGACCGGCGCGGTTTCCTTTTTCGACAAAAACGGCGCGCCGATGCTTGCCGAAAATCCCGACGGCGGAAAATCCCTGACGCCAAACCGGATTAACGGCATCGATACTCTGCGGAGCCGGCAGGAATTTGTGCTGGCACCGCAGGAGGCGGTTTACGGCCTGGGCCAGCACGCGAATGGTTTGATGAATTATTGTGGCGCCACGGTTCACTTGCAGCAGCAAAATCCGACCGAAAGCGCCGTGCCGGTTTTGGTTTCAAGCTGTGGCTACGGAATTCTCTGGGACAACCCGTCCATCACCGACGTAGGCGTCGGCACGGGCGCGGAACAGGCGATTCCCGCCGCCCAATTTTACACCGAGACCGGCGAGGCCGGCGGTCTCACGGCCCGATATTTCCAAGGAGAGAATTTTGACACGCTGGTCACCAATCGCACGGATGCGCAGGTGGATTTCAACTGGAGCGACACTCCGCCGCCGGGATTGGCGCACGACCATTACAGCGTCCGCTGGGACGGATTTGTTCAAGCCCTGCAGGCCGGGACTTACACTTTTTTCACCTCCAGCGATGACGGCGTGCGGCTTTGGATTGATGACCGGCAGGTGATTGACGCCTGGGGAATTCGACCGGCGCAGACGGACAGGGCGACGGTAACGTTCGCCGCCAACAGCCGGCACCGCATCCGCCTGGAATATTTTCAGGCCGGAGGCGGGGCGATCGCGCATCTGGCCTGGCAATTGCCCGCCAAAACCTCACAGGTGACCTGGACTTCCGAGGCGGCTGACGCGATTGACTATTATTTCATGGCCGGCCCGGCGCTGGACCAGGTCGTCGCCGATTATCGCGGGTTGACGGGGGCGGCACCGATGTTCGCAAAATGGACCTGGGGCTTCTGGCAGTGCAAGGAGCATTACGCCACGCAGCAGGAATTGCTCGATGTGGCGCAGCGTTATCGCGCCCTGCACGTGCCGTTGGATGGCGTCATTCAGGATTGGTATTATTGGTCTCCGCATCCGTGGGGTTCGCACCAGTTCGACACGAACCGTTATCCAAACTTCACCGCCTTGATGCAGGAACTGCACGCGGACGATGTGCATTTGATCATCTCCGTCTGGGGGCGCTTTGACGAAGGCAGCGCCAACTGGCTGGAGTTGAAAAACGTCGGGGGCCTTTACGGGGAGCAACTAAGCAATTCACTGGCGCCTGGCAGATTTGAATACTATGACGCGTTCAACTCGCCGGCCCGCCGGATTTACTGGCAGCAAATGTCCCGGGGATTGTTCGCCGACGGCATTGACGGCTGGTGGCTCGACGCCAGCGAACCGGAATTGGGCGGCACCTGGGGTGAGTTCCGGAATACCACGACGGCGGCGGGTCCGGGCTTCAAGGCGTTCAACGCTTATCCCTTGATGCACACGAGCGCTGTTTATGAGGGGCAACGCGCCGAAACTTCCGGGAAGCGCGTCTTCATTCTCACCCGTTCCGCCTACGCGGGACAGCAGCGCAACGCCGCCGTGACCTGGAGCGGCGACATCCAGGGCACCTGGCCGGTGTTTCAACGGCAAATTCCCGCGGGCCTGAATTTTTCCATCAGCGGCATCCCCTATTGGAACACGGACACCGGCGGCTTTTTTGGCGGCGACCCGGCCGATCCCGGTTATGCCGAACTGTTCACGCGCTGGTTTCAATTCAGCGCCTTTTGCCCGATGTTCCGCGTGCATGGCACCAGCCAGCCCAAGGAGATGTGGCGCTTCGACACCAACACGGAGAACATTCTGATTGGCTACGACCAACTGCGCTATCACCTCATCCCCTACCTTTATTCGGTTTCGTGGATGGTGACCCATGGAGGTTATACCCTGATGCGGCCACTGGTGATGGATTTTCAATCAGACACAAACGTATTCAACATTCCGGATCAATACATGTTCGGTCCGGCGCTGATGCCGTGTCCGGTAACCGTCGCCGGTGCGACGAATCGAAATGTTTATCTTCCGTCCGGCACTGCTTGGTATGACTTCTGGACCGGCGCGACCTATGCCGGCGGCCAGACCCTCAACGCGGCGGCAACGATTGACAAGCTGCCGGTTTATGTGCGTGCCGGTTCCATCATCCCTTACGGCCCGGCGATTCAATACGCGATGCAAACCAATGATCCGATTGAACTGCGTGTGTATCGCGGCGCGGACGGCACGTTTACGCTCTATGAGGACGAAGGAGACAATTACAATTACGAAAACGGAAAATACGCCACGATTCCGGTTTCATGGAACGAGGCCAAACGCACCTTGGAGATCGGAAAACGCTCCGGCGGTTTCCCCGGCATGTTGAAAGAACGCACGTTCAACATCGTCTGGATTTCGGACGGCCACGGCACCGGGATTCCCTCGGCTGAAAAGCCGGATGCGGTCGTTCATTACAACGGTGCGGGGGTGAAAATCTCCGGGCCGCAATGACTCCCATGAAATTGGCCTGAACCAAATTGGATTCAGGAATTTGAGCAAGAGACTTTCAGTGCGCCCTTCTCGAATAGCACAAGATGCAACCTTCAGCCTTCAGTCTTTGTACTGCATTGGACGTTGAGCGTTGAATGTTCGATGTTCCCTTCAACTTTTGCCTTCCTGCTGCTGCCGCCCGGTAAGAGTGAAGATGGTTCAAAATGCAGGACTGCCTCCTTCGCCTTCAATGGCGGGACGCTCATAACGGGCCGGCAATGTAATGGTGTGAGGCACTGTGCTGGTTATCTTGATTGGAAGAGCAAAGGATTGGGGTGCGAATGTTGGATAAATGCGAATGCACTCCCACGACGACAGGCGTGGAAGTATTTCCCCCCTGATAAAATGTTTTCGGGCTTTTTTAATCATTGCCCCAATTGTATTTTCCCCAACCTGAATCACAATGGGGGGTTTGCCCCATATGTTTGCTTCAGCTGGGAAGCAAATGCTGACCGTCATTTTCTTGTTCCCCCTGGTTGCCGCCTAGCTCGGCAAATCAAATTTTGCCGTCACTTTTGCCGTCACTGGCCCTCAAATTGCCCACCCGCCTTGTAAAAGTCCTGAATGTATTAGGTGCTTAAAATAGCTCAACCGGTAGGGTTATACCCTATGGCAAAGGATCGGGTCATTCCATAACCTTGAACAAACTTGATGGCCGTCGGAATGTTTTTGCCAACACTGGCGGCAATGAACCTGTTCCATTAATATGAAAAATAAACCTGTGAAATCGATTATTCCACTGTCAGCCATCGCCATTCTGGCCGTCTTTGCGCTGGTGGGCTGCAATCAAAACAGTCCCACCAATTCAACCGATGCCCAAACCACGAATTCAAGTGCGAGCGATGCCAGCAGCCCGGCGGGCGGAGCCACCAATCTGCCGGTTGTGAGCAATCCGTCGGAGATAAATACCAATTTGCCTGCAGTCAACAGTGTGCCGGATATAAACACGAATATGCCGGCAGGCACCAATCAATAGTTGCGGGTTCCTGCCGACTGGTTTGATTGAAAACCGCGGCACAGTCGGAACTGAGCAGCGGGTCTTCGACGCGACGGAGTGGTATTGACCACGCCCGCCGGTCGGGGCGCGTCTTTTTTAAAAAGCAGGGGAAAAAATGGACGGGTATTTCAGCTTTTGAAGGCACGCGAATCATTGAAACCGGTCGCTTCCCTTGGCCGGAACGATGCGGTTGGTTTTCATCGGGAACACGGCCGTCCCGGCTGTAGTTCGGCGCGCCCTCGCGCCGAACCTTTCGCAGTGAGATGAACCAAACAGTGCCTTGATCTCAAGGCAAAAGCCGTTGACGAGCCGTCGTCGGCAGCGCCCGGGGGCGTGCTTCCCATTTCAACAGCATCGTTCCGGCTTAGGGTTACACCCCATGGCACCGGCCCGTTTCGCGCGTTACTGTCAATCCATGATTAACAAAAAACTTTTCTTCAAAACCAACCAGGCGGGAGTCGTGTTTGGTGCTGTGCTGCTGGCGACCCTGACCGGGAGCGCGGTTTACGCTGATGACCTGCACGTCGGAGTCTATATCGCGCCGCCCGTGGTCGTGGCACCGGTGGTTGTGGTGCAAGACGACTACGTTTATTACCCCGACTATGCTGTCTACTACAACAGTCGCCGCCACCAATACGCCTATTTGCAAGGAGGCGCGTGGATTTTTGCGGCGGCCCCGCAGGGTATCTCGGTTGACGTGCTGCTGGCTTCACCGTCAGTGCACATGGATTGGCACGACGCCCCGGAGCACCATCACGCTGAGATGGTTCAGAAATATCCGAGAAATCGGAAGCCTTCAGTTGAACATCAGGACCATAGGGACGATGTGAAGGCGGCTGCACCTGATCGCGACGGAAAAGATCGGGATAAACACTGATGTCATTGGCCTGGCGCGTTCTACCGTGTGAACAAATCTTTCAGATATGCACACGCGGGAAATGCGGCAGGATAAACCGTTGCCACGGCATGGTATCTCCCGACCATGAAAGGCTCAACGATTCCTGATGACAATCCCAGGCGTAAGGCTGTGTTCGCGCGGCCAAACGAAGACCAAAATTTGCCCCACCTTGGCATTGTGGGAGATACCTACACCATCCTTTTGACAGGTCAGGACACCGCCGGACGATATTGCCTGATTGACATGTTGGTTCCACCAGACGGCGGTCCGCCGCCTCATCGCCATGATTTCGAGGAGATGTTCACTCTACTGGAAGGCGAGCTTGAATTTATATTTCACGGCGCGAAATCACCCTTGCGCACCGGCGACACCGTCAATATTCCGGCCAATGCGCCGCACCAATTCCGCAATTTGTCTGGACGGCCAGCACGGATGTTATGCCTATGTTCGCCGGCAGGGCAGGAGGAGTTTTTCAAGGCCGTGGGCAGGCCCCTCGCGAATCGGACAACGCCGCCGCCAAAACTTGGCGCAGCCGTCCAGGCTGCATTCATAGCGAAAGCTGAAAAACTTGCTTCAAAATATCGAACGGAGCTGTTGCCTCCTTGAGGGGATAAAATCCCGGCGTGTGGATTGGCCTTTAGAATTTAGCCTTACTTGCCGCGCCGTAGCTTTAGCGCAGGCCGGGAGAATTCAGCATTTGCTTCGGTTACCCTGGCCCATCTCATCAGGCTGCTCCATATAAAGGATTACAGATCTGCGCAAAGGCAAAACACAGTGATAAAAGAAATTTTGCGCGGAAAATCATGGCACAGGAAATTCTTCAATGGTCTTGCCGTCTTGATCCGTTCGCCAGGCTTTTTGCAGCTTCCAAGGACTCTCTTCGGATGCCCGGACAACCTGAAAATGATATACGGATGAATCCCCTATCTTCCGACCAGTGAAGCTGCCGGTGAGGGTAGAGCTACAGGAGAAACTCACGCTCTTGGCCACTGATTTGTCATCTTTTGACCAGCCGGGCAAGTGGCCACTTTTCTTCAAACTACGCAGCAGGGGCGCGGCGGATTTGGCCACGGCTTTCACTTCCTGGGTATCCAGATGCAGCGGACCAATGGTCGTGCGTTTGAGATAAAGCGTGTGCCGGGGAAAATCCAGGGTGACAAGATGCCTTGACAAGAAGTGGATTCCGATGCCGTTATGCTCCGGCTCGCCCGTCTCCCACGGCTTGCCCTTCGCTAACCAGACCTCAGGATAAATCTCTCCGCCGAGCTGTGCCTCGGGAGAATGAACCTGGTCCGCCATGAGCGGCAGCGCCTGATTGGTCCATTGCTGGAACAGCTCAGGGACCAGCCAGCCGTCGCCAAGGCAACCGAGGTCAACCACTGTGAGTGAACTTGAACCTTTGTAGCCGACAAGGTTATTGCTGATGTAAACTTGTTCGTCGGGAGGCCCAGTCAGGAAAAACGGTTGCCCCAACCCCTTTGCGGGCGTGTCCGGGTCGAGGAAGCGTATTCTATAGGAGGCAAAATCCAATTGGATGCAATATCGTTGCAGCACATCCCAGCCAAGGATGCCCATCACCGGTCTGCCACAAAAGGTTGACAACCATTTGCAATCACAGGTGCAGATGTTGGTGCCGGTGTGCCGTAGTAGGGCGCCGCCCAGATAGAGCTTGGTTGCCTTATAGATGCCCACTTCATGTGTGACACCCATAGCCGAGGTCGACTCCGTGTCGCAACGCTTTCCTAATTTCGCCTCCTGCGATTGGTCGAGAATGGTGACAAAACATCCTGTGTCTATTATGCATGGCAACTCCTGGCCGTCTTCCAACTGGAGGGTGACGAATATTAACTGTGAGCGGCCCGCATCCTTGTTCATGGCCACGGTTGCTGGAAGCTGCGAGTGAATCGAATTTTCCGTCGCGCAAGAGCACAAAAGCAGCAGGCTTAGCAAGGTGCCGAGCAGCGGTGGCGTCAGAATGGTTTTCATGGCAAATGTTGCGGCCCGACGGCCCAAAACTGTCCGCTCCGGCGGACCGGCAGGAGCGAAGGTTGTTCAAAATGCGGGACTGACTTCTTCATGACTCCTTCACAGTCCAGCTTGCATTTAGTGGAAATTTAGCCGACACGCCAGACCTTGGACACCGTGCAAATTGGCAAATTTTCCGCAAAAAAAGCCCGCCCGGGGCGGTTGACACGACTTGAACCGCTTGGGAGGCGGTGAGAGGTTTGCTCGTCGCGAGAGGGACAATTAACCCAGTTGGGGCAACACTCTGCAAGAGCGGGAGCTCCATTTGGTCAAACCAAAGACCGTGAGGCTGAGTGAGCGGGCGCGAACGAGTCCATTGCACGGATGAACACGGGTTCCAAACCGCGAAAAATACGAAATACACGAACCGGATTTCGGGATTTATTTCAGCCTTTAGCCTTCCTTGCCGCGCGTAGCTTCAGCGAAGGCGGGAGAATTCAGACTTTGCTTCCACTACGCTGGCCCATCTCGCCAAGCTGCTCCATAAAGGTGATTTCCGCGATGGGCGGTGACGCCCTTTTTACGCGACCCAACGTATGAGGCCAAAGGCATTTTACGCGGCTCCCGCCCGGCAAGGGCGAAGATTCTTCAAAATGGGATCGGCGTGGCATTGAGCCGGAGCAGGCCGCAAGCAGGTCAGTGATGCATCCCCGAAAGGAACCACCAGATTGCACCACCCAGCAACGCGAGACCCGCCAGGCCCAATACTATTTTCAAAATGACGAAGCCAATCTTGAATGCAACGTAAAGTACGAGACACCCGGCGACCACAACGGCCACCTGAACTGCCGGTGAGGACATGTTGGCGCCGATTTGTCCGAAGTGAATCAAGCTCGGGGTTCGGTGAATGGCGTTGTCATACGAAGCTCGTCCACCCCATCAATGGCGATATCCGAGATGCGCGGCAATTTTCAATGTCCATGATACCCGCCTCCGCCATGATAATATCCACCGCCACGGTAATAGCCGCCGGAGTAATAGGGCCCCCACCAAATCCATGGCCATGGATCAATATACACTGCGGGGTAAACATAGGAACTTTGCACTACCGTGGTGGTAGTTTGAACCGGTGGTTTGCCGGCGGTATTGATCAACGCATTGAGAACCGTGTCACTGGCACCGGCAGTCTTGAGGGCGATAATCTGGTCAGCCGTCAAAGAATAGCGAGTGGGGGAGTTTTGAATCTGGCTCACTATGACTGGATCGCTGACATGGGCCTGCACCATGGCTTGGATATCCGCCAAAGAAGGTCCGGGCGGCGGCGCGATGACCGTATCCGTTTGTGTGACACATCCAGTCAAGAGTAAACCCACCAAAAGAAACGGAAATGTTATTTTCATTTTCGAAGCTAAGTTGAATCCAGGTCCGTGAGGGTTGTCACCTTGGTGGTCGCCGTCACGTTCGCCGTGATTCAAATACCCTCCACCGCCCTGATCACCGGCGTCTGGTGTAGTAATAGCCGCCACCACCGCCGAACAATACCACCAACAGTACGATGATTAAGAGAGTTGACATGTCTAAACCATAGGGCCGGCAATGACTTCGCGCCATGGGGTGTTCTCCCCTCCGGCGGGAGAGGGTGTGTTTTCGGCCAGCCAAGCCGACTCGTCGGGTAACACCGTATTGAGGGAGGCCGCGTCCCAACTATGTTTTACGGTTCAACGGTAAACCAAAATGCAAGTCGTGTATTGCAAGGATCGTTCAAACCACGAGAAAGAGAAAAAGTTATGAAACATACCACTGATGATGCCGGCTCGACCGCAGTGCTCGAGCGGCCTGAGGAAAAATCCGGTTCCGGGAAATCGGAAGCCGAAAAACAGGCGATGCAGAAAAAGATGGAAGCCGCCGGCACGCCCGGACCGGCGCACAAGGCCCTCGACGCCTTTGTGGGAAATTGGAAGACAGAGGTGAAAAGCTGGTGTGAGCCGGGCGGCCCGCCGAACGTGAGCCAGGGGACGGCGAAAGTAAGCTGGACGTTGAAGGGACGTTTCCTGGAAGAGGAGTTCCACGGCGAAATGATGGGCAAGCCGTTTACCGGGCGGAGCCTGATGGGCTACGACAACATCAAGCAGACGTTCAACACCGTGTGGGTGAGCGATATGCAGACCGCGATCGTCACGAGCGAGGGCAAAGGCGAGAAAGACAACAAAGTCATCACGCTGGAAGGCAAGTCGAATTGCCCGGCCACGGGCCGGAAAGACATTCCGATGAAAACGGTGTTCCGCGTGATCAGCCCGGACAAGTACATCTTCGAAATGTTCAACGACGGCGCCAAATCGATGGAGATTACGTACACCCGGAAGTGAGAAGCATTTTGTAGTGCAAGCATAGCGGCCCAATGGGTCGCTGTGCCTTTTTCGTGGCACGCGCGTTGGACGGCAAACGGAATGTTCAACCACGGATGGACACGGATTTGCACCGCCAAGACGCGAAGGATTGAACCGGTATTTGCAATACTCCAATGCCTCCCAGAACCCAAGCACGCGGTGCTGATGATGTCCTCCTCGATAACGGAGTTGGAGGCGAAACCGGCGTTGGCTCCAGTGATATGTCAGTCCACATCCTGGATAAGTCTGAAATGTTCATAGAAGTATCCTGTCATCACCGAGAGCGCATATTTCTTGTAGCGTGGTGTGTCGCGAATGTCGGGGGGGACGAGACTTTCGTGCAACTCATCATAGCGAACCGGCAGAAAACTCACAACAATGGGCTGCGGGTCGGGGGTCTCGGTCATAATACTAACCCGTTCACCAGCGGCGAGTCTGCAAGAGCCGCTGAAGGTGATGGGTGCGGTGAAAAGATACTGAATCTGCGCGTCGCAGCCGTCAGTGACCTCCCAAATCTGGCCTTCGCGTGGAAAAGATGCTGGTTTGCTCATGACTCAAATTGCGGCCTAACGATCCAAAGCTGAGCCACGACGCAAAAAACGGCAAGCGCCAAATCGGGCGAATCGTTCAACCACGGACCCGTCCTCCGTAGCAGGTACTGCGGAGGGTGGAGAGGACGGGCGCCCCACCTTTGCGATCTTTGTGTCCTTTGCGGTTTTAAAGCCAAGGCTATTCCTAGTCGCGGCCCGACCGGTTGAGACGTAGCGTCAACCATGCAAACCATCCCGGTACCAACCATAGGCAGTCTGCGCCCGGAGTTCCGCAAGTTCGGATCCTCAACGCATCTCCATGAAATCATCGCCAAGTTGAGGCAGGCGATGCAAATTCCCATGGGTTATCAGGATGAAACCGGTTTCCACTTTGGCGTTGAACAGCCGGAAAAAGAACGCCGGTGACCGTCGGGGCGGGAAAAAAGGCTGAAGCTTGGTGTGGCGCCCGTCCTCAAATGGCACCGCCGCCAGCAGGTGGTTGGCTTCCGTTCCGCCTTCGCGGTTGACATCACCGCCGCGGCATGGCTCAGTTCCCGCCGTCATGCCAGAAACACACTATGAGCGACAATGACCGTCAGCCTTCCGAGGTCATTTTGATCGGCATCGCGTGGGCGCAATTCATTGCCGCATCCTCTGCGGTCGATAAAGCTGATATGCGCAACCTGCACTCTGCATGGGAACAGATCATTCAATCACCGTGGATGTGGCAGTGGGATTGGACTCGCTTTGGCGGTGTTGCCATAGCACTGAACATTCTGTCGGTATGTTTGCTCACTCTGCCTGCACTCGCCCGGACCACCGGCTGGCAGGGATTTGAGGGACGACCGGAGGGAACTCGAACGTTTCTTCGGAAACTGCGCGACTTGGGATTTTATGCGTGGCTGGTTGGTTTTGTCACGTTCGTCGGGTACTTGAATTTCCTGTCGGTGGTTTGCCTTTACCTGGCGGTCATAGTGACGATCATCCTGGCTCTCTACTACCGATTCATAAGAAAAACCTAGCTTTATGAGGGCCAACCGGTCATCAAAGTCAGCGTCGGCTGGCCCCTCCGTTCCGCTTCGCGGTTGACATCGCAGGGGCATCACCAAGGCTAAAGTCTAGAGGCTCCCACCTTCATTATCATTTCGGCGCGGCTAGGAAGGCTGAAACCGGAAAGACGCGCCGAATTCTTTTCACTTTAGCGTTTAGCCTTTGCACACGACCATTGACGCCGGCAATACCGCAACGCCGACGTCTCGTTCCACTTCGTTGAACACATGGCGTGGCGCAACTGTTTTTGTGCCCTGAAACCATCTGGTTGCCGGGATTCAATTGGCCTTCCGTTCCGCGTCCACTTCGGTTTGCAGCGTCAGCGGCGGGACCGGATAATACGTGGGGGCACCGGGGACATTGATGCCGAGGCCGGCCAGACGGGTCGAAATCGCGACGCAATTGGCCTGGTAATCCGTGACCTGCTGATTGGCGTTGGCGGCCTGGGCGTTGGCGATATTTGCCCGGTCGTTGGCCTTTTCCACCCGCACCACCAATTCCCGATAATTCTCCTGGGCCTGCTGCTCCGCCAACCGGCCGGCCAGTCCGTCAGCCCGATTAAGTTCGGTTGCTTCCACCTGTGCGGCGGCCGCGACTACCGTTGCGCCCCGGTTCGTCAACCGGTCGTTGGCGGCGGCGGCTTGAGCATTATACTGGCTGGCGACGGCCATGGTCCCCGGCAGGAAGGCCAGGTTGTAATTGTATTCGCGCAGGTCTGCCAGAATTACCAGGCGCGTCTGCATTTTTTCCGCCAGGGAACGCCCGTCATGCCAGATTCGTTGAAGCTGACGTTCCATGGCCGCGCCCTGCACATTTGTCCCCGGAGCCGACCCGAAGGTTGTCAAGCTGGCATAGGCCGTCCTGGTTTCCAGCAGGGACTGAAGTTCAGCCGGCGACAAATCCACCAGCTGGATTCGCGGCAGATAGACCAGGTTTTTTTCCAACACCAGTCCCTTGTAATCCAGCACCCGCACCATGCCGGTGGCATTTGACAGCACCAGGTAATCGCCCGTCGGTGGTTCGAGCAAACTGCCGGCGGGAACACTGGTGATCGCCGGTTGCCCTTGGACATCGACCGTCAAGGACATCAAGATCAAACTCCAAACCAATCCATGAGTGTTTTTCATAAAATTTTCGGGATCAAGACAGTTGACACAGTTGAACAGTAGATCTGGCAATGATTTCACGAAATGGGGTGTTCTCCTTAGCCGGTTTACGGCTCGACCGTTGCCGCCGGCAACACCTCCGCCGTGATATCCGTTGCCCACCTAATGTGCTGGCCATGATGGCCGGAGCCGGAATCACCGTAATCCGGTCGGGTTACACCCCATGGCAACGAACGGCGTCATGTCATAACGTCAACAGACTTATGAAATCAATCACTCCACTACTGTTGGCCTCGATGACGTTTGGATTCCTCTTTGGGGTTCCAGGCGCCAAGGCTCAATCAGCTTTTTCCATGGCCGACACAAATTTCATCCTGGCGGCCGCCCAAGGCGGCATGACCGAGGTGAAGCTGGGCGAGCTCGCCTCCACCAGCGGCGTGCGGGACGAGGTCAAGTCGTTCGGCCAGATGATGGTGAAGGATCACACGGCCATCAATGACGACCTGAAAGCGTTGGCCGCGCAAAAGGGCGTGACCCTGCCCGACAGCCTGGATGCAAAACATCAGGCGATGGTGGACAAAATGGCACTCCTGACGGGTCCGGGATTCGACAATGCCTATCTCAACGGCATGATCAAAGCCCATCAAAAGGACGCCAAGGCATTCAAAGCCGAAGCAGCCGCAACGCAGGACGCGGACCTTAAAAGCTTTCTCGATAAATCCATTCCCGTTGTGGAAGCGCATTTGCAACACGTCACCGCCTTGAAGAAGTGACGTTTCGATGCGATCACATCAAAAAATATGAACACACCCATCATTGACCGCGACCTGACCAAACAAGCCCCGCACAGCCCGCGCGAACGCACCGGCGGATTCGCCATCGCCGACCGTACCACGGATAAATGCCGCGCCAGCATTGCCGGAAAACTGGGCGAATATCATTACGATTGTCCGCTGGACAACATGCTTTTCAGTTTCAAGGGCATCAACGGCGGGCAGTTCAAAACCGCTGTTCAAGCCGCGAAAAATTATCAGGACATCGGCACCTGGCTGCTAGCCAATGGCACAAAGAAAACGCCGGCCGAAATCAAAGCCTGGTCGGATGAAGTGGAGGCCGGCAGCATGATGAAACATCCTGAAAAGCGCGCTTTCTTCACCGAGGAATGCAAGAAGCTCGGACTGGACCCGGAGAAGACCAGCACGTTCGACTGGCTGGAAGCGGACGACCGCGCGAGTTTCAAAAGCAAAGCCGCGTAATGTTTTGTCACCGGCCAGACCCATGAAGCCATCGTTCGCCGCGATGTTATTGGCCGCCTGTGTTCTCACCGGCTGCCAATCGCCAAAGGCCATGCCGTCGTCCGGGGACGATGCGTTGCTATCCACCCGGAACAATTGCTACAGTCTGCTCCATCAACTCCTGGAGGATCAAAAAGACGTCAGCCTGTTGCATTTCATCAAGTCGGAACATCCTGATGTCAAAAAATTGATCAAGAAAATTGCCACGACTTCCGCAACCGGAGCGACCCTGCTGGAGCTGTATGCCAAGGACGACCCGACGATCAAGCTGGACGACATCTGGCTGCCGCCGGGTGAAGCGGCCACGCGCGATGCGATTGCATCAACCAAGGAGAAGGAATTATTGAGCCAGACCGGCGACCGATTTGAACTGACCCTGCTTTTGACCCAGACCGAGGCGCTGAGTTATGGCTGGCATCTGGCGGTGGTTGCCAGCCTCAACGAGACGAATCCCGATCGTGCCCATGCGCTGGTTGGGATCGGTGTGGACATGGACAATCTTTATCACGAAGTGTTTGCGCTGTTGCTGGCGAAAGTCAGGGCAGCGGCCACGAATTCAACGGCTACGAACCCCATCAGCATCCCCGCAGCACCCGCTTCCACCAACTCCGTTTCAACCAATCAGACGCTCATGATTGATCCCAGTTCCATGTCGGTTGACGCGGGCAAGGCCACCCTCACCATCGGCGCGCTTCAACGGACTGATGGTGTTTACCAGGGCGATTATAAGATCACGGTATTTCCCTACTTCTTAAAAAACGAAAAAGGCACGCTGGCCATCGTCGTTCCGGATGAGTCACTGTCCAAAATCAATCAGGGAAAGGTAGTGGCGATCACCGGCACCGCCACCACCAGCGGCAAAGGCGGCAAGAGCCGGCCCATTGAGGCCATGGCTACGCCGGCGGACATCAATCACGGCAATCTCAAGTTGTGGTTCATGGCGGGAGACCGGAAAATGATCTTCGAGCCGGCCTATCGCTTTGCCGGAAAAAATACGACAGCGGTTCTGGGGCAGGCGGTTGAAATCCAACCTTGAACCAATGAAAACCACGAACTCGAAATGACGAATGGCGAGATGGTTGAAGATTGTTGGTTGAGGTCTGAGGGCCAAAGCCAGTTTGTGCCGCCGGCCTTCCGATCCGTTTAAGGACTGCCGGTTGACAGCCGGAAAATGCCGCGCTGCCGGGCGGGTGACGGGTGACGGGTGACAAGTGACGGGATTGGGGAAAAACGAGGAACATCGAACATCGAACATCGAATCAAAGGAGACCGGCGCGCACGGCTTGTCCCGCCATAGCCAGGCGACGGCGGAAGTGATGAGCCCTGCCTTTTGTGTGGTTCCCAAAATTCAGAGGGCAATTCATTGACACCTCGCATTTGACAGTCACAGAAGCCGCATTATGATGTTTGTGATACACGGAATCGCATCAAGGCAGCCATTTATTTCTGTGATCACACATATCAATGAACGAAAAAATTGTACAAATCATTCCCGCCGATGATTGGTTTGCCGTGTTTAAGATGGATGACGACGCGGAATTGTCCATGCCGCTGAACTGCTGGGCCCTGTTTCAAGAGGAGGATGGCTCTTCCAGGATCGAGGGCATCTACGTGGATGCAGCTGGTGATTGCACCGCGGCCAAATCGGCCACCAATTTCGTGCGTTACAAAAGACTTTCCACGGTTGTCACCTGACACCTGATCTGGTTTGTCCACTGCGAAAGATTTTTGGCGCAGGACCTGAAAAAAGGTTGAAGGCTGAAGTTCTTACCCCGATTTACGATTGAAACGGAAGTTTTTGGTGGGGCGAGGCTACTGACGAGCCGGTTCGCGAGGACGCTCGCTCCACCTTTGCGCTCTCTGCGTCCTTTGCGGTGGAATCCTTGCCATCCGTGGTTCAATTGAATCGTTCTGGCTTAAGGACTGCCGGTTGACAGGCGGAAAAATGCCGCGTTGCCGACAGGTGGTCCGATGGTTTGGTGGAAGTTTCCCGCGTTGGTGGCCAAGGTTCCGCTGAAGCGTTGCCAGACGATGGGCGACAGGAGGTTGGTGGCGTATTGCACATGATAGCTGCCGGCGTTGGTCGGCCATTCCAGCGCCAGACCGGGTGTTTGCACCACGGTCAACACCGGCGCCGGCACCCATGTGGCTTTGAATACATACCACACCACCGGGATCGATTGATTCGCCGGCCCGGCCCAGACGATGGTTCCGGCATCATTGATCGCTCCGCCCCACTGGAACTGCTCGAGATCGTTGATCACTACGCCGTGCAGGTTGGAAAAGATGTGCGGACTGGTGGAAAGGTTCGAACTCACCAGGTCGGCGTCATAACAAAACTCCTCAAGATTATTCAGGCCGAGAACGAACGGGTAATAGCCCGGCAAAGGTCCGCGCGTGGACGAGATCAGATTCGGGGCCGCGCCATACTGGTTCCAGATGATTTCGCCCAGGTCATTGATGCATGGATTATAGCGATCCAGTGCGTCGAAGGTAATCTGGCCGCGCACGGTGGAAATCACCTGCCAATTCCCGTTCGTCAGCGCGCAGTAAACCACCTCGCCATTCGAGTTGACCCCGAAATCGGAGAAGCCCAGTTCAATGATGCCGCCCTGGGTCAAACGGCCGCGAGTGGTGCTGACCAGATCCATGCCCGGTCCGCCAAAGGTATCCGCGTAAACCACCTCGCCGCTGTTCGCCAGGTGCGGCGAGACGCCGGAAGCCGACAGTTGCCCGCGCACGCTGGAAACAATGCCGGTGCTGTTTTGCACCGCCCAGACAACTTCTCCGGCGTTATTGATGGAAGGATGCGCCGCATTCGCAAACGGAAGCTGGGTGATGGACCAACTGCCCGAATCGGCCCGCACCGTGAAAGGAGATAGCAAGCCAGACGCCGCCAGCAGGAGACAAAAAAATTGGTTTCGAGCATCACGTATCATGTTGGGACGGTCGCGGACTCGGCGCGTTTCGTCAAGAGGCGGCTTGGCGGATGTCAGGAGGAGATCGGAAATAGGCGAAAGTTGAGGCTTGCCGGCCCAAGATTCGTAAATGTGTCCTGCTCATTGACACTTTTGTCGCTGCCTTGATTCTTTTTTTGCCCGCGCCAGATGCAGTCACTTCGCCGGCGCCGATTTTTAACCCACTTGCCCGAGAAAAAAATGGCGGAGCAGCGGAAATCTGCCATTGTTAGAATGGGAAAACCAAGGAGTTCTTTTATGAAAACCAACCTGCTCACAGGTGGAACATGGGCCATCCTTTCAGGCTTGCTGCTTCTGGCCGCGCCGGCGACGCAAGCGCAATTCACCTACGTCACCAACAGCGGCGCCATCATCATCACGGGCTACATCGGCCCCAGCGGGCCGGTGACCATTCCGGCCACGATCAGCGGACTGCCCGTCACGGCCATCCAGGGCCCCGCGTTTGAGAACAAGGGCATCACCAGCGTCGCCATTCCTGCCAGCGTGACGAACATCCAGCCCCAGGAATTCGCCCCCAACAGCGTCCTGACCGTCTTCACGGTGGATGCCAGCAACCAGGTCTATAGCAGCGCGGGCGGCGTGTTGTTCGACAAGAACCAGACCACGCTGGTGGAATTCCCACCAGGGGTGAGCGGCAGTTACATCGTTCCGGGCAGCGTGACCAACATTGGGACTAGCGCGTTTTCGGCGTGTTACTACCTCAGCAGCGTGACGATGTCCAACACCGTCACCACCATCGGGCCGCAGGCGTTCGGATTTTGTTTCGGCCTGACCAGCGTGGCCATTCCCGCCAGCGTGACGAGCATCGGACCGGAGGCGTTTCTCAATTGCCACAGCCTGACGGCTTTCATGGTGGATCCCGGCAACGCGTTTTTCAGCAGTGTTGGCGGGGTTTTGTTCGATAAAGCCCAGACGACACTGATTACCTTCCCGGTAGGCTTGAGCGCGAGCTACGCCATTCCCGGCGGTGTCACCACCATTGGGACCGGCGCGTTCTTTTTATGCGTCAATCTGACCAGTGTGACGATGCCTGCCACCGTTACGACGCTCGCCGACAGCGCCTTCGCCGATTGCAGCGGTTTGACCAACATCACCCTCGGCGCGGGCGTCAACCAGATCGCCACTTCGGCCTTCGGCGGCTGCAACCAACTGACCGCCATCAACGTCGATCCGACCAACCCTGTCTTCAGCTCCATCGCCGGGGTCGTCTATGACAAGAGCCAGGCCACGCTTATCCGGCTTCCCACCGGCTACCTGGGAAGCTACATCACGCCCGGCTCCGTCACGAGCATCGCAGCCTATGCCGCCGAAGATTGCGACCTGTCCGCCGTCACGCTTGCCGCCGGCGTCACCAATATCGGCGACATTGCCTTCCAGGGTTGCGGCAACTTGACGAGCGTCACGATTCTCAGCCCGGTGACCAGCATGGGAATTTTTACGTTTGCCGACTGCCCCAAACTGGCCATCGTGGTCATTCATGGCAATGTCAGCTCCTTCGGCATTGACGGCTTTATTTTTGCCGGCAGCCTGACGGGCATCTATTTCACCGGCAACGCCCCCGCCCAACCGGATCCTTCCGCGTTCATCGGCGACACCGCCGCGACTGTTTATTATCTGGCCGGCACCACCGGCTGGGGCTCCAGCTTTGGGGTCCTGCCGACGTTGGAGTTGGAGCCGATTGCCATCACGGCCCATCCCACCAACGGCCCGGCGCCGCTGGCGGTGAATTTCACCGCCGCAGCGGTGGACAACGCCAGCAACCTGGTCACGAATTGGAACTGGGATTTCAAGGACGGCTCGACCAGCACCGCGCAGAACCCCTCGCACCTCTACACCGCCAACGGCGTATTCACCGCGACGGTGGTGGAGACAAACAGCCTGGGAATCCCGCTTGCCGGAGCGGCGGCAACCATTCAATCCACGCCGACACAACCTGGCATCGGCGCGTTCAACATCTTGGGGGCGAACCTGGTGCTTTCTGCAACGAATGGGCAGGCCGGTCGGACGTATTATGTGCTCACCAGCACGAATGTAGCCGCGCCGTTTAACCAGTGGCTGGCCGTACTGACCAATATTTTGAGTGCGAGCGGCAATTTCACCATAACCATACCCAATACCGTCACTTCCGCCATTCCGCAACAATTCTACATTCTCAAAGCCCAGTAGCGGGTGCGGGCCATGAAATGTACTTGCGTCAAAATACCGTTTGCTGGAAAAAGTGTCGGAGTACAGGTTCAATCGAACACCCATGAAAACCCACGTAAAGCTACGCCACGTGGCGGGGAAGCATCGAACATTCCACTTCCAACATTGAATGATTTCCTGTAGCGGCGGTCTGTGACCGTCGGAATTTTGCGCCTGACATGGTCAGGGTGTTGCGTTCAGCAGAAATGCCCGGGTGAGCACGTTTGTGCCGTCCCAATAATATCCGAGGCCAACAATCTGTTCCTGGTCATTGATCCCGTTGGCGGTTCCCAGAGCCAGAAATCCCGCCGGACCGTTGGTGGTTGTGAAATTCACCAGATCATTCAAATCGGTCATCCCTCTTTTGCTGTAAAGAAAGGCGTGACGCGAGCCGTCGGGGCAATGGCCTGACCCACAACCTGCCCCCGATTATTGATGGCCGTTGCAAAATTGTCGCTCGTGTAAATTCCGCCCCGGAAAACATTTGAGCCGCCCAAGGTACCCAAATCGTGCATGCGTCCATGGCTGTAAAGAAAGGGATGCTGTTCCAGGTTTGAAGTAGTGATGCTGTAGCCAATGATCTCACCCGAATTGTTGATGGCACTGGCTACGCTGCTGTTGCCGCCCAGCGTGCCCAAATCACGCATCAAGCCGTGACTGTAAAGAAAGGGATGGAGCGCGCCCTGGGAAGCGATGGAGCTGTAACCCACAATCTCGCCGCGATCGTTGATTCCAGAAGCTACACTGAGACCACCGCCCAATGTGCCGAGGTCAGTCAACAGACCCCTTCTGTAAAGAAAGGCATGCGTTCCCCCACTGGGCGGGGTGTATCCGCCGGCGATCTCATCTCGATCATTGATGGCAGAGGCAGCACTGTAGTTGGTACCGGATATCAGGTTGCGCAGCAATCCCCGGTCAAACGAGGCGGCTTGTGGTGAATAATATAATCCGGTTCCATCGGTAAACTGGATCAAACTGCTGCCGACAATCTGGCCGGCATTGTTGATAGCTGCGGCCATGCTCTGGTTGGTGCCGTGCGCATCCAGATTGATCATCAAACCATTTTTATAACGGAACGCATGCAGGGCTCCATTGGAACCAGCGCTCCACCCGACAACCTGGCCGGATTCATTTATTCCAATTGCGCCGCTGGAATCACCGCCGAGCGTGCCGAGATCCATCAAGACAGCCCCGGCGCGGAGTTGAAGGGGATGGAGGAATAATGCAACCGCCGAAGTGATCGACCCGAGGCCGCACCGGATGGTTTTCACGGTGTGAAAATGGAAACACCTGGCGGTGAAAGAAGCAAGGGTTTTGGGCATGGTAAAGATTGAAGCCGGTGGCCGGCGTGGGCCACGCTTCAGCTTCCAATCTTAAATCAAGGGATTTACTAGTCGCTATTAGCCCTGTTTGGGAGTAGGTTTATCCATGCGAACCCTCTCTGTACCAACAGAAGACAGTCTGCGCCGGGAATTCCGGAGGCATTTGTTCGCATTGCAACTCCACTACTTCATCGCCAGGTTGAGGAATGCGATGAAAATCCCCACCGGTTATCAGGATGAAACTGGTTTCCACTATGGTGTTGAACCGGCCAAAAAAGACGGGCAGCCGCCACCGGATTGATCGTTAGGAAATCAGCCTGGTGAACGTGACTGGCAGGTGACGAGTGACAAGTGGCAGGTGACGCGTGGATCAAAGCCAAAGGCTAATGCCAAAGTAACTTTGGTGCGGATG
>Ga0265338_10003375_pt1 | contig 22553 bp, 19 predicted proteins | sample 42126metaG_FD_193579 | JGI IMG/M metagenome (GOLD analysis project Ga0265338, IMG submission 193579) | Rhizosphere microbial communities from Carex aquatilis grown in University of Washington, Seatle, WA, United States - 4-21-26 metaG | ecosystem: Host-associated > Plants > Roots > Rhizosphere... | reverse complement strand
GCCGAGGACGTGATGTACTGCGCGGTCGGGGTGTCCGCCACCAGCGCCGCGATCTGCTTGGCGGCCAGGGCCTGGGCGACGTCGTTCAGGGTGTTGAACACCTTCGGCGTCTGCGTCGGCTGGATCGAGTCGTTGATGAACGACAGGCTGGTCGAGCCGATCTGGTCACCGAAGACGTAGCCCTTGAGGTCGGCCGGGGAGTGCCTGGTCGCGATCGCGGACCCCTGGAGCGCGACCAGGGACTGCTGGACATCGTAGTAGGAGTCGGAGAACGTGACCGCCTGCGCGCGCGAGGCGCTGTAGGAGATCTCGTTGATGTCGAAGTCGAACTTCTTCGGCCCCGGCGCGTACGAGCTGTCGAAGGGCTCGGTCACCCACTTGACCTGCGCCTGGCTGAACCCGAGCTGAGTGGCGACCGCGTAGGCGACGGCGGACTCGTAACCCTTGCCGTTGGCCGGCTGGTTGTTGTCGAACCAGGGCGAGTAAGCCGGGGAGTCAGTCGCGACGGTGAGCTGGCCCTTGGCGTGCAGCTCGGGCTGGATGGCCGCGTTGGAGCAGGCGGCCGCGGCGGCGGTGCCCGTACTGGCACTGGCGGCGGTGCCGCTGCTTGACGACGAGATGCTCGAGCACGCGGCGACCAGGCTCATCGTCGCGGCGGCGGTCACCGCCAGCAGGGTGCGCCTCGGCTGCCTGGCCGGCCTGAGCCGTCTTATCCGCGTCATTGGGTCGGTTCCCCTCTCTGCGACCGCGCCTCGGCGGCGCGCTCGTGCTGGTCAGCAAGCCTATTAAATTGATCGCAAATATTGCCATAGTGTGACGGCCGCGCGCTACCGCGCCGCAACCGGGGCCCGCCCGGCCCGGGCGCTGACCCTGAACTGCCCGGGCGACTGCGCCCGCGCGCGCCGGAAGGCACGGCTGAACGCGTAGCCGGAGGAGTAGCCGACCGACGCGGCGATCGCGTCAAGGCCCTCGTCGGTGTCGCGCAGCCAGCGGGCGGCGAGGTCCATCCGCCAGCGGGTGAGCTAGGCGGCGGGTGACTCCCCGGTCACGCTGGCGAAGCGACGGGACAGGGGGGCGCGCGAGGCGCCGACCTCGCGCGCGAGCCCGGTACTCCGCGCACAGGGACCGACACCGACATGATGGCGGGCTGGGACATACCGAAGAACGACCCGGCCGACGTCGTGCGGCAGGCGCTGGACGGCATCGAGGCAGGCGCGCTTGAGGTCGTCGCCGACGCTGATACGGCCGCGGTCAAGGCCGGGCTCAGCGGCGACCCGAGCGTGCTCTACGGCCCGCTGCTCACGCCGGCCGCCTCATGATCCTTTGCTCCCGCGCGCGGTGCCCGTCCGGTTATCATCGCGGCTATGATCCCCGTCGGTCTGGCCTTGGCGCCCGTTGCGCCCGGGGCCGCCAACGCTGTCGATGACCTGGTGGAGCGAGCGCAGGGCGCCGCCGACGCGGGCATGGCCTCGCTCTGGCTGGCCCAGATGTACGACACCGACGCGCTGACGGCGCTCGCGCTGATCGGCGCGCAGGTCGGCCGGGTGACCCTCGGGACCGCTGTCACCACGATCCACCTGCGCCATCCGATCGCCCTGGCCAGCCAGGTGAAGACCGCGCAGGCGGCCGCCGGCGGCCGGCTGGTACTGGGAATTGGCACCGGTCACCGGGCGACCGTCGAGCAGCGGTACGGCTACAGTTTCGACCGTCCGGCCTGGCGCATGCGGGAGTACCTGACGGCGCTGCTCCCGCTGCTGCGCGACGAGGAAGTCAGCTACCGCGGCCAGACGGTGACCGCCGACACCGTCGGCTGGCCGACCCGGGTGGCCGGCAGTACCCCGCCGCCGGTACTGCTGGCCGCGCTCGGCCCGCTCATGCTCCGCCTGGCCGGCGAGCTGGCCGACGGCACCATCACCTGGCTGGCCGGGCCGCGTACCCTCGCCGGGCACATCACGCCCGCCATCACCGCCGCCAGCGGCCAGCGCCAGTCCCCGCAGGTCGTCGCCTGCCTGCCGGCCTGCCTGACCAGCCAGCCCGACGCGGTTCGCGACCGGGCCGCCGCCGCCCTCGCCTTCTACGCCGACGTGCCCAGTTACCACGCCATGCTCGACCGCGAGGGCGCCAGGTCGCCGGCCGACGTCGCGGTCATCGGCACCGAACGCGACATCGAGCAGGCGATCAGCCGCCTGGCCGACGCGGGCGCCACCCACTTCGTCGCCAATCCCGCCATGTTCACCACCGCCGAGGAAAGCGCCCGCACGGTCAGCTTCCTCGGCAGCCTCTGAGCCGTGCGGCCCGGCCCGGCGGTCTAGGCTACCTACACCCCGGTGAGCTGGCGGTCGCCGCCGGGATCGCGCGACGGCTGCCAGCCCAGTGCCGGGGCCACCTCGGTGGCGATGAGCTCAAGCGCGCGGATGGCGGCGTCGTGGTCGGGCACGGCCGGGTTGAACTGCGTGATCAGGTCGGTGGCGACCGGCAGCACCCGTTCCTGCCGCAGGGCGGTGATGACCTCGTCCGGGTGGCCGTAGAAGCAGTGGAACCGGCGCAGCGCCTCCTCCAGGTCAAGGCCGGCCGGGAACGCGCCGCGGACGGGGAACCGCCGGGCGGCGGCCAGCACGTCCGCGCCGATCTGGTCCAGCGCGGCCTGCTTGTCCTTGGCCGGGAACACGAACCGGGACAGCCCGATCCGCGGGGCGCGCGGCTGGTCCCATCTCGCCAGGTAGGCGTCGGCCCACGGCCGCTGCACCTCGTCGGTCGGCTCGCTGAAGCCGTAGGCCGCCCGGTTGAGTAGCAGGTTGGAGCCAGCCGCGGCGGCGTACCTGGCCCCGTCCGGGCTGAAGACCGCCTGCCAGATCCGGTCGCTGAAGTCGGCCGCCGGCGGCTGGATGGTAAACCCGGTCGCACCCACCGCCTCGTTCGCCAGGGCGCGGCGCAGCACGCTGAGCCCTTCGGTGGTGAGCTCCCGCTTGCGGGTGATGTCACGGCCGAACGTCGCGTACTCCGCCTGGCTGCCGCCGCTGCCGACGCCGATCTCCACCCGGCCGCCGCTGAGGGTGTCGACCACGGAGAGGTCCTCGGCCAGCCGGACCGGGTCCTCGAGCGGCAGGATGGTGATGGCGGTGGACAGCCGGATCCGCTTGGTGCTGGCGGCCGCGTGGGCGAGGAACGTCCACGGCGAGGGCAGGCCGCCGCCGCCGAGCGGGGCGTGGTGCTGCGCCACCCAGCCGACGTCGAACCCGAGCTCGTCGGCCACCACGAACAGCTCCTGGGCGTTGCGGTAAGTCGCGGCCAGGTCGCTGCCGCGGCCTTGCACGTGGGTGAGGAAGCCCAGCCGGAACCGTGGCTTCTCCGCTGCGTCGGTCATGCCGTTGCCTTTCGCTGGTCGGGGGCAGGCCAGCCGAGGCCGAGCACGCGGTCGAGAACGGCCGCGGCGCCGCCGGCCGGCAGCTCGCCGCCGCGCCAGGCCACGTGCTGGTCCGGCCGCACCAGCACGTAGTCGGCGCCGTACAGCTCGCGCACCTGCGGGTCGGTCAGGTGCACGATGGTGAACGGCAGTCCGCGGGCCTTCGCCTCGGCCGCGAAGGCGCGCTCCACCGCCCGGTCGCCCGCCAGCGCCAGCAGCGCCAGGTCGTTACCGATGCGGTCGTAGAGCGTGCCGCCGTAGGGGTCGACGAAGCCGTCAGGCGCGCGGTGCCCGGGACGGGGGTCGTCCTGGTACTGACCGGGATGCCAGCCGGGCTCGTGTTCGAGCTGGCCTGGCTCGTACCAGATCGCGTCCGAGGCGTCGTACCGCTCGTCGAACGTCACCCCGCCGCGCCCGGCGCTGGCGCCGTCCCGGCGGATGCGGGCGGAGATCTCCGCCCGCCGCGCCGCCGCGGCCGGGCTGCGGTCGGCGTCGTCCGGGATACCGTCGCGGCGCAGCTCGGCCACGGTGAGCTGGCTCTGCCGCCACGACTGGAGCGCGTGGTCGGCGATGCGCCAGTTGTGCCGGCGGCGCTCCTGGTCGTAGGAGTCGAGCAGCGCCTCGGCCGCGTACCCGCGCAGTACCGCGGCCAGCTTCCAGCCCAGGTTGGCCACGTCGCCGAACCCCTCGCCGAGGTTGCCGCCGGGGGTGCGGACGTGGGCCGCGTCGCCGGCCAGCAGCACCCGGCCGCGGCGGAAGGTCCGCGCGATCCGGGTAGCGGGGTAGAAGGTGGTCGCCGAGACGAGTTCCAGCTCAAGCTCGAAGCCGAAGGCGGCCGCCGCGGTCTCCAGCAGCTCGCTGGAGGCCGGCTCGTAGTCCAGCGGGAACGGGCCGGCGTAGACGCGCCACTCCCGGCTGCTGATGGCGGCCAGGAAGCCGGACGCCTTGGCGTTGAAGACGATGTTGGTCCCGCTGGGGGCGGGGCCCACCTGGTCGGAGATGTCCCCGGTGCGCACGACCAGCCGCAGCATCTTCTCCTGCGCGTACTCGCCTTCCCGGTCGATGCCGGCCAGCCGCCGCACGCTGCTGCTGCCGCCGTCGGCGCCGAGCAGGTAGCGCGCGCGGATCACCCGCCGCTGGCCGGAGTCGACGTCCACCACGTCGGCCTCGACTCCTTCGTGGTGCTCACGCAGGGCTTCCGCCTGCCAGCCGCCCGCGACGCTCACCCCGTCCCGGGCCAGGTGGCGCAGGAAGGCCTGCTGCAGCGCGGTCTGCGGCCGGCGGATGCCCTCGGCGGCCTGGCGCGGCGATGCCTGCTCGCCGGTGAACGGCGGGCGCGCGTGCGGTGCCAGCTCGTGGCCGGCCAGCGAGGTGATCAGCCGGATGCCCTGGTTCCACTCCGGCGGGAAGGTCCACTCGTCGCGGATCGCCTGCAGTACCCCCCAGCGGCGGAAGTGCTCGACGGTCCGCGGGGTGTGCCCCATCGCCCCGGCCCGGACCAGCGTCCAGCTCCGGGCACGGTCGACCACGGCGACCTCGACCCCGCGGGCGGCCAGTTCGATCGCGGCCGACAGCCCCACCGGGCCCGCGCCCACCACCAGCACCTCCACCTCGTCGGGCGGAACGGCGACCGGAAGGTGCACCGTGTGCACGTCGCGCTCACCAGTAACAGGAAGGAGTGACATGCCGCTCCCTCAGGCGTCCACGAGCTGCTGCTCGCGGGCGTGCCGGCTGACCGGGAACGGGAGTCCGAGGTTGCCGCGCAGGGTGTCGGCCTCGTACTCGGTGCGGAAGATCCCCCGCTGCTGCAGGATCGGCACCACCGCGCCGATGAAGTACTCGACGTCCTCGGTGAGCCGGAAGTGGAGGTTGAACCCGTCCGCCGCCCGCGTCTGCCACCAGTGCTGCAGCGCGTCCGCGACGGTTTCCGGTGAGCCGGTGAACGGGCCGGGCTTGTACTGCGACACGGCCTCCACCGTCTGCCGCAGCGTCCACCGGTTGTCCGTTGCCTGCCGGACCAGGTCGGCGCCGCGCCGGCCGCCGCGCTCGGTCAGGTGGGTCAGGTCGGGGAAGGGGGCGTCCAGGTCGTGCTGGCTGAAGTCGTAGGCGCCGAACGCCCGGCCGAGGAACGCCAGCTTGCGGTCGAAGTCGTTGTCCTCCTCGAAGATCTCCCGCGAGCGCGCCCGCGCCTGCTCGTCGGTGGCGGCCACCACCGGGCTGGCGGAGTTGAAGATGACCACGTGCCGGGGATCGCGGCCGAGCGCGGCCGCCCGCTGCTTGACGTCGGCGTAGTAGGCCACTGACTCATCCAGCGCGCCGCCGGGGGCGTAGATGCCTTCGGCGATGCGGGCGGCGAGGTTGCGGCCGTCTTCCGAGACCCCGGACTGGAAGATCACCGGCTGGCCCTGCCGGGAGCGCGCTAGGTTCAGCGGGCCGGCGACCTTGAAGTGCTCGCCATCATGGTCCAGGGCGTGCAGCTTGGCGGGGTCGAGGAAGATCCCGCGCTCGACGTCGGCCGGGAACGCGTCGTCCTCGTAGGAGTCCCACAGTCCCCGGGCGACCTCGACGAACTCCAGCGCGCGGCCGTAGCGGGTGGCGTAGTCCAGGTGCTGGTCAAGGCCGAAGTTCTTCGACACCTGCGAGTCGAAGCTGGTCACCACGTTCCAGCCGGCCCGGCCGCCGCTGATGTGGTCCAGTGACGCTACCCGGCGGGCCAGGTTGAACGGCGAGTTGTAGGTCGAGCTCGCGGTCGCGACCAGCCCGATGCTGGTGGTGTGGGTCGCCACCGCCGACAGCAGGGTGAGCGGCTCCAGCCGGTTCAGGTAGTGCGAGGGGTAGCTGGCGTTGATGAACTGGCTGTCGACGACGAAGAACGCGTCGAACAGCCCGCCCTCGGCCAGCTTGGCCAGCCGGATGTAGTAGCCGATGTCGACGCTGGCGTTCTTCGCCACCCGCGGGTCCTTCCACAGGCCGTCCTGACCGGGTCCGCCGACCCCGAGCGGTGCCAGGGCGAGGTGGAGCTTGCGGGACGCGGGGCTTTCTGTTGGCTTGGCCATGGCACCAGTCTTGCCAGCCGGGTCCGGCCGTGTCCAAGCACGCTTTGTGATCAGGAACGATCGCGAATATTGATCATCGTCTAGGGCCTCGCGTTCATGCCTGGTCCCGTCGCAGCCGGAGGGCCTGCACAGGGTATATTTGCTACTAAATCCATAGGTTTAATGGGCAATTAGTTTTCGTGATCCGTTCTGATCACAAAGCGTCGTTGGACATGCCTCGCGGAGCTGGGCAACGATGCTCGTACACCCACCTGCCCCGCGGTCCGACCGTGCACTGCGGCAGGGCTTCGAGAACTTCAAGAGAAAGAGTTGAGGGACGCCAGCATGAGGACACGTGCTCCCCGTAGCCTGACGCGCCTGCTCGCGTTGCCGATCGTGGCCCTGGCCGCCAGCGCCGTGCTGGCCGCCTGCAGCGGTGCTGGCGGCAGCCAGCCGGGCAACGGCCCGGCCGCCGCCGCCGGAACCAGCGTGGGCGGGTCGCAGGTGCTCAACTGGGCCTACACCAGCGACTTCCCCGCCTGGGACCCGGTGGTGCTCGGCGCGACCTCAGCCACCCAGGTGCTGTCGCTGATCTACGAGCCGCTGTTCACCCTGGACGCGCAGAACAAGCTCCATCCCGCGCTGGCGACCGGCTACAAGTACAACAGCGCCGGCAACCAGGTCACCATCACCCTGCGTCCCGGCGAGACGTTCCAGGACGGGTCGCCGGTCAACGCGGCGGCGGTTGCCTACAACGTGCAGCGGATCAAGACGCAGCAGAACTCGGCCCTGAAGGCGCTGTGGCAGGACGTGGACTCCGCCACCGTGCTCGACGACACGCACGTGCGGCTGAACCTCAAGGAGACGGACTACCAGATCCCGTACATCCTGGCCAACCGCTCCAGCCTGCTGGCCAGCGAGAAGGCCGCCAAGGCGAACGTGTCCCTGCTCAACACCAACGCCCCCGTCGGCGCGGGCCCGTTCAAGGTGGTCAGCCTGGTTCCGGGGTCCTCGGTCACCCTGGAGAAGTGGGACGGTTACTGGGACGCGAAGGACATCCACGTCACGCGCGTCAACCTCTCGCTTAACGTCGACCCGTCGACGATCCTCTCCGGCCTGCAGACCGGCGTCTACAACTTCTCCACCAGCTTCCCGTCCCAGGACGTCGCGCTGGCCAAGGCGGACGGCCTGAACGTCGTCGCCGACACGGCCCGGGGATGGGCTGCCTACTTCCTGAGCCTCAACGTCAACAAGGCCCCGTTCAACAACCCGAAGGTCGTTCAGGCCGTTCAGGACGCCATCAACCGGCAGCAGTTCGTCAGCGAGCTGAGCTTCGGGCTTGGCTCGGCTTCGGCGCAGCCGTTCTCGGCTACCTCGCCGGCCTACAACCCGGCCCTGGAGAGCGCCTACTCCTACGACCCGGCTAAGGCCAAGCAGCTTCTGGCGGCGGCGGGGTACAAGCCCGGCGCCCTCACGATCGAGCTCGACGCGATCACCGGCCAGTTCAACGCGCCCACCGAGCTGCTGCAGCAGCAGCTGCAGGCGGTCGGCATCAACCTGAAGATCAACCTGCAGACCGTGAGCCAGTTCTACACCGGCTTCTACGGCAAGACGGATGACCTGACGCTCTACGGCTACGTGGGCCGTGACTCCAAGCTCGGGGCCCTCGATGACCAGTTCGGCCCGAAGGGGATCCTGAACCTCAGCGCCCCGACCAGTTCCGCCCAGTACGCCGCCGCCCGCCAGAAGGTGCTCGGCACGCCGATCGACTCGCCCGACTACAAGGCGGTCCTGCAGGCAGCGACCGAGGCGGGGGTCGAAGGCGGGTCCAACATCACCCTGTTCACCCAGCCGAACACCTACGTGACGGCGAAGGACTTCTCCGCCTTCCCGGTGATCGACGGCTCCTTCCGCTGGAACGGCCTGACCATCGGCAGCTAGCGCCGGCCGGCCACCCGCCTACACCGATCACCGTCCACGCGGAGGAGAACCACCCATGTCGATTGAGTCAGCCACCCGGGGAGAACTCTCCGTGTTCCTGGCCACGCCGGCCGGCAAGGACCCCGGCCGGGTCTACCGCGACGCGCTTGACGCCATCCAGCTGGCCGAGAGCCTGGGCTACTCCTACGCCTGGGTGGCCGAGGCGCACTTCAGCCCGCTCATCGGGGTGCCGGCCGCGCTGGGCTTCCTGGCCGCGGCGACCCAGCTGACCGACCGGATCCGGCTCGGCACCGCGGTCATCCCGCTGGCGTTCGATAACCCGCTGCGGCTGGCCGAGACGGCCGCGCTGGTCAACGCGCTGAGCGCGCAGCGGCTTGAGTTCGGGGTCGGCAAGGGCAACCCGCGCGGTTTCTCCACCGACGCCTACAACGCCTTCGGGCTCGACGAGGAGGACAGGAACCAGCTCTTCGCCCGGGCGCTGGCCGCGCTCAAGGCCGGGCTGAGCGGATCGGTCTCGGCGGGCGGCAAGCAGGTGAGCCTCTACCCGCCCGCCGAGGACCTGCTCGACCGGATCTGGCAGGCCACCGGTGACAGCGCCACCGCGGCCGCCGCCGGAGCGGCGGGCGACGGCCTGATGCTGTTCCGCACGACGCTGGAGGGCGTCGCCGGAGACGTCCAGTCGCCGCTCATCGACAGCTACCTGAGCTCGTTCGACCAGACCCGCGCTGCTCCCAGGATCGGCGTCTCGCGGTCGCTGCTGCTGGCCTCGTCGCGCCGCGAGGCGATCGGCATCGCCACCGCGGACTTCGAGGAGCGGGACACCGGCCACCCCCAGCGGCCGGAGCGCACCGACGCCAAGTCGGTCGAGGAGTACCTGGTCAAGTCCGACATCGCGTTCGGCTCGCCCGACGAGGTGGCGGAGCTGCTCAACCAGGACGCGGCGGTCGCCCGGTCGACCAACTACCTGTTCAACTTCCCGTTCGCCCCCAGCGGGTCGCCCGCCTTCCGGGAAGGGCTCGAGGTGCTCGCGGCCGAGGTCTACCCCCGGCTGCGGCGCGCCGCCGGCGCGCTCGCCCCGTCGGCCGGCCCGGGACGGAGCTAGCCCGTGGCCACCGCGGAAATCCCAGTAGGCCCGAACGTAGGTCGTTCTTCGCCCGGCACCGCCCGCTCCGCCCGCCCGGCCCGGTACCGGGTCCGCCGCGGCCTGATCGCGCTGGGCCGGCTGCTCGCCGCCTTCGTGCCGGTTTTCGTGCTCGGCTCCTTCTTCACCTTCCTGCTGGGCGCGCTCAGCGGGCTGAACCCCGCCACCATCCAGCTCGGCGAGGCGGCGACCCCGCAGGCGGTGCACGCGCTGGAAAAGCAATGGGGCCTGCAGCGCCCGTTCTTCGTCCAGTACTTCGACTGGTTCGGCAAGGTCCTGACCGGCAACTTCGGCAATAGCTGGGTTAACGGCAACTCGGTCAGCTCGCTGCTGGCCGGGCGGGCGGTCATCAGCCTGTCGGCGGCCGGGCTGGCGCTGCTGATCGGCGTCGTGGTCGGCTTCGCGCTGGGCGGGCTGGCCACGCGCTACCAGTCCACCTGGGTCGACCGGGTGGTCACGGTCTTCACCTCCACGATCTCGGTCATGCCGCCGTTCATCGTCGGCGTCGCCCTGATCGACATCTTCGCGGTGAACCTGCACTGGCTGCCCGCGGCCGGGTACGTGCCGTTCGGGAACGGGGCCGGCCTCTGGCTGAGCCACATCATCCTGCCGGCCCTGGCGCTGAGCTTCGACACCGTCGCCGACGTCGCCCGGCAGTTGCGCGTCGGGCTGGTCACCGCGCAGCGGCAGAATTACGTCACCGGCGCGGTGGTGCGGGGCCTGTCCGGCCGGCGGATCTTCTTCGTGCACGTGCTGCGCAACGGCGTGGGGCCGGCCCTGGCCGTCCTCGGGCTGAAGTTCCCCAACCTGCTCGGCGGCGCGGTGGTCACCGAGGCGATCTTCCAGTTGTCGGGCTACGGCGTGTTCGCCAGCCAGAGCGCGATCAAGGGCGACGTCCCCGCGGTCCAGGCGGTGCTGGTGGTGTCGGTGGTCCTGGTCGTGCTCTTCAACATGATCGTGAACGTTGTCCTCACCCGCCTCATCCCGGCGTCCTCGCGAGGGGTCTGAGCATGCTCAAGTCTGTCTGGCGACTGGCAAGCGGCCGGATCGCGCTGGCCCTGCTGGTCATCATCGCGTTCCTGGCCGCGTTCGGGTCGCTGCTCGCCCCCTATCCGCCCAACGCGACGGTTGGCGTGCTGCTGCAGGGGCCAACCGGCGCGCACTGGCTCGGCACCGACTACCTGGGCCGGGACGTGCTGAGCAGGATGCTGGCGGGCTCCGCCCTGAGCATCGGGGGCGCCCTGATCGTGGCCGGGATCGCCCTGGCGTTCGGTGCGATCCCCGGCATCCTGTCGGTCTACCTGGGCCGGGTCTTCGAATGGCTGAGCCTGCGGGTCATCGACACCCTCATCGCGCTGCCCTTCCTGGTGTTCGCGGTCGCCATGACCGCGCTGCTCGGCAACGGCGTCTTCCAGGCCACGTTCGCGGTGGGCTTCCTGCTCGCCCCGGTGTTCTACCGGGTCGCGCGGACCGCCACCCTGTCGGTGGCGCACTCGGACTACGTCCAGGCGGCCGTGCTGTCCGGCGCCTCAACCGGGTGGATCGTCAGGAAGCACGTCCTCGCGAAGGTGCTGCCGCCGATCGCCATCGCCCTGTCCACCACGATCGGCATCGGCCTGGTGGTGATCGCCAGCCTGACGTTCCTCAGCATCGGGGTTGAGCCGCCCACGGCCACCTGGGGCGGGATCCTGGCCTCGGACCTGGAGTACATCGCGATCCAGCCCTACGCGCCGATCGCGCCGATCGTGGTCATCCTGATCTCGGTGCTGGCCTGCAACCTGTTCGCGGACGCGGTCCGCGACGTCTCCGGCGAGGCGGGCCGTCAGCTCCTTAGCGCCCGCGACGCCAGGAAGCGGCCCGCCCCGGTCGCCGCCGGCGCCCGCGCTGCCGCCGCGCGGGCGGAGAATCCGGTGGCTGGCCCGGACGACGGGCCGGCCGACGCCGTGCTGAACGTGCGCGACCTCACCGTGGCCAACGAGGTCACCGGGGCCGAGCTGGTGCGGGATGTCAGCTTCTCCCTGCGCCGGGGACAGACCCTCGGCATCGTCGGTGAGTCGGGCAGCGGCAAGACGCTCACCTGCCGCGAGATCCTGGGCATCACGCCGAAGCTGGTTAAGCGGGCTGGCGGCACGGTCGACATCCTGGGCCGGCCGACCGCCGGGCTGAGCAAGCAGGACTGGGTCGACCTGCGGGGGAACGTCATCTCGGCCGTCTTCCAGGACCCCGGGTCCTACCTCAACCCGTCCATCTGGGTCGGCAAGCAGGTCTCCGAAGTCCTGCGGGTCAAGCAGCACCTCTCCCGCCGGGACGCCAAGCGGGAGACCCTGCGCCTGTTCAGCGCGGTGCACCTGCGCGACCCCGAGCTGGTCTACGAGCAGTACGTGCACGAGCTGTCCGGCGGGATGCTGCAGCGCGTGCTCATCGCCGCGGCGATCGCCCTGGGACCCGAGATCCTGATCGCGGACGAGGCCACCACCGCCCTCGACGTGACCGTGCAGGCGGAGATCCTTGACCTGCTCGAGGAGCTCAAGCAGCGGGAAGGGCTCTCGCTGGTGATCGTCTCGCATGACCTGGCCGTCGTCGCCCAGCTATGCGACGAGGTGCTGGTCATGAAGTCAGGCAAGGCGGTGGAGCACGGCCCGGCGCTGGAAGTGCTGAGCACGCCGCGGGACGAGTACACCAAGCTGCTCATCTCCGAGCACCAGCGCTACGGACTCGACCGCTTCATCCAGGCGAAGGAGCTCGACATTGTCTGAGGTCAAGCCGCTGCTGGACATCGAGGACATCGACGTCCACTACGGACGGCGGCGCAGTCGGCGGCACGTCATCCAGTCAGCCCGGTTCCAGGTCGGGGCCGGCGAGATCGTCGGGCTGATCGGCGAGAGCGGATCGGGCAAGTCGACCATCGCCCGGGCCGTGGTCGGGCTGGCCAGCATTTCCCGCGGTCACGTCCGCGTCGGCGACGAGGACGTCACCAGGTTCAGCCGCTCGCAGTGGCGCTCCTTCCGGCGCCGCGGCGTGGTGCAGTACCTGTTCCAGGACCCGCTGCGCAGCCTCGACGCCGACCTGCTGATCGGCGACTCGATCGCCGAGCCGCTCCGCATCCGCGGCGGCCTCTCGCGGGCCGGCCTGGCGGAGGCCGTGCGGACCTACGCCGCCCGGGCCGAGCTGGACCAGGAGCTGCTGACCCGGTATCCCGGTGAGGTCTCCGGCGGGCAGCGCCAGCGCGCGGCGATCGCCCGTGCCCTGATCACGCAGCCCCGCCTCATCATCCTCGACGAGCCGGTCAGCGCGCTCGACGCGGCCACCAGGGTGCAGGTACTGGCCACGCTGACCGCCCTGCGCGGGCAAGGCGTCGGGCTGCTCTACATCTCACATGACCTGGGTTCGGTCGCGGGGATCACCGACCGCACCGTCGTGCTGTACGAGGGAAAGGTCGTCGAAGCCGGAGCAACCAAAGAGCTGGTCAACAACCCCCAGCACGCGTATACCCGCCTGCTCATCGGCTCGGCGCCGACGCTCTCCGGCCCGCCGCTGAGCCGGCTGCGGCGCGACGAGCTTCGCGCGGAGCTCAGCCTGCTGCCAGCCTGACCGGACCGGGTGAACTTACCCGCGGGACGCCCCGCGCGGTCTTGGTCAAACTTTATCCCTTTTCCCTCTATTCCGATAGGGATTAATGGGTAAACTGGGGGGATGAACCGCGCGCTGGACATCGCCCCGCTCCGCACCTTCGTCGCTGTCGCCGACACCGGCGGCTTTCAGCGTGCCGCTGACATACTGCACCTGAGCCAGGGCGCGGTCAGCCAGCATGTCCGCCGCCTGGAGTCCGCGGTGGGCTGCCCGCTGGTCGAGCGCCGCGGCCGCGGCTGGCGGTTCACCGTCGACGGCGAGCAGCTCCTCCCGCAGGCGCGGCGCCTGCTGGCGCTGCACGACGAGGTGCTGTGCACCTTCCGGGGCAACGAGACGCCCAAGACCGTAGTCGTCGGCTCGACCGAGCACGCGGCCCAGCAGTTGCTGCCCCACGTGGCCGCCGCGCTGGAAGCGGCGCTGCCCAGCCACCAGGTCCGGTTCCGGATCGACCGCGGGTCCAAGCTGCGGGAAAGCTTCGCGGCCGGCCGGATCGACATCGCCCTGCTGTTCGGGCCGGCCGACGACCCGCGCGCCACCGCGGTCGGCGACCTGGACCTGACCTGGTACTCCGCGCCCCACTGGGCGCCGCCGGTGGCCGGCCGGCCGGTGCCGCTGGTCGCCTTCGACTCCCCGTGCGCGCTGCGCAGCCGCGCCCTCGAGGCGCTTGCGCAGCACGCGATCCCCGTCGTCATCGGTACCGAGGCGCTCCAGCTAGCCGGCGTGCACGCCGCGGTGAGCGCTGGCCTCGGGGTGGCGCTGATGGCGACCCTCGGGCAGGCCCCGGCCGGGCTGGTAGCCCGCGACGACCTGCCCGCGCCGGAACCGCTCCCGCTGGCCCTGTGGTCACAGCCGGGCATCCCGGCCGCGGCGTCCGCTCAGGTGTCGGATGCGCTCCGCCTCGCGCTGGCCGCCGCGCAGCTCGCCGAGTTCGGGCCGCGCGACTTCGCGCTGGCCAGGGGCGCCTGAGCACTACCACTCAGCGGGCGGCGGGCAGCAGGCCGCGCTGGCGCAGCTCGGCCGCCGCGCCCTCGGCGAAGTGGTAGGCCTCCTCCAGGTGCGGCTGCCCGGACAGGATGAAGTGGTCGATGCCGAGCCCGTGGTACTCCTCGATCCGGTCGGCGACCTCGGCGTGGCTGCCAACCAGGGCCGTCCCCGCCCCGCCGCGGACCAGGCCGTAGCCGGCCCACAGGTTCGGCGAGACCTCAAGCGCTGACCGGTCGCCATTGCCCTGGTAAGCGGTGTGCAGTGCGGTCATCCGCTGCTGGCCGACTGACTCAGTCCCGGCGAACGACTGCTGGACCTGGCGGACGCGCTCGGGGGAGATCCGCATCAGCAGCCGGTCGGCCTCCGCCCAGGCGGCGGCGCTGGTGTCCCGGCTGAGCACGTGCAGCCGGATGCCGAAGGCGAGCGTGCGGCCCGCCGCCGCGGCCAGCGACCGCATCCGGTCAAGGCGCTCGGCGATCTGGGCCGGCGTCTCGCCCCAGGCGAGGTAAACGTCCGCCTGCCGGGCGGCGGCGCGCTCGGCGGCCGGGCTCGCGCCGCCGAAGAAAACCGGCGGCAGCGCGTACTCGCCGAAGTCGATCGCCGCCTGCTCGATCTCGTAGTGCGCGCCGGAGAAGCTGAACGGCGGCTCCGCGCCGCTGACCCCGCGCAGCACCGCCAGGAACTCCTCAGTCCGCTGGTACCGCTGGTCGTGGTCGAGCTGATCGCCGAACCGGCGCTGCTCGACCGGGTCGCCGCCGGTGACGACGTTGAGCAGCAGCCGCCCGCCGGACACCCGCTGGAACGTCGCGGCCTGGTGGGCGGCCAGCGTGGGGGAGATGAACCCCGGCCGGAACGCGACCAGGAACTTCAGCCGGCTGGTCACCTGCGTCAGCGCCGCGGTGAAGATCCACGCGTCCTCGCACCACGTCCCGGTCGGCGTGAGCACCGCCTCGTAGCCGAGCTGCTCGGCCGACCTGGCCACCTGGCCGAGGTAGTCGACGGTGGGCGCGCGGAAGCCGGTGACCGCGGTCAGGGTCTCCTGCGACCGGTCGCCGGACCCCACGATGTCCCGGCTGTCGCCGTTGGTCGGCAGGTACCAGTGCACGTGGATGGTCATGATTCCGCCTGTACTTATGGTGAACGGGTTCGACTTCTAGTTCTATCGGCCGAGTGTCGGTGGCGGCTGGCACGGTGGGCATCATGAACAGAAAGGGGCAGCATGAGTGATGTGCCAATCGGCGAGGCGTGGCCCGGGTTCGGCCGCCCGTTCACTGTCGCCGAGCTGGACCGGATGCCCAGTGACGGCCACCGCTATGAGCTGGTGGACGGGGTGCTGGTCGTGTAACCAGGCCAGCCAGGTCTCGTCGCCGCCGTTGGCCAGCACCAGGGCGCGCGCCGACGGCTCGGCGGCGGGCTTGCGGGCGGCCCGCTCGGCGACCAGGGCACGGGCCAGGCCAGCCTGGCCGGAGCGGGCGGCGGCGCCGATCAGGGTCAGGTCGATGACGTCGCGCTGCGCGTGGCTGCCGCCGACCGCGTGCGCCTCTGGCCGGATGTCGATGAGCAGGTCCACCGCCTGCTCCGGCCGGCCGGCCGCGAGGGCCGCGAACCCCTCGAGCAGGCGCAGCCCGGCCCGCTCGGCCGCCTGCCGGTTGGTCGGGGCGGTGAGGTGCCGGTTGGCGGCCAGGATCCGCGCGGTCCGGGCGTGGTCGCCCGCCAGCCCGAAGGCCATCACCGCGTGCCAGTCGTTGAAGATGTACGCGGGCAGGTCGACCAGGTCGGATATGTCGGCCGCGAGGGCGGCCGCCGGGGCGGTGACGTCGGTCCCGTAGAGCGACAGCCGCCAAAGCAGCGCCGCCGCGTCGACGATGTCCAGCCACTCGGTGGACCGCGCCGCGCGGATCCGCTCATGGTAGAGCGCGAGCGCGTCGCCGACCTGGCCGAGCTCGAGCAGGTACAGCCCGAGGTGCCACCAGTTGTGCACCGCGAAGTAGCTTGTCTCCCAGTCCGGTGACGATGAGGTCAGGAACGAGACTCCCGGCTGCTGGCGGCCCTCCATCTCGAAGACGTGGGCCAGCGCGTGCACCCCCCACACGTCCCGCGGGTTACGCGCCAGCGCGTTCCCGGCCGCGGTCTCCGCGCCGCGGTAGTCGCCGTTCTCCTCCAGCCCGAACGCCCACATGCCCTGCACGAACCCCCAGGCCGGGTCGTCCGGCGGCCACGCCGGGAGTACCCGGGCCACCACGTCCCGCAGCTCCAGCCGGTTGCCGGTGAAGAAGTAGATGTCCTGCGCGATCTTCAGGGCAAGCAGGTCGCGCGGGTCGGCCGCGAGCGCGCGCTCAAGCGCGCGGGCGGCCGCCTGCCAGTCGCCGTCGGCCCAGGCCCGGGCGGCGGCCAGGTGGCGGCCCGCCCGTGCGCCGAGCGGCCCGGCCGTCCCCGGGCGCCCGGCTTCCAGCGGCTTGATGAGGGCGCTGGCCTCGGCCGCCCCCTCCGCCGTGGTGGCGTAGAGCGACAGGTAGGCGCGGTAGATCCGGGCCAGCGCGAGCTCGCCGTCGGCCTCGATCGCCGCTTCCGCGCCCCCGACCGGGTCGCCCGACAGTGCGACCAGGTCCTCGATCGCCTGGTCGAGGAGCAAGACGGCGGCCCCGTCGGCCGCCTGCACCGGGGCGCCCCAGCGGTCAGCGTAACTACTGGTCATGACAGGACTATAACCCACTAAACTTGTCGGGAATCTCGCTGCCGCTACCGGGCTGCCCGTGTCGCCGGGCACCGGGCGACGGCGTGATCAATTCTTGACTATTTAGATCGACATAGTGGAAAATTGGCAAGCCGACACTTTCGCCGCCCTGGGAGGCCGCATGCCGCTTGACACGCTTATCGCCGACACCCGCAAGGCCATCAGCGAGGACGCCGCCAGCGCGCAGGCCGCCTTCGCCGCGGAAGGGATCCTGGTCGGGGTGACCGAGGTGGACATCGGGACCGGGGCGCACGCCTTCAAGGTCGACGAGCCGCCGGCCCTCGGCGGCGCCGACATCGCCGTCAACCCGGTACGCGGAGCTGGCCGCCGCCGCCGTCGACAAGCACTGCCCCGTCCTTGACTTGTTCAGGAACCCGGTGCCGGTGAGCCGGGCCATCGTCTCCACCCGTTAGGGCAGTCCCGGCCTTTGCCGATCATGTCAGGCGAAATAACCGCCAAAGCCAATCCGTTGCCCAAAGACAGAGCACTAGCAGCGCTGCCGCACGAACGGAGTTCACCGTGGCCCCCGCACCTCAAGCTCCGGCCGATGCCCTGCACCTGGCCGTCGCGCTCGACGGGGCCGGCTGGCACCCGGCCGCGTGGCGCGAGCCGGACGCCCGGCCCGACCGCCTGCTCACCCCCGCCTACTGGGCCGGCCTGGCCCAGCAGGCCGAGTACGGCCTGCTCGACTTCGTCACCATCGAGGACAGCCTCGACCTGCAGTCCGATGACCACTTCAGCCGGGACGAGCGGACCGACCGGGTCCGCGGCCGGCTGGACGCGGTGCTGATCGCGGCCAGGGTCGCGCCGAAGACCCGCCACATCGGCTTCCTGCCGACGGCGATCACCACCCACACCGAGCCGTTCCACACCTCCAAGGCGATCGCCACCCTGGACTACGTCAGCGCCGGCCGGGCCGGCGTCCGGGTGCAGCTCGGCGCCCGCGCCGACACGGCGGCCCACTTCGGCCGCCGGGACATCCCGCCGCTGAGTGCCGGGCGGCTCGACGATCCCGAGGTGCAGCGGCTGGTCGCCGAGCACTTCGACGAGGCGGCCGACTACGTGGAGGTGCTGCGGCGGCTGTGGGACAGCTGGGAGGACGACGCGGAGATCCGCGACGTGGCCACCGGGCGGTTCGTCGACCGCGACAAGCTGCACTACATCGACTTCGAGGGCCGCTGGTTCGCGGTCCGTGGCCCGTCGATCACGCCCCGGCCGCCGCAGGGCCAGCCGGTGGTGGCCGCCCTCGGCCACGCCGCCGTGCCGTACCGGCTGATCGCCCGGTCGGCCGACATCGGCTTCGTGACCCCGCGCGACCGGGCCGGCGCGGCCGCGATCGTGGCCGAGATCCGGGCCGAGCAGGCACTGGCGGGGCGAGACGGCGAGACCGTGCACGTCTTCGGCGACCTGGTGGTGTTCCTCGACGAAAGCGCCGCCGCCGCCCGGGACCGCCGGGAGCGCCTGGACGAGCTGGCGGGCGGCCCCTACTCGAGCGACGCGCTTATCTTCGCCGGCACCGCCGCCGAACTGGCCGACCTGCTGCTTGACTGGCGGGCGGCCGGGCTGGCGGGGTTCCGGCTGCGGCCGGCCGCGCTGCCGCATGACCTGGCCCAGATCACCACTGCCCTCGTCCCCGAGCTGCAGCGCCGCGGCGCCTTCCGCACCGCCTACCCGGAGGCCGGCCACCAGGACGCCGGCCGCCCGGGCACGCTGCGCGCCCTGCTCGGCCTGCCCCGTCCGGCTAACCGCTACGCCCGCGTCTGAGAAGGACCAGCCATGACTAAGCAGATCCACCTGGCCGCGCACTTCCCCGGCGTGAACAACACCACCGTGTGGAGCGACCCGGCGGCCGGCAGCCACATCGAGTTCGAGTCGTTCGCCCGCTTCGCCCAGACCGCCGAGCGGGGCAAGTTCGACTTCATGTTCCTGGCCGAGGGCCTGCGCCTGCGCGAGCAGAACGGGCTGATCTACGACCTGGACGTAGTCGGCCGGCCAGACACCTTCACCATCCTGGCCGCGCTGGCCGCGGTGACCGACCACCTGGGCCTCACCGGCACGATCAACTCGACCTTCAACGAGCCGTACGAGGTGGCCCGCCAGTTCGCCTCGCTCGACCACCTTTCCGGCGGCCGGGCCGCCTGGAACGTGGTGACTAGCTGGGACGCGTTCACCGGGGAGAACTTCCGGCGCGGCGGCTACCTGGCGCAGGGTGACCGCTACGACCGGGCGCGCACGTTCCTGCAGACCGCGACCGAGCTGTGGGACTCCTGGCAGGGCGACGAGATCACCGCTGACAAGCAGAGCGGCCAGTTCCTGGCGACGCCCGCGCCCGGCGCGTTCCGGCACTCCGACCCGTTTTTCGACATCGCGGGCCAGTTCAACGTGCCCCGCAGCCCCCAGGGCCGGCCGGTTATCTTCCAGGCCGGCGACTCCGACGAGGGCCGCGACTTCGCCGCCTCGTCGGCCGACGCGATCTTCACCGGGCACGCCACCCTGGAGGCCGGGCAGGCGTTCTACGCCGACGTCAAGGGCCGCCTGCGCAAGTACGGCCGCACCCCGGACCAACTGCTGATCCTGCCGGCCGCGACGTTCGTGCTCGGCGACACCGACGCCGAGGCGGCCGACTACGCCCGCGAGGTGCGCCGGGCGCAGGTGTCGCCCGCCACCGCGCTGCGCTTCATCGAGCAGCTCTGGAACACCGAGCTGACCGACTTCGACGTCGACGGGCCGCTGCCGGACTTCGACCCGGTGGTCAGCGACACCCTGATCGCCAAGGGCCGGGCCAGCGTGCGGATGTTCGCCAAGAACCCGGTGGCGCTGGCGCAGGAGTGGCGCGACCGGGCCGAGGACGGCAAGCTGTCCGCCCGCGAGGTGGTCATCGAGGTGACCGGCCGCCAGTCGTTCGTCGGCGCGCCCGAGACCGTCGCCGCCGCGATCAACGAGCGGGTGCAGGCCGACGCGGCCGACGGCTACATCCTGGTGCCGCACATCACCCCCGACGGCCTGGCCCCGTTCGTCGACCAGGTGGTGCCGCTGCTGCAGGAGCGCGGCGTCTTCCGGGCCGACTACGCCGGCACCACCCTGCGCGACCACCTCGGCCTGGCCCCGCTGGGGCGGCCGCGGGCGGCGGGGGAGCCGGCCGTGCGGGCCGCCTCATGAGGTTCATCACCATCACGCTGATCGTCCACGGGCCGGACCCGGTCACCGGCGCCCAGAAGTCCACTCGCGACCGGTTCCGCGAGGTGCTCGACAGCGCCGTGGCGTCGGAGGAGCTGGGCTTCGACGGGTTCGGGGTGGGGGAGCGGCACGAGCGGCCGTTCATCTCCTCGTCGCCGACCGTTGTGCTGAGCCACGTCGCCGCCCTGACCAGGCGGATCCGGCTGTTCACGGCGGTCACCACGCTGTCGCTGCTCGACCCGGTGCGCGCGTTCGAGGACTACGCCACCCTCGACCAGCTCTCCGACGGCCGGCTCGAGCTCATCATCGGCAAGGGCAACGGGGCCGCCCAGCGGGACCTGTTCAACGTCACCCCGGCCGACCAGTGGGACCGCAACGCCGAGTCCTACGAGGTGTTCCGGCGGCTGTGGCAGGACAACAAGATCACCTACGACACCAGGTTCCGCCCGCCGCTGCACGCGGCCGAGGTGTGGCCGCGGCCCCTGCAGCGCCCGGTGCGCATCTGGCACGGCAGCGCCACCAGCAAGGAGTCGGTCGACCTGGCCGCCCGCTACGGCGACCCGCTGTTCTCCGCCAACGTGACCAACCCGATCGGCCCGTACGCCGAGCTGGTCCGCTACTACCGCGAGCGCTGGGCCCACTACGGCCGCGACCCGGCCGCCATCGCGGTCGGCGCCGGGACGGCCGGCTACTACGCGGCCCGCAACTCGCAGGACGCGATCGAGGCCTACCGCCCGGTCTTCGCCGGGCAGCTTGCGTTCCAGCGCCGCCTCGGCCTCCAGCCGGTCTTCCCCACTCTGGAGGACTTCGTGGCCCGGTCCTCGGCCCTGATCGGCAGCCCGGCCCAGGTCATCGAGAAGGTGCACCGCTACCACGAGCAGTTCGGCCACAGCGTGCTGCACCTGCACGCGGACGCCGGCGGCCTGGACGACGCGCGGCACCGGGCCAGCCTTGAGCTGTTCCAGTCCGACATCGGCCCGGTGCTGCGGCGCGAGATCCCCGACCCGCCCTGGGGCTGGGGCGGCGGCCCGCTCGGCGACGACACCGTTCCGGCCGCGGCTACCGCGCCGGAGCCGGCGATCGCGGCCAGCGGCGTCCCCGGCGTCTCCCCGGTCGCCACCACCGGCTGACAAGAGAAGCGGAGAGCACCGTGACCAACACCCCACTGGCCGTCCTCGACCTCGTCCCGATCTCGTCGGGGTCCACCGCCGGGCAGGCGCTGCGCAACAGCATCGACCTCGCCCAGCAGGCCGAGCGCCTCGGCTACGCCCGCTACTGGTTCGCCGAGCACCACCTCAACCCGGGCGTGGCGGGCACCTCGCCCGCGGTCGTGCTCGCGCTCACCGCCGGGGCCACCTCCCGGATCCGGCTGGGCTCGGGCGCGGTGCAGATGGGGCACCGCACCGCGCTGTCTGCGGTAGAGGAGTTCGGCCTGCTCGACGCGGCCTACCCGGGCCGCTTCGACCTCGGCCTCGGCCGGTCCGGCCGTCCCCGCGAGCAGAAGGCGCCCGCGCTGGTCGGCGGGGGCGCGGCGGCGACCGTGGTCGACGGGCGCGCACCGAGCGGGCTGCTGATCCCGCCCCGGTTCTCCTTCCAGCGGCTGCTCGGCTCGCCCCGGTTCGCGCTGCAGAAGACCCTGCTGCAGCTGCCCGACCAAGCGCAGAACTACACCGACCAGGTCGGCGACGTGCTGGCGCTGCTGGCCGGCTCCTACCGCTCTGCCGAGGGCGAGGAAGCGCACGTGGTGCCCGGTGAGGGGGCGGCGCTGCAGATCTGGATCCTCGGCAGCAGCGGCGGCGAGAGCGCCGAGGTAGCCGGTGAGCGCGGCCTTCGCTTCGCCGCCAACTACCACGTGAGCCCGGCCACCGTGCTCGAGGCGGTCGACGGGTACCGGGCCGCGTTCAAGCCCTCGGCCGAGCTCGAGCGCCCCTACGTCAGCGTGTCGGCCGACGTGGTCGTCGGCGACAGCGAAGCCCAGGCGCGCGAGCTGGCGGCCGGCTACGGGCTGTGGGTGCGCAGCATCCGCACGGCCGAGGGCGCCATCCAGTTCCCGACCCCCGGGCAGGCCCGCCGCCACCAGTGGACCGACGCCGACCGCGCGCTGGTCGCCGACCGGATCGACACCCAGTTCGTCGGCGCTCCCGGCCAGGTCGCCGATCAGCTCGAGCAGCTCCGCGACGCGACCGGGGCCGACGAGCTGATCATCACCACGATCACCCACGACCACGCCGACCGGGTCCGCTCCTACCAGCTACTGGCGCAGGAGTGGGCGCGGCGCTGACTCAGCCCGCTGGGTTCCGCCCGTTCCCGGCCGCCCGTTCCCGGCCGCATGGTCCCGGCGACCACGGGCCTATAACACCATGCCGCTCCGGTCACCTAGAAGCAGGCCCAGGCAGTATTGCGTAAATAGAGTGGCGTGATTTCGCCACTTTATTTACGTAATTCCAAGAAATGCCACAACCACGGGGCGCTGGCCGTGCCTTATGACACCGCCAGCCGCGACGGCGA
>Ga0265338_10003374_pt1 | contig 22557 bp, 13 predicted proteins | sample 42126metaG_FD_193579 | JGI IMG/M metagenome (GOLD analysis project Ga0265338, IMG submission 193579) | Rhizosphere microbial communities from Carex aquatilis grown in University of Washington, Seatle, WA, United States - 4-21-26 metaG | ecosystem: Host-associated > Plants > Roots > Rhizosphere... | reverse complement strand
CTCGAAACCACGACACTAGACGCGTTCTCATGATAAGCCTGCTTGGCACAGGCGAAAAAGAGACAAACTGTGAGCGACAGCTTCATTCCCGTGGGCGCGCCGATCCATACCAGGCGTCTCAGCCGGCTGGAAACTGCTCTGGCGGCGCGCCGCAATGTGCTGGAGTTGATCCCCGCCCTTTCCTACAAACAGGGCATTGTCTCCGGCGAAATGCTGATGCGCTGGCACATGCTGGCCGATCCGGCCGGCATGAAGCGGGTGATGCTGGACAATCTCTCCAACTATCCCAAATCCGAGATCATGAAACGGATGCTGCGGCCCGCCATCGGCGGCAGTCTGTTCAACGCCGAAGGTGCCGACTGGCGCTGGCAGCGCCGCGCCGTGGTGCCGGTCTTTACCCATCGCAATGTGCTGGCCCTGGCCCCCGCCATGACCGCCACCGCGGCGCGCGCGGTGGAAAGGCTGAGAGCCGTCGGCGGGCGCGCCGAGCTGGTGAACCAGATGCTGACCGCGACCTTCGATGTGATCTGCGATGTGGCCCTGTCGGGCCGCGAGCATTTCGACAGCCACACATTCGGCGAGGCCATCACCGACTATTTTCGCACGGCAGGCCGCGCCTCGCTGCTGGATTTTCTGGGCTTCCCGGAATGGTTTCCGCGCCCCGGCGAACTGCTCGCCTCGCGCTCGGTCGCCACCATGCATGAGATGGTGGGCGCGGCCATCGAGGCACGGCGCAAGGATGCGGCCCCGCCGGCCGACGATCTTCTGGCCTATATGCTGGCGGCCCAGGATCCCGAGACCGGCCAGCGCATGAGCCCGCAGGAACTGATCCACAATATGCAGTTCTTCATCGTCGCCGGGCATGAGACCACGGCCCTGGCGCTGGCCTGGTCGCTTTATCTGCTGGCCCATGCACCGGACGAACAGGAAAGGGCGCGCGAACAGGCGCGCAGTGTCCTGAACGGGCGGCCCGCCGAAGCCGGCGATCTCGCCGCCCTGCCCCTGATCCGCCAGGTGCTGGAGGAAGCGATGCGGCTCTATCCGCCGGTGGGCCTGTTAGCGCGTACGGTGGTGGCGAAGGACGAACTCTGCGGCAGGATCATGCAGCCCAATGACATCATCTTTCTCGCCGTCTGGGCGCTGCATCGCAGCCGGCTGTTCTGGGACTGGCCGGAGCTGTTCCGTCCTGCCCGCTTCGCCGACGATGCGGGCGAGGTGCGGGACAAATATCAGTATCTGCCCTTTGGCGCTGGTCCCCGTGTCTGTGTCGGCGCCGATTTCGCCATGATGCAGGCCCAGATCATACTGGCCACCCTGGTGGCGAGTTTCCGCTTCCGTCCCGGCGGCCCGGCGCCGCATCCGGTGATGATGATGACGGTCAGGCCCGAGCCGGGCGTATTTCTGGAAGTCACGCCGCTCTAACGGCGGCCGCGAATATCCGCCACGGCCCGCTTCACCGCATCGATCACCACCTGCGGCCGGTCATACTGGATGTAATGGGTGCTGGCGGGCACGACCGTATTGCTGCCACGGCTGGACAAGGTGGCCAGCTTGTCATGGCCCGCCTTCCAGGCCCGCTCCATCGCCGCGCTCTGCCCGGCCGTAAAACCAGGATTGCTCTGCGGCTTGCTGTGGGTCAGCACGATCAGCGGCTTGTCGCCGAAATTGGTCGTGACCGCCTCCAGTTCCTTCTGGTCCATATTCTTGTCGGTTTTGGTGGAGAGAAAGCTTTCGAACTCCGAGGCGTTGGTCAGCAGATAGGACGGCCGCGACTCCTGCGCCTTGTCAAAGGCGGCCAAGGCCGGCGGAAGCCGGCTGTTGCTGCTGGCGCAATCCTTGCGCAGCGGCGCCGGCAAAGCAGCGCATTCCTTCATGCGCCGCACCTGCTTGTGGAGCATGGCCAGCAGCGCATCGGCCGCCGCGGGCTTGGCGCCGGCCGCAATGCTGGCAGACGACAGCGCATCCCACTGGTTGGCGAAAGACGGATCGACCAGCACAGCGCCCGCCAAGTCGCTCGGGTGGGAGGCTTGCAGCAGCACGCCATACAATCCGGCAATGGAATGGCCGACGTAGAGAATGGGCGTCTTGATTTTTGCCGCCGGCAGCAGGGCATGAAGGTCGGCGACAATGGCACGCGCGTCGGAGGCGCCGTTGCGCGGATCGCTGAAGCCGATCCCGGCTCTGTCGTAAGCGCAGGCCCGGGTCACTTTGGCGACTTCGCCCTGCACCTGCCGCCAGACGAAACTGGGATCGGCCAGCCCGGAATCGAACAACACCACGGGACTACCCTGCCCCATGCAGACCAGGTTCAGCCGGCGCCCGCCATCGATCGCAACCATCTGGCCGGGATGCATATAGGTTTCGTCCGGCACGGGCGCCGCGCTTGCCGCGCCCGCCGCCAAGATGAAACCGGCAAGAAAGTGCCCCAAGCGCATCAGGCGGCGGCCTTCAGCAGCACCTCGCGCAGATGACGGCCGACCAGGAGATCCTCGCCGGGCTGCAGCATCCACACGCCGACAAGGATGGCATGCTCGGTATTGGGCAGGCCGGCCGATCCGCCTCTGCGCCCCGTTGACGGGTTGAGCTCGATGGAAGGCGTGCCTTCGCGCAAGGCCTGCGCCACTTCCAGCGGCGTTTTGCGCACCCGTGTCTGGTCATAGCGGATCACCAGGTGCGGCACCGCATTGGCCAGGGGCGGCACGACAATTTCATGCGTGACGGTGGGAATGTCCTTCAACGCCGCAGCGATGCGCTCGGCCCGATGGCGGAATTCGGCCTGCATGCCTTCGTCGGTTTGGAACAGATACCAGTCCACCGCGGCCACCATGCCGATGATCTGCTCCTTGGCGACCTTCATGCCGCGGCCCACGGTTTCGTCATGGGGGCTGTTGCTCCAGCCGGCGGCTTCGATCAGATCCTTGCGGCCCAGCAAAAGCCCCGCGCTTTGCGGTCCGCGCAGCCCCTTGCCGCCGGAGAAGGTCACCAGGTCGAAGCCCATCTGGGTGTAATTCCACAGATTGGAGATCGGCGGCACATCGGCGGCGGCATCGTTGAAGCATGGCACGCCATGGCGGTGTGCCACTTCGATCCACTTCTCTCGCGAGATTTGGCCCTGTTCGGCGGCGTTGAAGAAGTGGCACATCACCGTCTTCGGGGTGAAGGCCGCTTCATATTGGTCCAGCGTTTCCACCTCGACGAATTTGACGCCACAAACGCTGATGGAATGGTCATAGCCATAGCGATGGCCCTTCTGGATAATGACCTCGTTCTTCAAGCTTGAAATATCCAGCGGCAGTTGGGCGGCCGCGGCCCGGTTGCCCACGGTCATGCAGGCGGCGGTGCCCAAAGTGAGCGCGGAGGCCGCGCCGGCGCTGACCAAAGCGGCCTCACATTTCAGCCGCCGGGCAATATATTCGCCCGCCTTCTGCTGCAGCTCCGCCAGCCGGACCGGATGCTTGGCCGCCTCGGTCACCGCGGCCAGAACCGGCGGCGGCATGGTGGAGGCGGTCAACGCCGTATAGGTGCCGGCGGCATTGATGATCTTGGTGACACCCAGCTTGGCGTAATAGTCCTCGCCCGCAACGGCGGCTTCCGCCGCCACCGGGGCCCCGCCCACCAGGCCGGTGGCCGCGAGCGCGTTTCGTGTCCAGGAAAAGAAATTGCGGCGTGTCGCAGCCATGAATCCCTCCGCTTATCGGTCCGTTGCCGACGGCTTCCGCGTCATCTTACCGATCCGCCGCGCCTCGACAAACTGCCACAACAACAGCACCGGCACGCCGATCACGACATCGCGGGCGCGGCGCAGCAGTGAAGCGGCCAATCCCACTTCGGGGCCCAGCCCGAACAAAGGCGCCAGCGCGGCGTAACCAGCCTCCTGCACGCCGATGGCGGCGGGAATGAAGACCGTCGCGCTGCGCAGGCCTTCCAGCAGCGCCTGGATGGCGATGGCGGAAGCCGGCGAGACGGCACGGCCCAGCACCCGGAACACCAGCCACAGCCACAGCCCGCTGGCGCACCAGCCGAAGAGATGCAGCGCCACCGAGAGCGCCACCCGTGCCCGCTGGCGGTAGAGCTGATGCACCGCCTCGCGGAAAGCGGCCGAGCTGGTGCCGAAGCTGACCGGACGCATCGCCTTCTCGGCCAGATGGCTGCCGGCAAGCTGGGCGACCGCGAACCCCAGAATGCCAAGCGCGAACAGCGCGGTGCCGCCGACCAGCCAGCCCAGCCAGGCGGCCCAGTGCGGATCGGCCCGCATGGCCGGGGCCGCCAGGACCAGACCCAGCAGGATGAAAAGGCTCTGAGCCAGAAGCTCGGTGGTGACGTCCACCATCCCGACCGCAATCGCCCGCGCCGGGGCCAGCCCGGCCAACATCAAGACCCGCATGCCGGCGGCGATGCCGCCGACCTGGGTGAAGGGAAGGATGTCACCGGCTGAGTCCCGCACCTGCCGTGCCAGCGGTATCCAGATCAAAGGAATCTGTTCAAAAATAAGCGGATAAAGCCCACTGCTTAGACAGAGCGTGAGCAATAAACCGCCCAACAGCACCAGCCCGAAGCCCAGCCAACCGGCATGGCTGAAGGCTATCAAGACAGTGGAAACATCCAGCCGCAGCAGGAGCCAGGCCAGCAGGCAGGCGCCCAACAGGCCAACACTTACCCTGCCAATCTGCATGCGGTCCTAGTGCGTCTTACTCAATGTGCGAGCGGGTCCGGCCGGATCTGGAAATGCACCACCTTGCTCGTGGTCCCCTTGCCGCCCTCCATATGCTGGGGCGTCCGGGTAGAATAGGTGGACCAGAGGCCACCGGCTTTCCAGCTGCCGCTGCGATCATCGAAGCGGCCGTCCATGCCCTTGGCATAGAAGCCCATGGGATAGGGCACGCGCAGGGTGACGAACTTGCCCTTCACCAGCGCCAACAGCCCATCGGAAGCATTGCCAGTCGCAATGGGCGTGTTGGCGCCCAGGCCCGAAGTGTTGAACTGGTCGACCCAGACATAATAGCTGGCCTCGGCGCTGCCCGGGGTCGAAACGGTTTTGAACTGCGGCCCCGGGAAGGGATAGAGCGTCCAGCCTTCGGGACAGTGGTTGCCGGTGGCTTTCGGCCCGTTCAGCGGCCCCTTGCACTTGCTGCGGTCAAAACTGGCGAGCTGGCCGCTGGCCAGCGGCATCCACACCACGCCATGACGATCGACGTCCATGCCGCGGGGCGAGAAGCCATGGATCTTGGCTTTGGGATCATCCATCGGCGGATAATAGATCTCCGCCAGCGCCGTAGCCGGCGGATTGGCCCCCGGCAGCAGCCGCACCACCCCGCCGGGATAGCCGATGGTCGAGCCCCAGATGGAGCCGTCCGCCGGACTGACCGACACGCCATAGAAGCCGGCGCGGATACGCATATCCTTGCCTGGCTGCTGCGGCTGGCCTGGCTCGGTATAGGGTCCGGCCTTGCCGTCGCCGTTGGTATCCAGGATCAGCGGCGTCCAACCTTGCGCCTTCTGGGCATCGCCGGTTTTCAGAAATTCCTTGGCGTTGAGCCAGCCCACCACGTCGCCGCCGCCGCTGGTCCACAAGGTGTCGTTGGCATCGGAAGCGAAATTCAGATGGTGCGTGGCATAGCAGGTGTCGATGGGCGTGAATTTTTGGGTCGAGGGCTCATAGACCGCGAGCTGACGCCCCGAATTCTGCACCGGAAAATATTTGGCCGACGGATGCTGGGAACCCGCCTTGCACCAAGCCGGATTGTTCGGCCCCCGCACCCGCGCCGTCAGCCAGACCCGGCCATCCTTGTCGAACATGGGATTGTGGATGTTGGTCTGGCTGTCCCACACCCGTTCCTCGCCCCAGTAAGGCGACGGCGCCGGCATTTCATTGTCCTTGGTGGTGGGGGTTTCCGGATCGCGCGGCACCGCCTTCACCGAGCCGCGCGCATTCTTCACCGGATCCAAGGTCGGGATCAGGTCGGTGCTTTCCTCGGGCGAGCCGTACAGCATGCCATGGCCGTTGATATGGGGATCGCGCTTGTCGGTGGAAATCTCGTCATGCAGGTAATGGGTGGGCGCGTTCCAGTCCCACAGGGTCACAACGACATTGCGCTCGATGCCGGTGGGGCGGGGCGGCTTGGCGAACGGCAGTTCGCCCTTGGCGATGCGGTCGGTCCAGTCGCCGAACAGGCCCAGCGCCTTCTGTGTATCGAGGCGGCCGATGGCGCCGATCATCGAGGTGCCCGCCTGCCCGCTCTGGATGCGGCGTTCCCAGGCATCTTTCGCTGACGGGAATTTGCCGAGCGAAGCCGGGAAGGTCCGCGTCGCCAGATCGCCCAACTGGTGACAGGTGTAGCAGCCGTCAGTCTTCACGGTGTCCAGCCAGCGGCCCTGGTCCATGGTCACGCCATTCGAATCCGGCTTGGCGCCGGCGAATTCGCTCTTGGCCGGAATGTGCAGCATCGCGTACCAGTAAAGCGCCGGATAATAGGCCGCCGCGGATTTGGCATCGGGAGCCGGCACCGCTTTCAGGTCGACAAGCTTGCCCGGCGCCACGCGCGCCTTGGGCGAATCCACCAGGCCGTAGCCGCGCACCCAGACATTGTAGGTGGCCTTGGGCAGATCGGGGATGACGAAGCGGCCGCGATCATCGGTGACCACGATCTTGGCGAACTTGGTGGGAAGTTCTGTCGTCTCGGCGATCACCCAGACGCCGGCTTCCGGCCCCTTGGGCCCTGTCACCGTGCCGCCGATATCGTCGCCGTCTATGGCGACGCTTGCACCGGTCTGGCCCCCGCTCGGCCCCGCCGCCAATCCCATCAGAGCAATGATGCTAACCGCCAGACTCTTTGTGCCCATGGCCGCCACCTTCAGCATGAGTTGGTCTGCAAGTCGCAACTATATCACGCCACCCCGGCCCCGTAAGGCGAATTAGCCTTCGCATTTGCGAAGATTTCAGTGCGGCGCGTTTTTGGCCTGGCCAGAAACCAGATCCTCGAGAGTGAACATCCGGCCATTGGCGATCACCCGCCGCACCTTGGTCGTGTCGGCGATGTTCTCGAGCGGATTGCCGTCTACCAGCACGATGTCGGCCAGCTTTCCCGGTGCGATCACACCGGCATCCAGACCCAGGAAATCGGCGGGGACGGCGGTGGCAGCGCGCAGTGCCTCATAAGGACTCATGCCGAAGCGGACATAAGCCGCCAGCTCGTTGTGCAGATACATGGCTTCCGGCTCATCGGTGCCGGCGACGATCCTGCCGCCCGCCTTGAACACATCCATCACTTCCCTACCATTGCCGGCGGCGGAGAGCGGATCCTGCGGCGGCGAGCCCAGGATCTGCGCCTTCAGCCAGGGTGCATCCAGTTCCAGCCGCGGGTCGCGGCGCAGCTCCGGATGCTCGTCCAGAAAGACGCGCATCTCCGGAATCAAGGTTGGGGTCATGGTCATGCGCGCGCCACCGACAATGCGGGCGACATCGTCATAGGTATGGTCCAGCGTCACCTTCGGGGAATAACCGCGCCGCGAGGTGCCACCGACATGCTCGACACTGTCGATGCCGTCAAAGGCGGCGGGATAGATTTCGTGGCTGGAGGCGGGAACGCCGATATGGTGGGCAAAATCCACTATGCGCCGCTGTTGCAGGTCCGGCATCCGGACATAGGACTTGAACATGTCAAAGCCCAGGATGCGGCCCCGCTCCAGCTCCATGTCGAGCTGGGCGTTGGAGGAGATGGCCACGCCCATTTTGTAATAGACCCGCTGCCATTCCATCAGATGGCCGGTCGAGAAGATGCGAGGCGAAACCCGCACGCCCGCATCGGACGCCTCACGGTCTTCCACATTCTCATAGGGAAAGCCGCCCGGACTGCGCACCGCCGTCACGCCCCAGGCCAGGAACGAGCGGCCCTGTTGTTCGCCGGTATCGCTTTGGCGATGGGAATGAAAATCGATCAGCCCCGGCATGGCGGTGAGCCCCGGCGCTTCGATCGCGGCGCGGCCAGCTTGGTGCGGTTCGACCGCGGCGATGCGGTTGCCGCGAATGACGATGTCCATGTCACTGCGGGCGGTCTTGGCGACGCCGTCCACCAGCTTGCCGACATGCACGACATACTCGCCCTTGGGCACATATTGGCGGTAGGTGAGATTAAGCGGGATGGTCCGCGCCTCGCCTGTCTCGATATCCAAGAGGCGCAGCTTGTCGTTGGACTGATAGAGAATGTGACGGTTGTCGCCGGCCCAGCTCGGCGCATAGGCGATTTCGCTGGTCAGATGGCGCGGCGGCCCCAGCGGCTCGCCCGTCGGCGCCACCGGAAACACGGCCAAAGTGCCTTCATAGATCGCCGCCATCCGGGTGCCGTCGGGCGACCAGACCGGCCCGTTCCAGTCCCGCGCGTCGATCGAAAGGCCCGGCACCGGTGCATACCATTTGTCGTTGCTGGCTTCGGGCGTGCCGGTGGACGACATGGTCAGCACCTGGTTGGTGCCTTCGCGGTAGCGCGTCGAATAAGGCGCCACCATCGCCACGGCTATGCGCTTGCCGTCCGGCGACCAGGTGGGCGCGCCGGGCGCGAAGATCGACGCATGCACCGGATGGGTGGCCCCGCTTGCCACATCCAGCACGGCGATGCTGGCGCGCCGCCACATGCCGTCCACATCCAGGTAGGCGATGCGCTTGCCGTCGGGCGAGAAGGCGGGAGAAATTGGCTGGGTGGAGAGATGGGTGAGCTGACGTTCGCGCCCCGTCTTCATGTCGCGCAGCCAGAGCTGCAACAGCCCGCCCGCCTTGTCGGAGCAATAGACAAGCTGGCCGCCTTCCGGCGACCAGGCTGGATCACAGTCATAGGCCGCATCATGCGTGATGTTCACCGGCGCGCCGCCCACTGGCATCACATAGACGTCGCCCAGGGCATTGAAGGCGATGGTCTTGCCGTCCGGCGAGATCACAGGCCGCACGATGCCCAGCGCCTTGCGCGGCGTCTGGCTGTCGAAATCGCGTTTTCTGCGCGGATAGGTGCCGGCGACCGGCGTTACCTCCAATGTCGCGGTGAAGGGAATGGTTTCGCTTGGTCCGTTCAGGCGGCGGCGCTTAATCTTGCCGTCGGCGACGTAATAGAAGGTGCCATCGGGCAGGAAACTGGGACGGAAGGGAAAGACCATCTCATTGCCGGTGATGGACTTGCCGGCTACCTCCAGCCAGCCATGCGGACCGCTGATGGGACTGGCGCCATCAATGGCCTGGGCGACAATCTCCCCGCTTGGCGCTCGGGCAGCCGCAATAACGCGCGCAGAACTTTGCGCCACACGCTGTTCGGGGCCGCCAGCCGCATCCACCGCCCAGACGCCATGACCATCCTCGCGCGTGGAGGCGAAAATGACCTGGCGATCATCGGCCGACCAGCTCGGCATGCTGTCTTCCGCCGGGTTGTGGGTGAGCTGACGGGTTTCACCACTGCGCAAATCCAGCACAAAGATGTTGTAGTCGCTGCCCAGCGGATTGCCGCGGTCGGAGGAAAAGGCGATGCGGCTGCCGTCATGGCTGACGGCGGGCTCGCGTTCGTCGAACATGCCGCGCGTGATCTGCCGCTGGCCGGTGCCGTCCGGCGATACCGACCAGAGGTGATAACCGCCATCGCGATAGGCGAAGAAGACAATGCTCTTGCCATCTGCCGCCCAGACCGGCTGGCGGGCATCGTTGAACAGGTCGGTGACGCGGTGTGCTTCCCCGCCCGAAGCCGGCAGCACCCAGATGCTGCCTTGCAGGTCCATAGCCAGCGACTTGCCGTCGGGCGACACCGCCACCGACATGGAGGTTCCCTCGTCCGCCGTGATGCGTACCGCTTTGGCGCCTTGCGCGTCGGCTGCGCCGCAGAAACCCAGCGCCAGCAGCGCCGCCAGCCGCAGGGCCTTCATGCCGCTTCTCCCTTGAAGACAGGTCCGAGTGGCCTCGGGCGCATGCCGCCGCACCGCACAAAATCTTCATATGTCGTGGGCGATCGCGCGAAACTGTTGGTTTCGTGCTCAAATCCTGCAACCAGAATGCGCAAAGCCCGCTCTCGACCGAAATCCACCCCGTCCGCCTTGTAGCAAAGCCCCATCCTTTCCGGTAGCGTTCCGGCCAGTCGCCCTCGCGATCTCCGACACGCCCTCGCGGGGGCCAATGGTGGATCCTGCGCTCCTGAAAACAGAGAGCGCGGACAACAGGGAGATGAATATGAATATCCGCGTCAATCCGCTCGAACACGTGCCGGCATCCTTGCGGGAATGGCTGGCCAAACCGCGTCCCATGCTGATCGACGGCAAATGGGTGATGGCCAAATCCGGCAAGACCTTCGATGTGCAGGACCCGGCCACCGAACAGAAGCTGGCGACGGTGGCGGAAGGCGATGCCGCCGACATCGATGCGGCGGTCAAGGCGGCGCGGCGCGCCCTGACGGGGCCCTGGGGCAAGATGAGCCCGTCGGCGCGTGGACGCGTGATCCACAAGATCGGCGATCTGATCCTGGAACATCTGGACGAGCTGGCGCAGCTGGAAAGCCTGGATAATGGCAAGCCCTTCTCGGTTGCCCGTGTCGCCGACGTGCCGCTCTCCGCCGACCTGTTCCATTACATGGCCGGCTGGGCGACCAAGCTTGAGGGCAAATACATTCCCATCTCGCACCTGGCGGCGCCGGGCGAATATCTCTCCTTTACCAGGCCCGAACCGGTCGGCGTGGTCGGTCAGATCATTCCCTGGAATTTCCCGCTGCTAATGGCGGCCTGGAAGCTGGGCCCGGCCCTGGCGACCGGCAACACCGTCGTGCTGAAGGTGGCGGAAGAAACGCCGCTCTCCGGCCTGAAGCTGGGCGAGCTGCTGATGGAAGCCGGGCTTCCCGATGGCGTGGTCAATATCGTACCGGGCTTTGGTGAGACCGCCGGCGCGGCGCTGGCCTCGCATCCGGATGTCAACAAGGTCGCCTTCACCGGTTCGACCGAAGTGGGCAAGCTGATCGTGAAAGCGGCGTCTCACGACCTGCGCCGGGTGAGCCTGGAACTGGGCGGCAAGTCGCCCAACATCATCCTGGACGATGCCGATATCGATGCCGCCATCGCGGGCGCGACCGCCGGCATCTTCTTCAACCATGGCCAATGCTGCAACGCCGGCTCGCGCCTGTTCGTGCAGGAAAAGGTATACGACCGGGTGGTGGCGGGAATCGCCGCCAATGCCGAGAAGATCAAGCTGGGCGCCGGCATGGATCCGGAGACCGAAATGGGCCCGATGGTGTCATCCATCCAGCATGGCCGGGTCTGCGGCTATCTGAAGTCGGGCAAGGAGGAAGGCGCCCGCGCGGTGACCGGCGGCAGCGGCGTGGAAGGCCCCGGCTATTTCGTCAAGCCCACCGTGTTGGTCGACACGCGGCCGGACATGAAGGTGGTGCGCGAGGAAATCTTCGGGCCGGTCGTGGTCGCCATTCCCTTCAAGGAAGCGGACGATGCCCTGATCGCCGAAGCCAACAACACCATTTACGGCCTGGCTGGGGCGGTGTGGACGCGCGACATCGCCAAGGCGCACCAGATCGCCAACGCCATCAAGGCGGGTTCGGTGTGGATCAACTGCTACCACGTCTTCGACAGCGCCCTGCCCTTTGGCGGCTACAAGCAATCTGGCTGGGGCCGCGAGATGGGCCAAGCTGTGCTGTCGAACTATCTGGAGATGAAGGCCATCACCTCGAAGATCGGCTAGTCCAGCGGGAAGACGGGCCGCCGGATTTTGCGGTAAGGCAGGCGCGTCAGGTCCGAGGTACAGGGCCCGCGCGTCGCCACCGTGAAACTGGCCGAGGCAATAGGTTCATAAGCGCGCCGGTGGCCCACCGCGGCCTTGATGCCGATGGCCGACAGTTTTTCCGGATCGATCCCCTGACTGCGCCATTGGCCCAGATCCATCGGCGCCGTGCGACGGCTGGTGAGCAAAATGGTCAGGCCCTTGTGGCGTACCACCGCGCAAGGCCCCATTCTGATGGTGCGGCCCAGCACCACCATCTGACTGAGGATATCCTCCAGATCGAAGTTGCCATCGCTGCGCGAGACCAGTTCGACCTCCAGGGTCACCGGACCCAGATCCAGCCGACTCCCCTTGCCGCCGATCGCCAAGGTCTTGCGGCCGCCGATGGGCGTGTCTTTGAGCACAGCCACCGCCTGGGCGTCGCAGATAATCACGCCGCTGCCGGAAATATCGTGCGCGATCAGCGCGCGCATCACATCGGTGCAGTCGCCCGGACCGCCGCCACCGATATTGTCGGCCGGCTCGACCAGCAACATGGGACCTTTGGGATCGGGCTTGAAAGCCCGCAGCACCTCATCGAGATCATGCTCTTTGGGGATGCCGCCTGCCCGCTGGTCCCAGGCCAGATCGGCAAGCTGTTTCAGCGCGGCCATGGCGTCTTCGTCACTGCCTTCGGTGATGATGGAAAAGCCCAGCCCCGCGTCATGCATGTCGGCAAAGGAATAACCGCCCGCCACATTCACGGCCAAGACCCCCGGCACCTCGTGCTCGATCCGGCGCGCCATCTCTTCCAGCGCACGCATCGGCCCGTCGCGGGTGCCGGTGCCGGTCGGTGGCCAGACAATCGGCGTCACCAGCACATGCTGGCGCGGCTTGACCCCGGTGGAAAGGCAGCGCGCCAGCAGCTCGGTGGCGCGCACAGCGCTTTCAAACGTGTCGTCATGGGGACATTCGCGATAGCAGACCAGCCCATCCGCCAGATCGCCCATCCCTTTCGTCAGATTGCCGTGCAGGTCGAAGACGCCGAAAATGGGCAGGTCTTCCGCGCCCGGAATGGCGCGGATGCGCGCCAGAAATTCGCCGTCCGGATCATCCAGTTCGGTGGTGACCATGGCGCCATGCAGAGACAGGAAAATCCCGTCCAGACCTTCCGCCAGGGCTGAGACCAGAACCGGCTTTACCTCGTCCCAGAATGTCTCGAACACGACATGATCCACCATGCCTGAGGCACCGGCGAGATAAGTGACGGCCGGGACGACCTCCCAGCCCAACCGCTTGGCGGTGGTGAGGAAACCATCGACCTGCGAGCCGTCGCCGATCTTGTCCAGCAACCCCTGGCCGCGATGGATCAGGAAATCGTCGATCCCCGTGCGGTCGTCGGTAAAGCTGTGCGTCTCGTGGAAGATGCCCGCCAGCAGGATTCTGGTCATCTAGAACCCCCTGCAGGCAGATCCTACGCCAGAGCCTTCACCTGCTGGGCCAGCCGCTTCTCCCGGTCCTTCGCAAAGCGCGCGATGCCGTTGAAGATGGAGTCCGGGTCCAGATGCGCCTCGGCGATGACATCGTTTTCCAGCCCGCCGGTGAGCCACTGATTGTCCCAGTCCGAGGTCAGCGAATAGGCATCGGTCAGCGGCCCCAGATTGCGCGCCGGCATCACCCGGCGCGTCCCGGTCGAGACCACCATGGCGTCCAGCAGCGCTTCTGGCGGCAGCACCTTGTTGCGATAGGGTTCGGGCTGACGATCGAACAGTTCCTCGCTGACGGCCGAGACGATCTTCACATTGATGCCAGCCTCTTCCAGCCGCGGCAGGATCTTGACCAGATTGACGGTCGAAGACGCGCCCTGCGCGATCACGGTGCCATGGCGCGCGCCCGGTGCGAAGTCGCGGATCAGATAGAAACCCTTTGCCGCCGCCTTGACGTCGGTATCGGCAAACTTGCTGCGGTCGGCCACCGGATTGTCGGGGCGCGCTACCTCGATGATGATGATGCCGACCTTGGGATCGCGGGCGGCGATTTCGGCGGCGGCGAAATAACCGGCCGCCACGTCGTTATAGTCCCAGAAATTCAGATGGATCACCTGGCCGCGGGGGAACAGCCGCCAGACTTGCGTGGCGAAGATGCCGAAATGCGTGCGCCCGTCGGCCGCCGTTTCCGGCCCCGAATGACCGGCCAGGATATGCAGCACGCCCATATGGAAGCGGCTGTCCTGGTTCTGCTGGCTCCAGACGCGCGCTGGCGTGTACATCAGGGGCGTGAAGGCGCCATAGGTGCCCGACAACGCCCAGACGCCGGAGAATTTCTGGGGATCGACGCTGGCGCTCTGGCTGACCAAGCCGATGGCCGTCGCCACATTGCCGGCTTCCTGAATCGCGGCCTTGATGCGGGTGCCGGACGGATTGGTGTCGGGATCATAATGGCCCCACAGGGCGCCATGCTCGACATTGATGGATTCCGACAGGTCCGCCGCCAGGGTGTAGAAGCGGTTACCGGTGACCGCGTTCATCCACTTGATGACTTCTGAGATGCCGCGGCGCGCGCCCATGACCTCGCCGGCCTTGCGGAACAGGGTGACGGACACTTCCTTTTCCGCGCCGGAGGCTGGGTTCTTGACCGCGATCTTCTGCGGCTCCATCGGCAGCTTGGCGACCCGCAGCCGCTCGTCCTGGAAAGGATCACTCTTGTTGTCGATGGCGATCTTGTGATCGTCCTTCACTGTGTCGCCGATGGCGACCAGCCGCTCGGCGATCCAGTCGCCGAGCCCGTTCTGGTCCATCACCGACATGACCTTGTCGATATTGGTCTTGAACTGGATCAGACGCTGTTTGTTGTCGCTGACCGCTCCGTTGCGGATGCCCTCGAAAGTGATGCCGTAACGCTTCTCGAAGGTCTCCGCCAGAGCGACGAAATAATCCGAGTTCATCTTGTAGCCATAAGGATGGCTGGGATAGCCGGTGATCTGCTTCAGCGATCCCACCTGGCCGTTCACCGCGCCCGGCCAATAGCCCTTGGTGGTATGGGCGATGGTGATTAGGGGGCGGCGGTCGCCGGCATCCCAGTCTTCCATCTCCTGGTAGGCGGCGGCGATCTGGTCATAGTCCCCGCCATTTTCCACCCGGATCACATTCCAGCCATAGGAACTCCATTGCGCGGGAATGTCATAGCCGCCGAACTTGTTGGAGATCACCCCGCCCAGAAGCGAGTCGTCGATGCCGGCATTGTTGTCCGACAGGATCACGCGCAGGCGTTTTCCCACCTGCAGCGCCAACGCCTGGGTCTTCAGTTCCTGGGCGTGGCCCTCGGTCATGGCGAACTCGCCTTCGAGCGCCATGATCTTGGGGCCCCCTTCCGACCCCACCATGTCCCAGAAAGCCGCCTTGCCCGCGGCGGTGGCGATGCCGACGCCGGAGGGACCGCCATTGACGTCATTGGTGACGTCGATGCTTTCGGCATGGCCGGACAAGGCCTTGATGCCGCGCGCCTTGGCCTGAGCGAAGAGCGGATCATCGGTGAGACCGGTTTCGGCCAAAATCGTTTTCATGGCGCCGGCGCCGCGGCGGAAACCCAGCGCATCGACGGGCAGGATCGCGACTTCGGGATCGACGTGATAGCGCTTGTCGCCCGTCAGCTTGAACTTCCGCTCCAGCGCCTGGCCCAGGATCATGTAAAGCGCATAGCAGGTGGGCACGCTATGGCCCGCCGCCATCATGAACTTGTCGCCAAAGGGGTGCTTGGGCCGGCGATAGTCGTAGCGCAGGCCGCCCCGCTCGGGGCCTAAGAGATGCGCCGCCACATTGAAGGGCGTATAGGCCAACGGCCCGCCAAAATGGCCGGTCTGGGCATAGTTGCCCAACAGGACCAAGGTCATGCAGGTCATGAAGCCGACATCTTCCAGTCGGCCACGTTCGTCCGCGGATATGCGCATTTGTCTCCCCTGAACCGGCCTTATGCGGTCATTTTTCAAGATGGTGGGCGGGAATTAGCCCTAAAGCAAGCATAGTCAGGGGTGTCCTGTGGCCTGCTGGCGGACTCTTTTGGCATTGGTAAATCCGCCGTCCACGGCCCGCAGCATCGCCCGGGCCGCCAGATGCGGATCGCGGGCCTCGATGGCGTCCACGATCAGGGTGTGACGGGCGACGCTGACGGTGTGCAGCTTGGGACTTTCGGCCAGGGCGTTGAGGGAGAGGAGCGCGAACAGCGCCGTCTCGATCATGGCCGCGAAAGACTGGAAGAAGGGATTTTGGGAGGCGGCGCAGACCGCCAGATGGAAACGCAGGTCCCATTCGGCGAACTGGCGCCGCTCCTTTTCCGCATCCGCCATGCCCTTGACGGCCTCGCGCAACTTGGCCACATCGGCGCGCGTGCCGTGCAATGCGGCCAGCGCCGCCGCGGTCGGCTCCACGGCGCGGCGCACATCGGTGATGTGCTGTAGGAAATCCAGATCCAGACCGGCATTGGCGCGCCAGGACAGGACGTCGGCGTCCAGCCAGTTCCAATGGGCTGGATCCAGCACCACCGTTCCTACCTTCATCCGGGACGCGACCAGGCCCTTGGCGGCCAAAGTCTTGATCACTTCCCGTGTCACCACGCGGGAAACACCGAAGGTCTTGAGCATGTCGGCGTCGCTGGGCATGCGCTCGCCCGGCTTGCGGGCGCCGCTGAGGATTTCCCCGCCCAGGGCGGCTGCGATATCTCCCTGCCCCGCACGCCGCATGGTGGTCTGGTTCAGTCGTGTCGTTGGCCGGATGACGTTCATGGCTTTGAGGGGCCGTCGTCCTTCTTCTTGTCAGACAAGGCTATCACGTTGGGTGGAGGGCGGAAGGGGCCAGATGACGGCCAAACGATCGTCAGGTGATCGTGACCGAGACCCGGCCCAGGGAACCGAGGTCACCTTCGATATGCTCGCCGGCGGCGATGGGAAGCGGCGCCAGGCAGGTGCCTGTGGTCACCACCTGCCCTGCCTTCAATGTCAGGCCATGGCGGGATAGCTCGTTGGCAAGCCAGGTCAGCGCAATGACCGGCCCGCCCAGCACATTGCTGCCGATGCCGTCGCCGGCCGGCGCGCCGTTCCGGAAAGCCCGGCCGCGATGGGCGGCAAGGTCGAGCCCACGCCAGTCGTCGGCCGCGGCCGGCCCCAGGATAAAGCGATGGGCGCAGGCATTGTCGGCCACCAGCTGGGCAAGCCCCACGGTGGCGAAATGCTCGTAGCGCGAGTCCGGTATCTCGATGGCGGGATGAAGCGTGGCGACAGCCGCCAGAACTTCCTCTTCCGTATAGGGCGTGGGCCTGGGCGGCAGGTCGCGGCCCATGCGGAAGGCGAACTCCAGTTCGGCCACTTTCATCAGATTGTTGCCCAGCGCGCAGTCGCCACCGTCGGCGATCACCCGCTCAGCCAGGAGGCGCCCCGCCAGCGGCCCGTCCACGCCGATATGCTTCTGGCCGATGGCGCTGGTGGCGGCGATCTTCCAGCCGTAAAGCGGTTGACTGGTATGGGCCTCGATGCAGCCCTGCACGTCATAGGCTTCGGCGCGGGTGCTGGGCCGAAGATCCTCGGGCAGGTTTTCCAGCCGGGTGCCCTCCCGCCAGTGACGGTAGAGCAGATCGCATGAAGCCTGCATGTCTTGGTTTTTCATGGCACCACTCTAGGACGACAAAACAGAACTGTCATGGCCCACCGGAGTGTGGGCCATCCAGGTGGTATCGCGACAACCTTGAAAGAAGGGTGCAGACTTCATCTGGGTGGCCCGCATTCGCGGGCCATGACACCGAAAAACCTAATGGTCGTGCTTGCTCACGATGCCGTGATCTTTCAGCAGCTGGATATAGAAGATACGGATATCCTGCTGGCCGCCGCGATTGATGAAGTCGCCGGGCGTGTCGCCCTTGGCGTCCGGCACGTCCAGCTTGGCGCCCTTGTCGGCGAGATATTGCAGCATCGGAATCGCGGTGTCCGGATTCTTGTTGGCGATGGCGTAATGCATGATGCTGCGATGGTTCGGACCGATGGCGGTCAGGTCCGGATCCAGCTCCAGCACATATTTCATTGCGTCGACGTTGCCGCTGCCGGCCGCAAGCAATGCCACGGTCGTATCGTCGGGCGCCTTGATGCTGACCTTGGCGCCGGCTTCAACCAGCGCCTTCATGGCGGGAGCGCTGCCGGCTTCGGCCGCGAACATCAGTGGGGTCCTGGGAAGAGCAGGCGGCGGCGGCGGGCGGGTGCCGTCGGCGCGGGCCAGCTTTCCACCACCACCACCTGCCAGCTGCGCCACTTGTTGCGGCGGCGCGGGCGGCGGCGGAGGTTCGCTCAAGGCATTGGGATCAACGCCCTTGGACAACACCATCTTGACCAGATCAGCGTTGCCGCTGGCGGCGGCGACATGGATCAACTGACGGCCCTGGGAATCGCGCTGCGCCAGGTCCGTGCCGCGCGACACCGCGGTCACGGCGAAGGGCACATTGTTGTTGGCCACTGCGGCGGCGACCACCGAGGTGCCATCCGGCAGCACGGCCTTGCTGCTGGCGCCCGCATCCAGCAGCGCCAGCGGTGCCGACGGCTCCTTGCTGCGCAGGGCGTAGAACAGAGCCGTGAAGCCTTTCTGTTCCACCGCGTTCACATCGGCGCCATGCGCCAGAAGAAACTTGATGTTGTCGGTGCGGCCTTTGAACGCCGCCCGCATCAGGGCGGTCTGGCCTTGCGGATTGGCGGCATCCACCTTGGCGCCCTTGGCAACCAGGGCGTCCAGGGTCTGCGGCGTGGAGTTCCCCGCGCACAGGGCCAGCGCCGCGATCCCGTCAGCCCGCGCCGCATTGGCGTCGGCGCCGGCCTTGAGCAGGCTGGTGATGATCTCGGGATTGCCCAGCTCGCAGGCCAGGGTCATAGGCGTGGCGCCATCGACGCCGGTGACGTTGGGCTTGGCGCCGGCCGCCAGCAGGATATGAACCGAGTCCACATCCTGGCGATCCACCGCCCAGGCCAGCACCGTGGTCTTGTCCGGCAGCGGCGCGTTCACATTCACATGCGCGGCCAGCAGGCGCTTGATGGCAGCGTGGTCGTCGCCTCGCACCGCCTGGACCAGACGCGCATCCACCTCGCCGCTGGCAAATGCCGGCAGCGCGACCGAGAGGCCCAGGCCCAAACCCAGCCCCAGAAAGCAAAGTCCCAGCTTTTTCTTCATCGTCCTAGGCGGTTAAGCCGCGAAGCTGGAGAGGCGACCGGAGCTGTCGCCGATGCTGTGAACCTCAACGCCCAGCGTGTCCATCATGGACAGCATCATGTTGGTCATGGGCACGTCCTTGTCGACGGTGACGTGGCGGTCGCCCTTGATCAAGCCGCCGGCCACGAACACCGGCAAGGCGCGATGGTCGTGACGGTTGGGATCGGCCAGGCTGGCGCCGGCCATGACCAGCGTGTTGTCCAACAGGCTGCCTTCGCCTTCCTTGGTCTCGCTCATGCGCTTCAGGTAATAGGCCACCTGTTCCATGTGCAGGGTGTTGATCTTGGTCAGCTTGGCGATCTTCTCCGGATCGTTGCCATGGTGGCTGAGCGGATGATGCGCATCCGGCACGCCGATCTCCGGATAGGAGCGGCCCGACACTTCGCGGCCGATCATGAAGCTGGAGACGCGGGTGATATCGGCCTGCATGGCGAGGACCTGCAGATCGATCATCATGTGCGAATAGTCTTCGAAACTGTCCGGCACACCCGACGGGCGGGCATAGGCGGGAAGCACGGTGGCCTGGGTACCGCCCTGTTCCACCTTCTGGATGCGCTTTTCGATGTCGCGCACCGAGGTCAGATATTCGTCCAGCTTGTGCTTGTCGGTGGCGCCCATCTTGGTGGAGAGGCGCTTGGCGTCCTGAGCCACGAAATCCAGGATCGAGGCCTGGCGGCGCAACTGCGCCAGCCGGCTCTTGGCGTCCAGGCTGTCGCCATCGCCGAACAGCCGCTCGAACACTTCGCGCGGATTGATGGTGACCGGCAGCGGGGTCGACGCGTCCGACCAGGAGAGGGTGTTGGTATAAGCGCAGGAGTAGCCGCTGTCGCAGCTGCCCACCAGGCTGGGAGGTTCCAGGCCCACTTCAATCGAGGGGATCTGGGTCTTGTCGCCAAACTGCTTGGCCACGACCTGGTCCATGGAGACGCCGGCGGTGATATCGGCGCCTTCGGTCTTCTTGACATGGGTGCCGGTCAGATAACCGCCGCAGCAACGGCCATGGTCGCCCGCGCCGTCGCCCAGGGCTTCCGCCTGAACATGGGAAAGGCCGGTAAAGACCGTGATCTTGCTGCGGTAGGGCTCCAGCGGCTTGAGGATGGGCGAATAGGCAAATCCCGCCTCGCTGGAAGCCGGGGTCCAGTTCTGCATCATCATGCCATTGGGCGTGTAGATCACCTGCAGGCGCTTGCGCGCCGCGGCCGCTTCCTCCGCCGCCCTGGCGCTGGAGCTCATCGCTTCCAGCAGCGGCAGCGCCATCACGGTGCCCATGCCGCGCAACATGGTGCGGCGGCCCATAGCTTTGCGAGTTATCATCATAGTTCGGGAGTCCTTCTCATCGTGAAAGGCACACTTTGAACAATGCCAAGAATAATGGTCTGCATGCGGTAATCGTCTTTGGCCGCCTGGTAGCGCACATTGCGCACCGCCGGCATGTCGTAGGATTCAACCCCGCGCGCCAGGGCGTAGGTCATCAGCCGCTCGGTCAGGGCGTCGACGAACTGGTCCTTGCGCGACAGCAGGATGCCCTGCAGGCCGTCGGGACCCGTCGGGCCTTCGAACTTAGTGCCGTCCGGCAGCACGGCCGACGCGTCCACCAGCTGGCCGGCATAGCCGGTGCGCCACTTGCCCACCGCGTCGTAATTTTCCAGGCTGAAACCCAGGGGGTCCATCTTGGTGTGGCAGGAAGCGCAGACCGGATTCTTCCGGTGCAATTCCATCTGCTCGCGCACCGTCATGGTCTTGCCGTTCTTGGCGTCATCCAGAGACGGAACCAACGGCGGCGGCGGCGGCGGCGCGGCGGCCAGCAGGTTTTCCAGAATCCATTTGCCGCGCAACACAACGGAGGTGCGGTTGTTATAGGAGGTCACGGTCAGGATGGCGCCCTGCCCGAGCAGCCCGCCGCGATGCAGTGCCGGGTCGAGCTCCACCTTGCGGAAGGTCGTGCCATAGACGCCCGGAATGCCGTAATGCTCGGCCAGGCGCTGGTTCACATAGGTGTAGTTGGCGTCCAGGAAGTCCAGCGCGCTGCGGTTCTCGCGCACCACGCCATCAAAAAACATCTCGGTTTCGGTCTGCATCGCCTCGCGCAGGCGCACATCGAAATCCGGGAAGGCGCGGCGATCGGGCTTTTGGTATTCCAACCGGCGGAGATAGAGCCACTGGCCCGCGAAATTGTCCGTCAGCGCCTTGGAGCGCGGATCGGCCAGCATGCGCACGACCTGGGCCTTCAGCACCGCGGGATTGTGAAGCTGATTCTTCTCCGCCACCGCGATCAGCGTGTCGTCGGGAATGCTGCTCCAGAGGAAGAGAGACAGGCGCGAGGCCAGTTCCAGATCGGAGATGCGGTGGGCGGTGCCCGGCGCAGCCTTGGACGGATCGCTTTCGCGCACGAACAGGAAGCTGGGCGAGACCAGCACCGCTTCCAGCCCGGCCTCCACGCCGTGGTCGAAGTCGGCGCCCTTGCGGCCCTGGTCGTAGATCTTCATCAGCGGCGCGACATCGGCCTCGGTCACCGGGCGGCGATAGGCGTGACGCGCCAGGTTGGCGAGGATCTTGTTGGCGCAAGCGCTCTCGGACAGCTCGGCCGAAGGACGGCAGATGAAAATCTTGCGGCGGCTGGCGGTATTGCCCGGGCCCTTGATGTCAAAGGGACCGACCACGGAAATCTGCATCACATCGCGCAGATAGAAGGACTGCGAGACGTTGGGACCGGTGGCGACCGAGGGCACCGTCAGGCGCTGCACCCGCGCGCCATCCACCGACACGTCCAGCGGGATCGGAACCGGCTTGGCGGCGGGTTCGCGCGCACCCAGCACGGTCTTGGGCACCACCAGTTCGTCCAGCGCCAGGTTCTTGGGGAAGGAAGCGCCGATGGTGCGCAAGCCCGCCTTCAGCGGCACCTTCACCTCAAAGCGATTGTGGATGTCGATCTCGCCTTCCTCGGAGGTATTGGCGTTGAGGAAGACCTGGATCGTGTAGGTCGCGTCATAGGGCGCGTAGAACTTGAAAGCACCGCCGCCGCGCGAATCCAGCGGCAGGTCGTCGCTGGCGCGCTCGTTATAGGCGGCAACGCCGAAGCCGTTGATGAACAGGTCCTTGGGCACCTTGTAGTCGGTGGTGATGACCCGGCGCGAGCCGATGCCCGTCGCCATGCGGCCGATCTTGCCGGCGACGGTGATGTAACGGTCCATCAAGGTGGGCGAGACGGTCAGCACGTCGGCGATATTGTCGAAGCCATAACCGGTATCGTCAGGCGGCATGTCCTTGGCGAAATCCACATCCAGGGCCAGCAGATCGCGCACCGCATTAGCGTATTCGGTGCGGTTCAGGCGGCGAACCGTGTCGTGACCGGGATCGGGATGGGCGGCCGCCTGGCTATCCAGCGAGGTGGCGAGCCAGTTGGTGAATTCCTGGAGCTTCTCCTTGGGCGGACGCGGCGCGCCGCGCAGCGGCATCTCGCCCAGGCTGATGCGGCGCAGGATCTTCTCCCAGGTCGCCTGGTTGGCCTGCAGATTGTTGGCGTCGAGCGGCACCACGCTCATGCCCGCAGTCTTCAGCCTGTCGTTGTGACAGGCCGTGCAGTACTGCATCATCATTTTC
>Ga0265338_10003373_pt1 | contig 22557 bp, 20 predicted proteins | sample 42126metaG_FD_193579 | JGI IMG/M metagenome (GOLD analysis project Ga0265338, IMG submission 193579) | Rhizosphere microbial communities from Carex aquatilis grown in University of Washington, Seatle, WA, United States - 4-21-26 metaG | ecosystem: Host-associated > Plants > Roots > Rhizosphere... | reverse complement strand
TACCAGACGATCCTGGACCATCCCGAGCGCGGCCGCTTCGACCTGTCCAGCCTGCGGCTCGCGGTCACCGGGGCCGCCAACGTCCCGGCTGCCCTGGTGGAGCGGATACGGGACGAGCTGCGCATCCCGGTGGTGCTTACCGCCTACGGCCTCACCGAGGCGGTGGTCGCGACCATGTGCCGGCCCGGCGACGACCCGGGAACCGTGGCCCGCACCTGCGGCCCGCCGGCCGCCGGGTTCGCGGTCCGCATCGCGCCGGAGACCGGCGAGGTCCTGCTCCGCGGCCCCAACCTGATGCTCGGGTACCTCGACGAGCCCGCGGCGACCAGCGCGGCCATCGATCCCGAGGGCTGGCTGCACACCGGGGACGTGGGCCGCCTCGACGAGGCCGGCTACCTGACGATCACCGACCGGCTCAAGGACATGTACATCTGCGGCGGCTTCAACGTCTACCCGGCCGAAGTGGAGCAGGTCCTCTCCCGGCTCGACGGCGTCGCCGAGTGCGCGGTCGTCGGGATGCCCGACCGCCGGCTCGGCGAGGTGGGCCTGGCCCACATCGTGATCCGCCCCGACCGGGTCCTCGACGAGGCCACGGTGCTGGCCTACTGCCGCGCGCGGCTGGCCGGCTACAAGGTGCCCAGGCAGGTGCTGTTCCGCGACGCGCTGCCGCGCAACGCCTCGGGCAAGGTCCTCAAGCGCCAGCTTCGCCCGGCGCCCCTGAACCCGGAGTCCTGAAGGCCGGCGGCTAGCCTGCCGTCGTCCCGGCATAGCAGCCGAGCCTGGTCGCCTTCCAGCGCCAGGCCAGCAGCAAACATCACGCTCAAGCATTGCCTGATAACTTAAAGTAGTTAGATGAATCGCAGGAAGCTCCAGGTCATCGAGCTGGTCCTTAACCGGCCTGAGGAGATGTTCTTCTTGGCCCAGACCGACCTGTTCTCCGAGTATCGCAACCTCCTCACCGGAGTCGAGTACTGCATCAGCTTGCTCCGGTCGCAGCCCGCGCGGCAGCCGGTCCGGCTGCAGCTCGCTTTGCCTCCCGAGGAGTTCGACGATGACCTGGGCGGCCAGCTCAGCGTGGCGCTGCGCCGCTACTGCGACCAACGCATCAGCTACAACCAGCGCGAGAGGCGCGCGGTCCGGCTAGGTGGCCTCTGGTCGCTGCGGGTCGGTGTACCCATCGTCGTGATCGGATACTTGCTGGTGATCTTCGAGACCAGCCTGGTGGGCTCACGGGGCAACATCGTGCTCGACACCACCGGGTGGGTGCTGGTGTGGGTGGGAGTCTGGTTTCCTCTCGACACGTTGTTTTTCTCCCCTCTTGCATACGGGCGGGAGAACCACGCCCTCCAGCACCTGCGTGACGCCGAGATCTTGGTGACAACCTGGCAGCCCACTACAGCCTGACGCCCGACACCACCCGCCCGATGATCCCGGGAACATCCAGCCGAACGCGGTCGCGACCGGGACCGACAGCAAGCAAGCCCTGCTGGACGAGGAGGCGGATATCGTCTTGCCCGACCTTCGGGACACGCGCGCCGTCGCTCGTCACCCTCATCCAGAAGTCCGGGTGGCGGGTTGTCGTGTTCTCCACCCCGATCGGGCTGCTGTGCGAGATGGCCGGCTACGGGGTGCCCGTGGTCGTCGTCCCGCACTGCAAGCCGCAACTGGCGTCGCACCCCTACCTCATTAAGACCGACGCGGGCTTCGAGGGGACACCGCAGAAAATCTTCGACCGGGAGCGGCCAAGCGCGTCGTCGAGGCAACGGTCCCGCTGTCAACTAAGCCCTCCCGCGAGACCCGCTACGCGGTAGCGGATCCCCACCTGAGGTTCTGGCTCGCGTTCCTCGGCCCGCATCAGCCGGAGATCGAGCGCGGCCGGGGCGACCTGGTCACGGCACGGATCGCCGCCTCCTGGACAGCCTGGCGCGGCACCGCGATCGAACCAGTCATCCGCACCAACGACCCCGCGGTCGACCCGATCGGCGCCGACCGGGAACCAGTCGCCAAGCAGATCGCATTCGTCGGATCAATCAAGTGGCGCGACAACCAGCCCTTCGACGAGCGAGACCTCGCCCACCTGGTTACGCACCGGTCCCAGGTGCCCGGAGCAGCAGAGTGCGCACCGCTCCTCGCGGTGACCCGCAGCGAGGCCAGCGCCAGCACCCCCCTCGTACTCGGACCCGAGGTTCTGATCACCGCCTGGAGCCAGCGTAAGACCATGACATGAACCGCATGTCGGGTCGGCATAATGCCGGCCGCCGGCAACATCACCGTCCTTTCAGGTACGCACCAGCGCACGCTCGGCGGTGTACCGGTTGACCGGGATCGGCAGTCCGAGGTTGCCGCGCAGGGTGTCGGCCTCGTACTGGGTACGGTAAATCCCCCGCGCCTGCAGGATCGGCACTACGGTTTCGATGAAGTACTCGAGATCCTCGGTGAGCCGGAACGCCAGGTTGAGACCGTCCAGGGCACCGGCCTCGAACCACGTCTGGATAGTGTCCGCGACGGTCTGCGGAGAGCCGGTGAACGGGCCGGGCCGGTACTGCGACACGGCCTCCACCGTCTGCCGCAGCGTCCACCGGTTGTCCGTTGCCTGCCGGACCAGGTCGGCGCCGCGCCGGGCGCTGCGCTCGGTCAGGTGGGTCAGGTCGGGGAAGGGGGAGTCCAGGTCGTGCTGGCTGAAGTCGTAGGCGCCGAACGCCCGGCCGAGGAACGCCAGCTTGCGGTCGAAGTCGTTGTCCTCCTCGAAGATCTCCCGCGAGCGCGCCCGCGCCTTCTCATCGGTGCTCGCCACAATCGGGCTGCCGTTGGGCAGGATCACGATGTGGTCGGTGTCGCGGCCGAGTGCCCGGGCCCGCTGCTTGACGTCCGCGTAGTGCTCGCGCGCTGACTCGAACGACTCGCCTGGGGCGAAGATCCCATCGGCCACCCGGGCGGCCAGGTTGCGTCCGTCCTCCGAGACCCCGGACTGGAAGATGACCGGCTGGCCCTGCCGGGAGCGTGCCAGGTTCAGCGGGCCCGCCACCTTGAAGTGCTCGCCGTCGTGGTCGAGCGGGTGCAGCTTGGCCGGGTCGAGGAAGACCCCGCGCTCGACGTCGGCCGGGAACGCGTCGTCCTCGTAGGAGTCCCACAGTCCCCGGGCGACCTCGACGAACTCCAGCGCGCGGCCGTAGCGGGCGGCGTAGTCCAGGTGCTGGTCAAGGCCGAAGTTCTTCGACACCTGCGAGTCGAAGCTGGTCACCACGTTCCAGCCGGCCCGGCCGCCGCTGATGTGGTCCAGTGACGCTACCCGGCGGGCCAGGTTGAACGGCGAGTTGTAGGTCGAGCTCGCCGTCGCGACCAGCCCGATGCTGGTGGTGTGGGTCGCCACCGCCGACAGCAGGGTGAGCGGCTCCAGCCGGTTCAGGTAGTGCGACGGGTAGCCGGCGTTGATGAACTGGCTGTCGACGACGAAGAACGCGTCGAACAGCCCGCCCTCGGCCAGCTTCGCCTGCTCGATGTAGTAGGTGATGTCGACGCTGGCGTTCTTCGCTACCCGCGGGTCCTTCCACAGGCCATCTTGACCAGGGCCGCCGACCCCGTACGGGTGCAGACCGAAGTGAAGCTTGCGGGGCATCGAGTTCTCCTTGTTCTCCCGCCGCGGCTGAGACCGTGAGTGACCGGCCGGGTCCGCGCGACGAACTGGCTATGTGATCACAACCAACCGCGGATACTGACTATTGTCTAGTGATCAAGTAGACATTGTCCCGGGCCCCGGGCTCCCGGTGCCGCCCCTGACGGCCTGGGGCAGATCACAGCCGGCGGGCGCGTCCCCAGGTCAGGCCCGGGCACCGGGGTTATTTTCGATTATTTCTAGCGGATAAGTAGACAATCATCAGGATTCGTGATCTGCCCTGATCACAAAGCGTCGTTGGACATGGCTCACCCAGCCTGGCAACCATTGAGCAGCCGGAGACCGCAGCGGGGTGAACCCGGCCACGGCCTGCTTCTCTGCTGCTTCTAAAGAAAGAGTTAAGGGATACCCGGCATGAGGACCAAGATTTCCCGGCGCCTGATACGCCTGCTCGCACTGCCGGCCGCCGCGCTGGCGACCAGCGCCGCGCTGGCCGCCTGCAGTAGTTCCGGTAGCAGCACGGCGAGCACCACAACAGCAGGCGGCGCCGCCGCGTCAAGTGTGATCAACTGGGCGTACACCCAGGACAACCCCAGCTGGGACCCGGTGGTGGTCGGCGCAACCGGCGCTACCCAGCTGCTGTCGCTGATCTACGAGCCGCTGTTCACCCTGAACGCCGCGGACCAGATCGAGCCCGCGCTCGCGACGGGCTACAAGTACAACAGCGCCGGCGACCAGGTCACCGTCACGCTGCGGCCAGGCCTGACGTTCCAAGACGGCTCACCACTGAACGCGGCGGCCGTCGCCTACAACGTGCAGCGGATCAAAACTCAGTCGAACTCGGCGCTCAAGGCGCTGTGGCAGGACGTCGTATCCGCGACCGTGCTTAACAACCTCCAGGTGCGGCTGAACCTGAAGGAGACGGATTACCAGATCCCGTACATCCTGGCCAACCGCTCCAGCCTGCTGGCCAGCGAGAAGGCCGCCAAGGCGAACGTGTCCGCGCTGAACACCAACGATCCGGTCGGGGCCGGCCCGTTCAAGCTGGTCAGCCTGACTCCGGGAGCCTCAGTCACCCTCGAGAAGTGGGACGGCTACTGGGATGCCAAGGACATCCACGTGAGCAGGGTCAACGTCTCGCTCAACGTCGATCCGTCGACGGTACTGTCCGGCCTACAGACCGGCGTCTACAACTTCTCCACTAACTTCCCAGCCCAGGATGTCGCACTGGCAAAGGCAGACGGCCTGACCGTCACCACCGACACGGCACGCGGTTGGGGCGCGTACTTCCTGAGCCTGAACGTCAACAAGGCCCCGTTCAACAACCCGAAGGTGTTCCAGGCCGTCCAGTACGCCATCAACCGCCAGCAGTTCGTCGGCCAGCTTTCTTTCGGACTGGGGACGGCCTCGGTGCAGCCTTTCCCGCCGACCTCCCCCGCCTACAACCCGGCCCTGAACAGCGCGTACAGCTACAACCCGGCGAAATCCAGCCAACTGCTCGCCGCCGCGGGCTACAAGCCGGGCGCCATCACGGTACAACTCGATGCCATCAGCGGCCTGCTCAACTCGGCAGCTGAGCTGCTGCAGCAGCAGCTGTCCGCCGTCGGTATCAACGTAAAGATCAACCTGCAGACCGTCAGCCAGTTCTACACCGGCTACTACGGCAAGACCGACGACTTGACGCTCTACGGGTACGTGGGCCGCGATTCCAAGCTCGGCGCGCTAGACGATCAGTTCGGCCCCGGCGGCATCTTGAACCTGAGTGCGCCGACCACGTCCGCGGCGTACCTCACTGCCCGGAAGGCGGTCCTGGGAACACAGCTCGACGCGCCCGATTACGGCACGGTCCTGCAGGCAGCGACCAAGGCTGCGGTCGAGGGCGGGTCGAACATCACGCTCTTCACAACTCCCGAGCCGTACGTCACGGCCAAGGGCTTCTCCACCTTCCCGGTGATCGACGGCGCCTTCCGCTGGACCGGCCTGACCATCGGCGGTTAGCGCCACCCGCCCGATCAGTGCACTGACTAGGAGACGAAGATGACGGAGAGATCACCGTCGCTGAACCTGCTGATCCACACCGCCTTGCTGGCGTGCGACAGCGCGCACTACCGGCACCCGTGGGACCGTGACCCTGAGGACGGCTCGCTCAGCCGCATCCTCGCGCGGGCGCTGGCCGCGGAGGACAGCGGGTTCGACGGGGTGTTCTTCGGGGACGCTCCCGCGCTGCTCCGTGACACGCTCGCCTCGAACGGGACGTTCCCCTACGAGCCCTTCACCCTGCTGTCAGCCCTGGCCGCGCGGACGTCGCGGCTGGGCCTGATCGCAACCATTCCGACGCAGTACAACGACCCCTACAACCTGGCCCGGCGAATCGCCTCCCTCGACTACATCAGCGAGGGCCGGGCCGCGTGGAACGCCGTCACCGGATTCCTCGGCGAGACCAACTTCGGCTTCAAGGAAATCGTTCCGCCGAGCGAACGGTACCGGCGGGCCGAGGAATTCGTGGACGTCGTGCTTCAGCTATGGCAGAGCTGGAAGCCGGGTTATCTGCGGCCCGACGCGGCCACGCACCAGTACTACGACGCCGAAAAGATCCAAGACATCCACTTCCACGGCCAGTACTTCGACGTCGAGCAAGCGTCCACCATCCCGCCCTCCGCGCAAGGTCGCCCGGTCATCGTCCAGGCCGGCGCCTCCGAGAACGGGCTCGAGCTGGCCGGCCGCTTCGGAGAGCTGATCTACGTGGCGACGCCCACTCTCGAGGAGGCGCGCGGCTACACCGCGACCTACCGGGCGAAGGCAGCGTCCTATGGCCGCTCGGCGGACTCGGTCAAGGTCGTGCCGGGACTGTTCGCCTATGTCGGGGCGACGTTCGAGGAGGCGCTGGAGCACCGGGCCAGCACGGTCACCGACGAGGATCTCCTTGTCCAAGGCATAGCCTCCGCCAAGCGTGAGTACTCCGGCTTCTCCTTCGACGGGCTGTCCCTTGATGACGAGCTGAAGCCGGAGCAACTGCCGACCGAGCGGGAGATCGACCAGTCCGCGCGGCGGCGCAGCCGGGCACGGCTCTTCCTCGGGTTCGCGACCCGACCGGGCGCAACCTTGCGGTCCCTGCTCACCGAGATCGTCACGGGCACCGGGCACACGAACATCGTTGGCAGTTACGACCAGGTCGCCGACGAACTCGAGCGCTGGTACCGGGCCGGTGCCGCTGACGGTTTCGTGCTGATGGGCACCAACTCCCTCGACGCGTTCCTGGCCGAGGTGGTCCCGAGGCTGGAGCGCAAGGGCATCTACGACCGTCGTCCCGGTCTGACCACTTTCCGCAGCCGCCTCGGCCTGCCCGAGGTCCCTGTCGTTACCGAGTCCTTGGCGGCAGTCGCAGGAGCGTAACCAGGTCGGCACGGAGCACGACCGGACTGCCGCCGCGGAGCACGGCGATCCGGTCGGCGGTGGACAGCGCTTCGTCCTGGTCGTGGGCGGCGTTCAGCAGCTGGACTGGACGGAGGGGGCAGGGGATCCGGTAGGTGGCGGGCTGGCCTGCCCCGCCACCGAGACTGTCCCGGTGCCGGGGACGGCTGGCGTCTGCGGCCGGGCAGCGGGCGAACTCGGCCGCGCGGGCGCGGGCGGGCGGGCGGAGGCCGACCCAGCGGAGGGCGGCGCCGCGCGGGTGGCAGCGGCGGACGTGGCCGCCGCCGACGGTGCCGTGCAGCTGCCCGCGCCATACATCCAGGTTCCGGTCGACTGCACCGCACCGGGGCTCAGCGTGATACCCGCTACGGTGACCTGGTGGCCCTGGGTGTCGGTGCCCCGCACGGTGAACGGCCCCGGGCCGGCCCCCGACGCGGCGATCCAGTAGTTGTAGCTCGCCCGCGTCAGCGACAGCCACCCGGACGAGGTCTTCACCTGGACGGACGCGAGCGGATTGCCGGTGTTGTCGATCAGCAGCGCCAGCCAGTACGGCGACGAGCCCTGCTTGACCTCGGCGGAGAGCGGCCCGGGCAGTGCGGGATCGGTCACGGGCGTGTAGCTGACGCTGATCAGCCCCGTGCTCAGCGGCGCGAGCCGGGCGAACGCCGTCTCGCTCAGGTCGATGTGCCCGGCCGCGCACTCCGGGCACTGGTCAATCACCTTGACCCGCACGGCCCCCCGCGGGCCGCTGACCTGCAGGTAGCCGCCGCACTTGGCCGCGCTCGCGTACTCCGACGCCGGCAGCGCCACGTACAGCCCGTCGGCGGGCGGACTGTAGGAGCAATTAGGCAGGCCTGCCAGCACGTAATGGGTGGCTTCCTGCGAGCCGGCCGGCGCGGCGAGCTCAGCGGCGGACCTAATGGCCGCGCACGCCGGGGTCCCGGCTACCGACCCGATACCGACGGCGAGCGCGACGGCGCCAGCGGCGATGACCCCGCCGCCCGCGCCGAGCGCGGCCAGCGGCCAGCGCGCCCTCCCGGGCCGGAGACGGTGACGGCGATGCCCAGAAACCATGACACAGCAGTGTAAGGAGCGGCACTCCGCCGTCAGGCGCAGTCGGGAGATTCGCCCCGTAACGTCACAATGCTTACGTTGCTCGCTGCCTGCCGCTACCGCCTCGCCCGCGGTCAGGCTCCCGTGGCTGCGTTGTACGTGGCCAGGACCTCAGGGCAAATGCCAGATTCGCGTCGTGCAGAGCCAGAACACCAGCGCCGCGATCGTGAGGAAGCCGATGGAGGCGGCCGCGCCTGTGAAATCGAGGCGCGCCCGGCTGATCTGATGGCCGGGCACCAGCCAGAACCTCAGGGCGCGGGTCACGGCCGGCATGACCAGCCAGGTCAGCAGGGATACGGAACAGATGTTGCCGACAAGCAGCGTCGCCCACAGCGGCCCCCCGGGCCAGATCTCACTGATAGCCAGGGTGAGCAGTACGACGGTCGGGTAAAGGCCGACAAGGACCGACAGGCCCGTCTTCCAGTTCGGCGGGCCGGCCTGGTCCTCGTCCCCGTCCGGCGGCGCGAACCAGCTGCCGAACGGGGACGAGATGCGGTGCAGCTCGAATTCCCTGAAGCGCTCACCCTCCCGCAGCAACTGCTTGCGCTCGGCCGAATCCAGCCAGGCGCTGGCGTGCTCTTCGCTGTCATAGCGGTACAGCGCCGTCCACTCGTCCTGCACGCCGGGCACGGGCCGGTACAGCTCCGCCCCCCGGAAGCCGGGAAACTGCCGCTCGGCGTCGGTGACCCGGTCCTGCCAGGCAAGAAATTCATCCTGGTCGGCCGGATCAACGGGATGCGAAACGACGACCGTGACCATTGCGGCATCGCTGCCGCGGATGAGCACGTGCTGGGTCGCGGGCCCGGCGAAGAGGTGCGCACCCCGGCTGAGGACCTCGGCCCGCTCCGGGCTCGCAAGCCACTTCATCAGGTGCTGCTTGGAGTCGAAACGGTAGAAGACCGTCCACTCGTCGTCACCGCCAGGAGCGACATCATTTCCCAGGTACCCGGCGAACGCGCCGACAGCGTGGTTTACCTCATCCTGCCAGCGCCTGAGTTCCTGGTCATGGCCACGCTCCACCGGCTGCGTGACGACCACCGTGGCCGGCTCGCGCTGTGCCGTGTCCGTCACCGAATGACTGCCCTCATGGTCCACGACGTCACCCTTGCTCAGATGCCCCTGGCTTCCGGTCCGCGGCTAGGACGATCACGTCAGTACGGGTGCTTGTCGTCCTTCTGCTCCCACGCCTTGTACGGCACCTCCGCCAGGTCTGGCCGGAACTGCCCGACCTTGACACGGCGCTCGGAGTACGGCTTGGCGAAGTCCTCGTACTGGAAGGCGTCGTCGAAACAGATCTTGGAGGTCTCCTCGAGGTCGTTTCCGAAGTACACGCCGTCGATGCGGGACCAGTAGATCGCGCTCATGCACATCGGGCACGGCGTGCCGCTGATGTAGATCTCGTGGCCGGTGAGCATCTTCGCTCGCTCCGGCACCCGGTCGGGCGAGCCGGCCTGCCGCGGGATCAGCTCGAGTATTGACTCGTTCACGTGATCGGGCGAGATGCTCGGCGCCTCGGGATTCAGCACGGCTGCTGCCTTGCGGATGGCCTCCACCTCGGCGTGGGCGGTGGGGTCTCCGGTCAGCAGGACACGGTTCTGGCCGCGGGCGACGATCTCGCCGTTCCTGGTGATGACGGCGCCGAACGGGCCGCCCCAGCCGTTGTCCACCGACTCCTTGGCAAGACGGCACGCCTCTTCCATGAAGGCGTCACGGGTCATAGCCATCTGGTCCTCCTCGTAGATATAGCTGTCCTGAGCCCGCACTGGCGGGCCGGCACATGCCGGGGGTTGATCACCACCCCGGCGTCGGCGGCGTGCACGCTCTGCAGGATGCGGATCTCACCGGTGGCCGGCCGTACGGCCTCGGCTATCTCGGCGATCCCGGGCAAGTCCAGGGCTCAGTCCCCCGCCTCCCAGTGATTACTTTTTGTAATTATCTGATTACCCAGAGCGAATGAGCCCAATCGCGAAGGTGGCTCATGCCGACCCGACGCTCCCGGCGGGACACTGGGATGACCTTGTCGCCGGGGTGACGCGCCCGCGCGCCGATCGGGGCGTCGGGGCTGCTCTGTCGCTCCTTTCACTCACGTTGGTCGATCGCCAAGTGCCAGGCGGGCGACGCTCACGTCCTGCCGCCCGTGCCCGGCTTCCACCGCCGCGTGCCATTGCCGCGACAAGGCGGACAGCAGCGGCAGCGTGTCTCCGTTGGCGGCCTCGAGCGCCAGGTCCACATCCTTGAGCGCCCATTCGAGCGGAAACTCCGGCCCGAAATCGCCGTGCTCCATCTTGTGCAGCTTGGCGTCCGCGATCGGCGCGTCGAGCGGGCCGCCCTCGATCGCCTCGGCGAGCACGCCGGTGCTGACGCCCAGCTGCCCGGCTAGTTCGATCGCCTCGGCGACGCCCTCGATCATGGTCGACATGTAAGCGTTCACGACCAGCTTCAGCCGACTGCCCTGGCCGGCTTCGCCCAGCCAGACCGTGCGACGGCCGACCGCGGCGAACGGCCGCTCAAGCACCGGGCGCGCACGGTCCGGTCCCGAGGCCAGGATGAGCAACTGGCCGCTCTCGGCCGGCCCCTTGCTGCCCGAGACCGGAGCATCGACGAATGCCACATCGGGCCGCAGGCCGGCGAGCCGGCCTGCGATCCGCGCGGTGGCATCCAGGCCGATCGTGCCCATCTGCGCCCACACGGCGCCCGCGGCGAGCGCATCCGCCACCCGGCCGTCGAAGACGACCGATTCCACCACGTCGGCGGTCGGCAGCATCGTGATCACCACCTGCGCCGCCCGCACCGCCTCGTCAGGCGACGGCGCGGCGACGGCGCCGAGGGCGGCCAGCCGCTGCGCTACCTCGCCCGAGCGGTCCCAGACCGTCGTCGGGCATCCCGCCGCCAGCAGGTTGCGTGCCATCGCCGACCCCATGATCCCGGCGCCGAGCACCGCCACCCGGCCGTCATCTCCACGCTGCGCGTTCATCATCGATACCGCCTCACAGCAGTCGGGGCGGCAGCGCCGCCGTCTGACGTTATTCCCCCGGGATAGACAGTGCCCTCCGCGGTCAGGAGTCAGCCGCAACCGTTCGGTAAAAAGAATTGAATGATCCGAACGGACGGTGCTGACTCGCGCCCGCAACCAGCACCTCCCGCGGCTCAGCCCGTGGCGTTAGCGGCCCGCCAGTTCCATGGGACATCGATCACACGCTGACGGAAAACCACGGGGTCAACAAGGAGATCTACGCGCTTGCCTTCGAGCTTCTTACCGGCACGCACGCGGAGCAACCCGCGCAGACCGACGGGCCGACAGGTGCGAGGCGTCGATCTTCGTCACCTTGGCGCGGGCGGCCATGAATTCCTGTGCCGCCGGGGGGATCGCGTTGTCGGCTGTTCCGATCACGTCCCAGCTGGGAATGGTCGCCCAGGCTGGCGCCCCTGACGGCTCGGTCAGCGCGCTGGCCGCGATCGGCTCCTGGGTGGCGGCGAGCTCGGCTGCCTCACTGGCGGGCAGGTCGTTGGCGAAGATGCCGCGGAACAGTGCGGGCTTGATGTATGCCTCGGTGACACCGCCGGGGGACGGGACGAAGGTCAGCGCCTGGGCGCCGAATTCGAATGGTGGCCGCACCACGGCGGGGAATGCAGTCAGGGTGCTGATACCGCGGTCACCGGGGCGCGTGGTGAGCTGGCGCGGTACGCCACGCAGACATCCTGACGCTTGAAGGAGCGGCAATGCCCGCCACGCCCCCTTTCACTGAGACCAGCCGTGTGCAGGCCGGCCCGGCCGACCGTTTCCGGCTCCTGTCCCGCGGGGCATCCTTCTGGGTGGTCGCGTTCACGATGTTCCTGATCACTTTCGCGAGTGCGGTGCCGACCCCGCTGTACCGGGTTTACCAGGCCGAGTGGCATTTCTCTGCGGTGACTGTGACGGCGATCTTCGCGGTGTACGCCCTGGTATTGCTCGCGGCGCTGCTCGTGGTCGGGCGGCTGTCGGATTACTTCGGTCGGCGGCCGGTCATCATCGTGGGGCTGGCGATCGGCGCGGCGGCGTGCGTCGTCTGGTGGCTGGCGCCCGGGGCGGGCGCGCTGTATGCCGCGCGGGCGATGCAGGGCGTCGGCGTGGGACTGGCCACCGGGGCGATCGGAGCGTCCCTGCTCGAGCTTGAGCCGGCGGGCAGCCGCCTGGCGGGGCTCCTGACGAGCGGGTCGCAGATGCTGGGCCTGGCCATCGGCGCGCTAGGCTCCGCCGCCCTTGTCCAGTACGGGCCCTATCCCACGGGGCTGGTCTGGTGGCTGCTGCTCGCGGCGTTCGTTGCCGGAATCCTCGCCGTGGCGGTCATGCCCGAGCCCGGCGGCAAGCGGCCAGGCTGGCTCGGCTCGCTGCGACCGCAAGTACGCGTTCCCCGTGCCATCGGGACCACGTTCATCGCAGCACTGCCGTCCCTGATCGCGACGTGGGCGCTCAGCGCCTTCTACCTGTCGCTCGGCCCGGAGCTTGCCGCGCAGCTGCTCCACTCGGCCAACCTGCTGTGGGGCGGCCTGGCGGTGTTCCTGCTCCTCGGTGTTGGCAGTGTCACCGCCGTCGCGGTGGCGCACATCGCGCCGCGGGCCTGCATGGTGGGCGGCTGCCTGTTCCTGCTCGCCGGCGCGGGGCTCACCCTCGGCGCGGTCGCCGGGTCGGTCTCGGTCCTGTTCCTGCTGGGAACCGCGGTGGCCGGGATCGGGTTCGGCCCCGCCTGGACCGGCGCCTACCGGCTGCTCGTCTCCGACGTCGCTCCGGGCGACCGGGCCGGCCTGGTGGCCGCGATCTTCATCGTCGCCTACCTGTCGTTCAGCGTGCCCGTCGTGATCGCCGGCCTGGCAAGCCAGCACTTCGGGATCCGCGACACCGCGCTGGTCTACAGCGCCGCGATCGCCGTGCTCGTCGCGGTCGCGGCGGCCCTGACCGGCCTGCACCGCCGGCCGGGCCTTCCTGGGGAGTGAGACCTTGTTTGGCCAGCAGGCGTCACGGTTCATTCGAAAAATCATGATTGCCCGAACGGGCGGACGGCGGCGACTCTGGCTCCCCGAGGAAGCCGGCCGATACGTGGGGCATCGTTGCTCGTCAGTTAGATAGCAGTGCCAGGGCAACCTCGTCCGGCTGGTCAATCTGGGGCCAGTGGCCCGCGCCGGCCGGGATCGTGGTCGTCGGTGTGCGCAGGTGCATCGCTAGGTCCTCGGCCATGCCGGTGTTGAGGTAGGGGTCCTCGGCACCCCAGTCAGGCGGAACGGAATGTCCAGCCGTTCAAGCTCTGCCAGGTGCTTGTCGTTACGCGCGACTTCGGACAGGAGCTGCCCAGTCATCTGGCCGAATGCGGCACCGGCGCTCAGCGAGGGAATGGCGAAAAGCCCGATGAACTCGGGGAACCGCAAGGTCCCGGCGTTGGCGTAAAAGGAGTTGAGCAGCGCTACCGCGGCGGCGCGCCGGGGGTAGCGAGGAAACCGAAGAGCACGACCCTCCTGCCCGCGCTCGTGAGCAAGGGAGCGACCTTCCCGAAGGTCCCCAGGTTGTCGGGGAAGCCGTGGAGCATGACGAACGCGGGTGCGGAACCCGGGTACTCGCGGACGTAGGGTTCGCCGCCGACCGTGGGCACGCGCCGTTCCTGGTAGGTGGCCCCTCCGCCAGCCGACGGAGCGTCGCTTCGCGTTGTCATGGCTTCACCCGCGCGGGCGGGACGACTTCCTCGATGAGCCCCGTGGCCACGTCGTAGACGAGTCCTGAGACGAAGATTCCGGCGGGGAGCCCGCTCTTGACGACGCCGACGTCGACGCGGACGGAGGCGACCGGGTCGGTGACCGCCATGGCGTTCAGGTCGCTGACAGGGATCTCGAAGTACTCGGCTAGCAGATCGGGAAACGCTGCCAGGTCCCTCATTCCGCAGCCGGTGTGGTGCAGGACTACCAGGTGCGCGTCGCCCTGGGGGCGGCCGTCGCTGTTGGCCTGGCTGACCTTCGCGAGCATCGCCAGCATGCGAAGCGTCGCGGGCGTGACGCGTCCGCCGGCGTTGCGGATCACGGTGGCCTCGCCGAGCTTGAGTCCCAGCACGTCGCTCGGGTCGACGCGGGAGTCGACGCACCCGATGACCCGCAGGTTTCCTCCGGGCCTGATGGTGAGGCCGGCGAAGGAGCGGCCGTCGGCGAACATGCCGTTCCGCCTGATCAGCTCGTCCGTATCGATCACGGTGACAGCCATCCTCTGTGTTGATCAGGCCAGGAATCCGGTGACATCGGCGGCGAACTCTGCGTGGTGCTGGAAGAGGAACCCGTGGGCCGCGTCCGGGTAGATCTTCAGCCGGGCGTGCGGGATCAGCCCGGCCAGCAGGCGGGAGTAGTGCGGCAGGATCATCGGGTCGCGGTCGCCGTTGGCGATGAATACAGGCATCTCAAGAGCGGCAAGCCGCGACAGCGCCGCGTGGTCCGGGATGCCCCAGGAGCACACCGCGTCGTACTGTGATCACCCGGCGGGATCTGGCCAGCTCGTCGACCAGCGCGGGGTCCCAGTAGTCCAGGTTGCCGCGGAAGTGCTGGAGGAGCACAAGCGGGACCTGCGCAGGGTGGCCGCCGGTGTCCCGGTACGCGTAGTCGACGCCGTTCGCAGCCGTGGCCGCGCTGTTCGGTAGCTCAGAATACGACTGTGACATGGCCTCAACGTAGGTCGCCACCCCAGCGCGGAGGTATCCGCATGCTGACTGCACCAGGCCCGCCCGGCCCGCGGGATGCTGCCCGACTCTCTTGACCGTGCCCGCTAGGACCGCAGTGCAGTCACGCTGCTGATACCGGCCCCGCCGGGACGCATGGTGACCTGGAGGGGCAAGGGCAAAGACATACCGAAGCTGGAGGCCAGCATGCCCACCATCTTTACGGCGGACGGCACGGAGATCTTCTACAAGGACTGGGGGGCGGGTCAGCCGATCGTGTTCAGCCACGGCTGGCCCCTGTCGGCCGACGACTGGGACGCCCAGCTGATGTTCTTCCTTCTGCACGGGTACCGGGTCATCGCCCATGACCGGCGCGGCCACGGGCGGTCCGCCCAGACGGCCGACGGCCACGACATGGATCACTACGCCGATGACCTCGCGGCGCTGACCGCGCACCTCGACCTGCACGACGCCGTCCACGTCGGCCACTCCACCGGCGGCGGCGAGGTAGCGCATTACCTGGCCAGGCACGGCGAGAGCCGGGCGGCCAAGGCCGTGCTCATCAGCTCCGTGCCGCCGCTCATGGTCCAGACCGACGCCAACCCGGGCGGCCTGCCGAAAAGCGTCTTTGACGGGTTCCAGGAGCAGACCGCGAAGCACCGCTCGAAGTTCTACCGTGAACTGGCGTCTGGTCCCTTCTACGGCTTCAACCGGCCGGGCGTGGAGGCCTCCGAGGCGATCATTGAGAACTGGTGGCGCCAGGGCATGACGGGCGGCGCGAAGGCGCACTACGACGGCATCGTCGCCTTCTCGCAGTTCGACTTCACCGAGGACCTTAAGCAGATCTCGATCCCGGTGCTGGTGATGCACGGCGACGACGACCAGATCGTGCCGTACGCCGACTCCGGGCCGCTGTCGGCGAAGCTGGTCAAGAACGGGACGCTGAAGACCTACGAGGGCTTCCCGCACGGCATGCCCACCACGCAGGCGGAAGTCATCAACGCCGACCTGCTCGCCTTCATCCAAACGTGACGTTAGGCTGTCGCACCCGCACGTAACTGAGCATCCATGCCGGGCACAGCCGAAGGAATCGCCGACGTCGTCGCGATCGGTGTTGGAGGACAGATGACCGCAACCAGCCGAGGACCGGATGACGGCCTAAAAACCTATGACGTTCCGACCAATGGCATCACGTTGCGCGTGACCGAAATGGGAAGTGGCCCAGCCGTATTGTTCGCACACGGCTTCCCCGACACGGCCTATACCTGGCGCAAGCAGATGGAAGCGATGGCGTCCGTCGGCTTCCGTGCGATCGCGCCCGACATGCGGGGCTATGGCGGATCGTCGGTGCCAGCTGACCCAGCACTTTACACGCCGTTCCACACGGTTGGCGACCTGGTAGGGCTCCTCGACGCCCTGCAGGTGCCCCAGGCGATCATCGTCGGCCACGACTGGGGAGCGAATGTGGCCTGGAATGCCGCCCTGATGAGGCCCGACCGCTTCAAGGCCGTATTCGGCCTGGCCGTACCTTACTCTCCTCGCGGCAAGGTCAGCGCGCTGGACGCCATGAAAGCAGCCGGCCACGGCAGTGACTTCTACATGTTCGAGCAGATCCGGCCCGACTCGGATCAGGCCTGGGCGGACGCGGCCGTCACTATTCCCGGTGCGCTTTACTGGGCATCGGGCTCGGCCCCCACGGAGGAAGCTTGGAGCCCCCTGGATCCGGCCCGCAGCCTGCACCGCAGGGCACCGGATCAGCTGCCAGGGTGGATCGATCGCGACTACCTCGCGCACAACATCGCAGAGTTCCAGCGCATCGGACTTCATGGGGCGCTCAACTATTACCGCGCTGTCCAGCCGTTCTTCGATCTTTCTGGCGCGTATGTCGGCGCCAAGATACCGCAGCCTTCGTACTTCATCTGGGGGAAATCGGATGGCCTCTTTCCGACCTATCACTTGACGGAGGCGCTCATGCGCGACCGCCTGCCCGGCTTGAAAGGCTATGTCGGACTGGAAGGGATAGGTCACTGGGTCCAGCACGAGGCGGAGGCTGAGGTGAACCGGCACCTGGTGGCCTTCGCTCAATCCGTCGCATGAGGAAGCATCCGTTGAATAACCGTCCCGATCCGGCCGGCGTTGCGACGGACGCCGCGCGCTCGCTGCACGCGAGGACTTTGCGCACCCCCCGCCACGCCACGCGGTACTGGCAAGCTGGTCCAGCCCAAGGGCCTTTGATGATCTTCCTGCACGGCTGGCCGGGGATGGGCCTTACGTGGCGGGCACAGATGCAGGCGCTGGCCGCCGAAGGCTGGTGCTGCATCGCCCCGGACATGAGAGGCTACGGCGACTCGTCCGTTCCGAAGGCGCCTGGCGCCTATGCCCTGCGCGAGATCGTCCGCGACATGGTCGAGCTTCACGACCATGTCGGCGGTCGCGCCGCCGTTTGGGTCGGGCACGACTTGGGAAGCCCCGTGGCCGTAGCGCTGGCCTCCCACTACCCCGAACGCTGCCGTGGGGTGGCACTGGTTTCCGTTCCTTATTTTCCGGACGGTTTCGCGCTAGCCAACCTTCTGCCCCTGGTGAACCGGAAGATCTACCCAGCCGACCAGTATCCTGACGGCCAATGGGACTATCTCCGTTTCTATGTAACTCACTTCGAGCAGACGGTCCGCGATTTCGATGCCGACATTCCTGCCGCGCTAGCGGCAATCTACCGGCCCGGTAACCCCGCCTCGCGGGGGCAGGTCTACCGGTCTGCGCTGGTAACGCGCAATGGCGGGTGGTTCGGATCGCAGCATCGTCCTCCCGCCGTCACTCCCGACCCCGCGCTCTGGCCGCCCGCCGATTTCGACATCCTGGTCGCGGCGTTTCGCGTGACCGGCTTCCGGCCGGCGAATGCGTGGTATCTGAACGACGAAGCCAATGTCGGCTACGCCCGTTCCGCGCCCAACGGCGGCCGTCTGAGCCAACCGGTCCTCTTCATCAACGGCGACCTCGATGGGCTCTTCGACATCACCCTCAGCGATATCGCAGAACCCATGCGCCAAGCGTGCCCCGATCTTACGGTCACGCACCAGCCGGCGGGCCACTGGCTGCCGCTAGAACGCAAGACCGACCTCGTCGATGACATCCGTTCCTGGGCCAAGGACAGGCAGCTTGCATAGCGGCGGCCAGGCTCACGGAACGCGACCTTGAAAGGACAATAATGCCGGACAATTCATTGTCTCCCGCACCAGAGACCGCCAGCCCGTTCGCGTCCTGGAGAGTAGATCACGCCGGCATCCGCGTGCCCGACTTCGACGCTGCGATCAAATGGTACGCCGAGGTGCTAGATTTCCGGCTGCTCAATTCCGTGCCGATCAGGGATCTGACCTTCGGCTTCATCGCGCCCGCGGCGGACGATGCTTTCAAAATCGAAATCCTGGGAGGGTCCGGGGCCGCCGCCCGGCCGCCGTACGAGGATCTTCCGGGCAGCTTCAACATGTCGGGATGGCACCACCTAGGCATCCGCGTCGACGACGTCGACGCCGCCATCGAGGAGTTGAAGCGCCGTGGCGTGAAGATCGTCAGCGAGCCGCACGACGTTCCGGCGATGGGCCTGCGCGTATCCTTCTTCTCCGATCCCTGGGGGAATCTCCTCGAGGTAATCGCTTCGACCACTGAGTGACTTGACTGCCGCGCTGACCGCCCCGAAGAAGCTCACCGCATTGCTCGGCTAGCAACGCGGTCAATGGTTCAGCGACTATGCCCCCGCGAAATCGAGCAGCCAGAGATTGACCTCGTTCGCGTGAGTCCAGATGATCGCGTGCGGGCCGCCCCGGATGAGAACGTGACGGACATCGCGGATCAGGGCGAGCAGCCGGTTGCCGGTCGCCTCGGCGGGCAGGAGCCGGTCCTGGTCTCCCTGGATTACCAGGACGGGCACGGTGAGCTCGGCGAGGTCAGCCCGGAAGTCTTCCTGCCAGGCCGCTACGCAGCCGACGGCGGCGGGCAGTGCAGTCCTGATGGCGGCGTAGAAGCTGTTCTGCCACGCCTGGTCGCTGACGCGCGTGCCGCCGAGCAGGTCCAGGTTGTAACAGTCGTCCAGGAAAGCCTTCGCCTTGGCAGGACGGTCGGCCATCAGGTCCTGGGCGAACCGGGCAAAGATCGCGCGATCGATTCCTTCCGGGTTTCCCGGCGCCCAAAGCAGGAACGGCGGCAGCGGCGCTATCAGGGCCGCCCGGTTCACCCGGCGGTGACCGCGGACGGCCAGATAGCGGACCACCTCTCCGGTCCCCATACCGAAGCCGACCAGGATGACACCGTGCAGGTCCAGCTCGTCCAGCAGGGCGGCCAGGTCAGCGGCCAGCGTGTCATAGTCATAGCCGAAACTCGGCCTGCTCGACTGTCCCGAGCCGCGCCGGTCGTAGGTGATCACCCGGTAGCCGGCCGACAGGAGGGTGGCCTCCTGTTTCTCCCACGAGTAGCAGTCGGCCAGGTAGCCGTGCACCATGACGACCGGCGGTCCGGCGCCATGGTCCTCGTAGTGCAAGCGGATCTCGCCGGAGTTCTCCCGGCCGACAGTGATGAACGGCATCGCGCGCTCAGACTGCCCTATGCGGCGCCGAAGCACTATCAGTAGCGCGACTGCACACGCCGCCCTCGCCCCCTCGGACTGCACGTGCAAATGACATGGTCCCTCCTATAGTGGAGGGGATGATCACAGGCGCCTTGCGGTAATGGCCGGCTCCGGCACCGTCCTTACCGGCCGGGAGAACGAAATGTCCCGGCTGAGTGAGCTCGTTTCACCTCCCTATGCGGACAGTCGCATGCTGCTCGTCCTAGGCGAGGCCGGCACAGGGAAGACCGTGCTGCTGAAGCAGGCGGTGCGCGAAGCCAGGGCAGCGGGTATGCGGGTCCTAACGGCGACCGGCAGGCAGTCGGAGAGCGACTTGGCCTTTGCGGGGCTGCACCAATTGCTCCGTCCGGTGCTGGGCCGGCTGGACGGCCTCCCAGTCCGGCAGGCTCAGGCGCTGCGCGGCGCCTTTGCCATCTCAGACGACCCGGTGCCACCCGACGCGCTGCTGACCGGGATCGCCGTGCTCACGCTGCTGTCCGCCTTGTCGGAGGATCAGCCGCTGCTCGTCGTCATCGACGATGCTCAGTGGCTTGATCCGGCTTCCCTCGACGCGGTCGTCTTCGCCGCCCGGCGCCTGGAATCGGAACAGCTTGTCCTGATCTTCGCCGCGCGCGGGGACGAGCCGCCCGCAGGGCTGGACGGGGACTTCCCCCAGCCTCTCCTGCTGCCGCCGCTCAGCGCCCCGGATGCCGGGCGGCTCCTCGACTCCCAGCCGCGACCGCCGCGCGGCCAGGCCCGCGGGCAGGTCCTGGCCCAAGCGGCGGGGAACCCGCTCGCGCTCATCGAATTGTCGGCGGCGATCGCCGCCGACCCGCAGGCGGGGCGCCGCTGGGCCAGTGAGCCACTTCCGCTGACGAGCCGGCTGACCTCCGTCATGGCCGCCCGGTTCGCTGCGCTGCCGGACCAGACCCGGACCGCTTTGCTGCTCGCCGCGACAGCCGACACCGAGGACCTGGCGCTGGCAGTACCCGGGCTGACCGCCGAGGCGCTCGGTCCGGCCGAAGCGGCTGGCCTGATCAAAATCGACCAGCCCGCCCCGCGGTTCACCCATCCGCTCGTCCGGGCCGCCGTCTACCACGCCGTCCCGTTCGCCGAACGCGCGGCGGCGCACAACGCGATCGCGGACGCTTACCGGGCCCAGCCCGACCGGTACGCCTGGCACCTGGCCGCCGCGGCGCTGGAGCCCGACGAGCACTTGGCCGCCCTGCTCGAAGACAGCGCGGCCAGGGCACAGCGCCGCGGCGGCGCCGCGGCGGCGGCGCGGGCCCTGGAACGGGCGGCCCAGCTGAGCCCCGGTGAGGACGACTCGGCCCGGCGCCTGCTGGCCGCGGCCGCCCTTGCCCTGTCCGCCGGCCAGACCGACTGGGTACGCGACCTGGCGGGCAAGGCGCTTGCCCAGACATCCGACCCGGACCTGCGCCTCGACGCCCGCCTGCACATCGGCTGGTCGCAGGTCTGGTCCAACCGGAACGCCGATGCGATCGAGACCCTCATCCCGCTGGCCACCGAGGCGGCACCCCGCAGGCCGGCCCTCGCGTGGGAGGCCGTCGGGATGGCCGCCGCGACCGCTCACCAGACCGGGCTCCCGGAGGCATGCGAGAAGGTCCTCGGCGTTCTGGCCATCCTGGACGGTCCCGGCCAGCGGGTGCCCGCGGCCGAGGGCTGGCAGCCCGGCCGGGCGGACGAGATCCGGATATGGGCACGGACCTGCGTAGACCCGTTCAGTACCCGGGCCGAGCTCGTCCCCTACCTGCACCGGATCGTAGGCAGCGATGTCACCGGCGGGCCGGAGGTCGCCGGGGCAGCCTGGATCCTGGACGAGACCGAACTCGCGGTCAGGATGCTCCACGAGGCGCTCATCCGGCTGCGCGCGCCAGGCGTCCGCGGCGCCAGCGGCGGTGCGCTCGTAGCCCTGCAGGGGGCTTACCTCGACAGCGGGCGGTGGGACGACGCGCTCGCCGCTGCCCTTGAGGCGAGCGACATCGCCGCCGCGTACAAGATGGAGAACGTCGCCGCCACCGCCGACCTCACCACCGCCACCGTGCTAGCCATGCGCGGCGACCTGGAGCGGGTGCCGCCGCTGCTGGCGCGTGCGCTCGCCGCGGTCGACGTAGCCGAATTCCGCAGCTTCGCCGTGAAGGTTCCGCACACCGCCGGCATCGCCGCCCTGGCCCGGGGCGATTACATGACTGCCTGCGCCCACCTCAGCCGCCTGTTCAGCGCTGACGGCATAGCGGTGCACCGGCACTACTCTTACCTCGGCATCGCCGACCTTGCCGCCGCAGCCGCGCGCGCGGAACGCCGCCTTGCTGTGAAAACGCTAGTGGAACGGGCGATGTCGCTGATCGGCCCCGAGCCCGGGCCCAGGCTCGCGCAACTCGCGGCCAGGGCCAGGGGGCTGCTAGCCGAGCCGGCCGACGCCGGCGGTCACTTCGCGACGGCCCTGGCCGACCCGGCCGGAGACACCTGGCCGTTCGAACGGGCCCAGCTCCGGCTGGACTACGGGGAGTGGCTGCGCCGACAACGCCGGATTAATGACGCCAAGCCCGTCCTGAGCGAAGCCCTGACCGCCTTTCGCCGCCTGCGGGCGGCGCCGTGGACCCGCCGCACGGAGACCGAGCTGCGCGCCTGCGGCGTGACCGCGCAGGCCGCGCCGCCGGCCCCGGGGGCCATCGCCGAGCTCACCGCCCAGCAGCGCGAGATCGTCGTGCTCGCCAGCCGCGGCCTGAGCAATGCCGAGATCGCCGACCGGCTGTTCCTGTCTCCCCGGACCGTCGCATCCCACCTGTACCGTACTTTCCCCAAGCTCGGGATCAGCGACCGCCACCAGCTTCGCGACCTGATCGACGAGCGGCACGCAGGCCCGGCGGCCTGACGGCCCGCGGTCAGGCCGCAGCCACCTGATACGGCTCGTTACCGCAGGAACTGCCGCAGCGCTAGCGCGGAATCAACCAGCGATCGCGTGTACCAGTGTCCGGGCTCGGTGAAGATCGCTTCGGCGGCCTTGAGTTCCACCAGTTCGCCGTCGTGGAGGACGCCAATGCGGTCGGATACCTGGCGCACTACGGCCAGGTCGTGCGAGATGAACAGGTAGGAAACGCCGGTCCGGTCCTGCAGCTCGGCTAGCAGGTCGAGCA
>Ga0265338_10003372_pt1 | contig 22558 bp, 15 predicted proteins | sample 42126metaG_FD_193579 | JGI IMG/M metagenome (GOLD analysis project Ga0265338, IMG submission 193579) | Rhizosphere microbial communities from Carex aquatilis grown in University of Washington, Seatle, WA, United States - 4-21-26 metaG | ecosystem: Host-associated > Plants > Roots > Rhizosphere... | reverse complement strand
ACCCTTGACGTTCTTATACACCTTTGCTCTCAATTTATAAAAAGTATAATACCTAACGAAGCAATCATATTAAAATTTCACTTTCTTTGTAAAATGATTGCGAAGTGGTATATAATAAATCTTATGCCCAAGAAACGACGAGCGAGTAGGAAAAAGCCCTTAAAATTTAAACTCAAGAAAAAAACTGTCTATACACTCTTCAGTATAGGATTTTTTCTTGTTGGAGTACTTCTCCTCATTTCAATCATTCACGCAAGTGATTCCACAATGACAATCAGTCTTTGGATGAGAAATAAATTCGGGTCTCTAGGAATTCTCTTCCCCATCGCTCTTTTTTTCTTTGGATTTCTTCTGCTGCGTCTCAAAATGTATTTATCTCAAGTCAATGTCACCGTCGGATATCTGCTTATTTTTCTCTCGCTTCTCGGGCTCACCAAAAGTGGTGCCTATGGCCAAGGACTTTTCTCACTTTTGAAAGAAATCATTACAACGCCTGGTGCAGATTTGGTATTCATCGGAGGACTACTTGTTGGAACAATAGTCTTCTTTGATACATCAATTGATGAGATTGTGGAAATGCTTAGCAGTATCGGCGATACATTTGGCAGGCTGATTCCACGCAGCTTATTCAGTTCTGGGAATTCGGAAAAAACAATGCTTAACAAAAATAAACCACTAACGATCAAAGGCGGACAAAAAGAAGACATCATCCAGCCGCTGAAAGAAAATCTACCACCGCCACCTCCAAGGAAAGACCATGAAATATTGCCAGAGAAACTGGTGAGCAATCTATTAGCAGGGACCACAACTGGTGTCTGGGAATATCCTTCTCCATCACTTCTTTCAGAAGATCCTGGCATGAAAGCAGAACGTGGTGATGTCAAGAAAACTGCTGATACGATTGAGAAGACTTTACAAAGTTTTGGCATTGACACGCGAGTTGCTGAAGCAAATCTCGGACCTGCTGTTACGCAGTACGCACTGGAAATTGCTCAGGGAACAAAAGTCTCAAAAATTACCTCACTTGCAAATGATCTGGCACTTGCAACAGAAGCACCAACAGGACAAATCCGTATTGAAGCGCCAATTCCCGGACGCAATCTGGTGGGACTTGAGATACCAAACCGATCACTTGAAGTAGTAAGTCTGAGAACTATGCTTACCGCAAATACCATGCAAAAAGCAAAATCAAAACTCACTGTTGCGCTTGGTCTTGATGTTTCAGGGAATCCTTTAGTCGTTGATATCGCTAAAATGCCGCATGTGCTTGTTGCTGGTACTACCGGTTCCGGTAAATCTGTTCTTATCAACGCCTTTATTTCTTCTTTGTTATTCCGCGCCTCACCGCAGGAGGTCCGACTTATTCTAATTGATCCAAAGCGGGTTGAGTTTACCGGATATAATGGAATCCCACATCTTCTGACACCGGTTATTGTTGAGCCGGAAAAAATCCTTTCAGCTCTAAAATGGGCCATGGCTGAGATGGATAAACGATACAAAATATTTGCCGAGCGGGGCGTGAGAAATATCGATTCCTATAATGAACTTTCAGGTTTTCAGGCACTTCCTTATATCGTTATCTTTATTGATGAGCTTGCTGATCTTATGATGTTCGCGCCTGTTGAAGTAGAAGATGCCATTGCCCGACTTGCTCAGATGGCTCGTGCCACCGGAATTCATCTCGTTATTGCTACACAGCGCCCGTCTGTCAATGTCATCACCGGACTTATCAAAGCAAATATTCCCTGCCGTATTGCCTTTAATGTCTCTTCTATGATTGACTCCCGTGTCATTCTAGACAGTTCCGGTGCAGAAAAGTTACTTGGGAGAGGAGATATGTTATATATCCCTCCGGATCAAGCAAAACCAACCCGTATTCAAGGATCATTCGTTTCTGAAAAAGAGATTAAAAAGCTTGTTGACTTTTTGAAGTCACGGAACTATCCTGTGGAATACACCGAAGAAGTCATTACTCAACCCCTGCCCCTCAAGAAAGGTGGATCAATCGGAGCGGGCGATGGTAAAGATGGCGAAATTGAAGAAGCAATTCGTGTGGTTTGCCAATTCAATACCGCTTCCGCTTCATTCTTGCAGAGAAAAATGGCAATTGGTTATGCCAAAGCTGCCCGCATTTTGGATCAACTCGAGGAAATGGGTATCGTCGGTCCAGCTGAGGGAGCAAAGCCTAGAGATGTCTTGGTACGCAATGCTGAGGAATTTCTCTCAAATCAACAACAGGAAAATTAGTAGCTAGTAACTAGTATTTAGTATTTTACACTAACTACCAACAACTAACTACAAACTACTATCTATGGTACGTTTGGGTCATCGTCTACATCAACTGCGCTTGCAGCGTAGACAAACACTTGAAGAAATAGCACAAGAGCTAAAAATAAAATCGACATTTCTTGCCGCAATCGAACGGGGAGAATATAATAAACTTCCTTCGCCTGCCTATGCCCAAGGATTTGTCAGAAATTACGCATCCTATTTGGGGCTTTCAAACGCAGAAACAACGATGCTATTCAAGCGTGAATTTGATGAAAAAAGGGCAATGAAAGTTCTTCCCGATTCACTCGTCAAAACAAAAGAATTTCCGCTAAAGCGACTACGGATACAACAATCGGTGATCACTTTTGTCTTATTCATTTTACTCGTGCTTGGCTATCTCTTCTTTCAGTACCGCGCAGCAATTTTACCTCCATCACTCTCCATTACAGCGCCCCAAAATAATAGTAAAACTTCACAAAACATCGTCGTTTCAGGGACAGCAGATAGCAATGCTACAGTTACGATCAACGGAGATCCTGTCACTGTCTCAAGCGATGGCAGCTTCCAAAAAAACATAACGCTTTTCCCAGGCAACGAGACAATCTCTATCAAAGCAGTAAACCGTTTCGGCAAAGAGACAACAATGCAACGAACGGTAGAGGTGCAATAAAGTTATAACTGCCAATATGACACACTATAATCTTTATGGTTGACGAGCTTTCAATAATAATCCCCACTCTCAATGAAGAAAAATATTTACCTTCGCTTCTGAACTCTATTCTTGCACAAAATTATAATGGCAAGATGCAAATTATTGTTGTTGATGGTAGTTCTAAAGATCGTACAATACAAATAGCAAATGAATACAAATTAAAATTTTCTGATCTTTTAATAATTGTTTCACAAAAGAGAGGAGTTAGTTACCAAAGAAATAGAGGTGCAGAAAAAGCAAAGTATAAATACTTATTTTTTATAGATGCTGATATGATACTTCCGCACGGCTTTATAAATCGATTTTTAAAAGAAATCAATGAAAAAGAATGCTCTATTGATATTGCAAATATTTGGCTTGCTGAGCGTGATTTATTACAAAGGTTTGTCTTTTCTATTTTAAACCCTCTTATTATAACTATTGTGGCTTTGGATAAAATAACCCCGGGTCTTTTAATGGTGACTAAAAAGGAAACTCATCTAAAAATAACTGGCTTCCGTGAAGATTTAAAGATAGGAGAAGATACAGACTACGGTTGGCGCTCAATTCAAGCTGGAGCAAAATTTCATTTCCATTTTCTCACCTACGCATTACATTCTGCAAGAAGAATACAAAAAGTAGGAATGCTGAGATTTTATTACGAATATCTTCGTGGATACCTTCTCGTTAAAAGATATGGTATTGAAAGAGCTGAGAGGGAAATGACGCACACATATAGAAATTTTTAACAATCTACACGGCAAACTTATCATTTGTATATTCTGAGTCTAACGTTGCACATTTTTACCATTCATCAGAAATTTCTTGCTAAACCATTACTTGACAGTAGGGCTATTAGTGAGGTAGTCTATAAAGAGTCAAAAAAACTATGATAGATCCTGTCCAACTCGTGTTACTTATTGTTATTTTGGCATTGACAATTTTGCTTATCATTCTTGGTATACAAGTCTTTCTGATTCTTAAGGAACTCCGCCAGACAATAACCAAAACCAATAAAGTACTTGATAGCGCGAATTCAATAACCGAAAATATTGAGACACCTCTTGCAGCACTTTCATCTCTCGCGTTGGGCGTAAAGGGGTCATCATTAATAACTATTATCAAGTTCGTCCGCAGTTTACTAAGTAAAGAGAAAGAAGAACACCACAAAGAGTAAAAAAATGGCAGAAACATGGACAACAATAACCACAATCATGGAAACAACAATGGATTTCTCCTAGGAGTAATTGTCGGCGTCCTCATAACACTTCTTTTTACAACAAAACGAGGTCGAGCTATTTTAAAAGACGTTGTCGATAAAGGCATCCAAAAATTTTCCAATCTCGAAGAACTGACGAAAGAAATAGAAAGTGACGATTTTCTTGAAGATGGCGATGATTTTATCCGGGAAGAAGAAGTCATCAAAGAAGAGCCAAAAGAAACACCCGTTGAAAAAAAAGCTGAAGTAAAAAAGCAACCAAAAGAAGAAGAAAAACCTGTTGAAGAGAAGGCTCCTCAAGAAGAGGCAAAACCTGAAGAAAAACATCCTAATAGTGGTAAACGATGGTTCCGCCGCGGTCTCAAAAAAAGAAATTAACCCTAGCAAGAAATTCTACTGAGAAAGTCCATATTTTTGCATATCTGCATTATGTTGATCTAAATTTACCTCATAATGATTATGCCCTGAAGCATCAGAAATATAAAAGAGATAGTTTGTTTGCGCCGGATGGACGGCAGCTGTCAGCGCATCTAGTCCGGGATTGGCAATAGGAGTTGGTGGCAGTCCGGTATTTACATAGGTATTGTAGGGCGATGTGGGCGCCACGTTACCCCCGCTGTCAGGAAGATGCGGCCACCAATTATCTGATGTCCCGATAGCAAACTGAATCGACGAGTCAATCTGCAATGGCATTCCTGCATCAAGCCGGTTATAAATAACTGAAGCAATCAGCGGCCGATCTTGAGGAAACCGTGCCTCACGTTCGATAAGTGAGGCAATTGTAACAATTTGTGCTTCAGTAAATTTTTCTTTCTGGCCACCAGAAAGTGTCTGATATTTTTTGTCGAAATTACCCTTCATGGTATCGATAATCGTTGTGACATCTGCACCTTTTTGAAACGAATAAGTGTCAGGGAACAGATATCCTTCTTGAGCAATAAGCTGCTGATCCCAGCTTGGGTTATAATTTGTAAACTTTCCTTTGAGAATCGCTGCAATTTCTTCCGATCGTTTCCCTTCAGGAATAGTAACGCGCACATCATCTTTCGCAATCTGTAGAACATCTGCAATCTGACTTGCAGACATTGCTGGCGCTAATTGAAAATCCCCTGCTTGAATTTTGTTACCGATACCTTGTTGTTTGACAAGTAAGTAAAAAATAATAGGGTCTTTGATCAAGCCCTGCGCTTTGAGGTTATTAGCAATTTCCCGGACATCCTCGCCCTGTATGACTTCAAAAGTTTGTGCCTTTGTATGAGAAGGATCTGCTGCCGAAACGCCATTGATCCACCAAGCACCAATACCTCCGAGAAGTAATATCAATAAAATGATAAGGAAAAAAAATTTCTTCAATGGATTATTTTTATGTCTTCTTCTACTTACGTAATCATTCATAGGAAAAAATAGGAAAGTTATCAATGGAATCTTTTGCTTCTTTTAGATTCGTTGACGTTTCGGAATAGAAAGTCGCAGTGACCTCACCAGACTTCACGCTTTCACCTGCTTTTTTGTGTAAATAAATGCCACTCTTTTTTTGTTGGGGAGCTCCCAGGATCTTTGCCAAAATAGTCACGTTTTTACAATCAATCTCTTTAACAACCCCGCCGTTTGTTGCTTTTATGTCACTGCTGTGTTTGCCTGGCATCAGATCACTGCTGATTATAGCAGAGTCTCCACCTTGCGCCTCAATAATCTCCCGCATTTTCTTCAGCGCGTGACCGCTCGAGAGAATATATGCTGCCCATTTCCTGCCAGTTCCGAATTCCCTTTTGATTCTTTCTTGTAATGTTTTGGCTGCGTCTTCGAGACAAAGATCAAGAAGCATGCCTGCAAGTATCAATGCTTTGTCTTCAAGATCAAGTGGTCGATCAGGCAGTTGTTCAAGAACTTTGAATGCTTCTTTTGTTTCAAGAAGCGGGCCAACCCCTCGTCCTGCAGGTTGATTGGTGTCATGTAAGTAAACAACGAGTTTGACTTCAAATCTTTTTGCAAGATACTGAAATTTCTTTTTAAGAATCTCAGCGTCTGTCCGATTATGTACTTTTACATGTTTGCCATAGGGTAAATCAATGACAATATGATTGGAACCAAAAGCGATTTTCTTTGCCATAATCGAGACGAGAATTTTATCAAAACTTTCAAACATAAGCGGCTCTTCAACTTTTATCAATTCATCATCTGCTGGCGCGATATCAATACTTCCTCCCCAGACAATACAAGCATTGACCTTTTCAACAATCCGATAAATTTGCTTTTTGTTAAAAGTAACGGGTGCCAGGATTTCCATATCATCGCCTGTTCCACCGGGAGTTGTGATCGCGCGTGAGGAACTTTTGGGGATGAGAAAGCCGGCCGCAGCAACAATCGGGATAACGATAAGAGTTGTCCGCGTCCCGGGAACGCCACCGATTGAATGTTTATCAGCAACAATGCCTTTAAACTGCAACTTCTCTCCTGTTTCAATCATCGCCTTTGTGAGATAAAAAGTTTCTTCATCCGAAAAACCTTTGGAATAACCAGATGCGGCAAAATAAGTCGTGAGAATCGGAGAAAGTCTCTGCCGGCTAATTGCGTCCATAATGGCAAAAATCTCTTCATAAGAGAGTTTTTTACCGACGAGTTTGTTTCGAATTGCTTGCAGCGCGAGTGTATCTTCTGTCATCAGGTTCCTTTAATCATTTGGATTGCGTTTCTGAAAAAGCCTTTGATGAGCATGAAAAGGAAGTATAAAATGCCATTGAGAACACGGTAGAAAAATGGCCATATTTTTTTCAAAAAGATAATGAATGGTGATTGTTGCAAATTGTCTTGCATACTAATATTGTAGCTATTTTTCTTATGGTGTTGCAAGTTTAGCTTTTATTACAAGCCGTCGCCATGTTGTGCCCGGCGGCGTACAAGTAATAATACTGACATAGCTACCATCAGTATCTTGTGCCAAATAAGAAGTGTCATCAGCAGGAACAATATACATTTTTATAATATTATATGTATACTGTTTGCTGCCGATCGTCAGAATAATCGCATCCCCCACATTTAAATTGAGCGCTGTTGCAAAAATCGCATGTGGATTATTTGGATCAAACCATTGCGGCAGCGTTGAGTGACCAAAAATTGCTGTATTGCCTATTTGTGGGGGGACAGCCGTCCCAGGGAACCATATCGGATGGAGATTAACATCATTGTCAGTCATTGATACATAGGTATTTTGGATACCGAGTTTGGGAATGGTAAGATAGAAATTAGATAACTGTTCTGTAACGCCAACTTCTTTATACTGATCAGGGGAAGTCGGAGGAAGCCAGCTGGTGTCATCGGGATTACCGATATGACTTATCGCTGTGGCAGTATTTTCCAGAAGACTCTTAATTGAATCCTGTGTGATAATGGTTGACTGGGGAATTGGAGACGCAAACGCTTGATTCGCAAAAGCAGGCTGGATATAGACAAAATACGAAACCACCGGGAAAAAAGTATATGCCGCGAGTAACAATCCTGTTATTGCAACAAACAACCCGCATAGCCGCGCTACAATTCTGAAATTGATACTTTTTCTTTTCGTATAAACAAGTTTGCGCATAGGAATTACTGAGTGGTCATGGTCACCGAAATATGTTTAGGCAACCGCGGGAAAAACGAGGGGAGCAATGGAATCGGAGGTGAGAAAGTAATAGTAACATTGTCAACCTGCGGCAGAGTGCTGAGAGAATTTTTGGCATCGCCTATTGATTTATCCTGAATATTGCTGATAATATCCTGCGTGTTCATGTCCGGAAGGAGTCCTGCCTGGATAGAAACCGTCGCAGTTGCTGCGGCGTTCGTTCTTTGTGAAACATCGCTCACCGTCGCGTCAACACTTTTATTGGCAACCGTCGGATCCTGCGGATACTTCGCCTTCACGATGGATTGGGCATAATCCGTAAGATCGCTATTGCTGTATGCCATGCCGTTATAGACAACATCTGCCGAAAGGGTTACTTGACTTGCCTGATCGTTGACATTATTACTAAATTGTTGATTTACTAGCGTCGGTGTACTGATAAGCGGCAAGACTGTCTCATCTGAAGTTGCCAATGAATCTAATTTTTGCTTCCCAGCATCCTGGACACTCTTAGGAAGATTTGCGCGTAAGGTTGCAAGATCATTTGATGAGACGACCGTTACTGTCTTTTTGGACCCTCCCGAAAATGCATTGTCATTTTTTGCTGCCACGGTATTATCACTGCCAATTTTAAACTCTGTTCCTGACGGTTCATTAGCATCCGTCCCGATATTTTGAGCGGTAACGGTAGCATTTGTTGTACCGGGTGTTGTGCCGGAGAAAATATCTCCTGATGAGGAAGCTACTGTTGTGTTGTTATCAAGAGTAAATGTCTGTCCGTTACTTGCTGTTAAAGTAGTCCCGCTCGATAAAGATACGGGATTACTATTATTGTTATAAATTGTTACGGTCCCTTTTGCCTTATCACCGACATCTTTCTTGCCAGTCGCCGGCGTAGAAACTTGTCCATGGACGGATGTTGAAATACTTTTTGCGGAAATAAGATTATTGCTGAAATCATTGCCTTGCGCAGTTGAAAAAGTAACCGTCTGATCCTGACTTACAGTATTTGGCTTTAAAGTCAGGACAACATTTGCCTGCATTTTGTAAAAATAAAAATAAATGATACCAACAATAATAAGAATAACGGCAACAATAGGAACAATAATTTTCCATGGTATTTTGCTTCCTTTGGCTCCGGAGAACATACCACTTACCTCGGGAAGTTTAAGATCCTTGAGGAATTTTATTGAAGAAAGACTTGCAAAAAATGGTAATTTCCCTTTTCCGCCAACCCGTCTTGGCCGTTGAGGCTCGTATTCACTTTCATCCCCGTCGCCTGCAACTGCAGTTTCATCTTCATATGATTGATGACGTACTGGTTCTGCAAGAGAATCATCAGAAGACGCAGCTGCTTTTTCTGAGATATCCTCGTTAAGAACAAACCCGAAATCACTTGCTTCACCGGCGTCTGTTTCTGCTTCCTCCGCAGTCTTCTCGAAATCCACCTGCTGCTGATCCGTAGTGCCTGTCTCACTTTCAGAAACTGTTTCTTCATCCGAAGGTTCTTCCAATGCCGTAGGAAGTGCAACTTTCGGTAACGCCTCCTCTGCTTCTTCAGCGACAGTAAAGCCCATCTGCTCGGCAGCGCCAAACATAACTGAACGCATGTCAAATGCCTGCGGCAAGACAGTCACCTGCGGCATGTGCAAAAACGGCAAATGTTTACTCCATTGATGCGCGATAAAAGCATGCGCTGTACGCTCATCCTGCTTACTCTGAAAAATAATAATGCGAGCAGGAAGCACCGGCACGGTAAAATGTCCGAGTAATTTATCAACAGTAAGAGGGCTTGATTCCAAATGTGGACTGCTAACTGATTCAAGAACTTTCCCACCGCGAAGAAGATTCAAAGTGATATATTTCTTGCCAATCTCAGCAAAAATAGCAGAAACAGGCGCGCCTTCCTCTTCCTGCATCCGATGCACAATCGCCTCAGTCGTCACCATAAAACCAAGCGGAGTCAGATCAAGCGCACCGCAGACTTTTTTGAGTTGCGCTAAATGTTCTTTATTGATTTTTTTTGTCTCGGGATCAACCCATTTATCTTTAACACCAAAGATTGTCTGATGAGTCTGGATGTGAGGCGGCAAAATTTCCTCTGCCCTGCTGATTGCCTTATCAATGGAAGTGGTTAGATCATCAAGCGAAAGTTCATCCAAAGACTCAGGGAACACTGATTCATGGGAATTGATTTTCTTAAGAGTACCATCTTCTGCTTTAAGGATAACCGCTCCTACTTTTTCATCCGCGAGCAACAGCGCGAGGTAATACTCGGATTCATCTTTTTTTGGTTTCAGAAAAGAAAAGGGCAGCTTCATAAGTTATCCTACCACAGCATAGAGTCTTCGCATTCCTTTGCCAAGAGACTCCTGCTTTATTATCTTAAACGATTTTATTTCTCCTGTAAATGGAACGTGCGGACCGCCACAAAATTCGATTGAATAGGCTTCTTGTGGATGTTTAGAATCGCCACCGATGAAATAAATTTTTGAGACATCTTGATAGGTATCTTCAAAAAGCCCGATCGCTCCCATTTTCTTTGCCTCCTCAGTCGGTATCATCTCAAAATGTACCGGCAAGTTCTCTTTTATCTTATCAGTAACAACTTTCTCCAGACTTAAAATTTCCTCATCGGTCAATTTGCGATCGAAGTTGAAATCAAACCGCAGCCTTTCCGTTGTAATGTTTGAGCCGGACTGATGCAACTGTTTACCAAACATATCCCGCAGTGCCTGATGGAGAAGATGTGTTGCCGTGTGTCCCATGACAGTCCTTTCTTGATGATCCGCCAACCCGCCTCGAAATTTCTGTCCCGCTCCTTTTTTGCTGAGTGATTGATGCGCTTCCATTTTCTCGGCAAATTTTTGCCGGTCAAACGTATAACCAAGACTCTCAATCTGTGTCGGAGAAAGACCATGAGTCGAATAAAGTATAAATGCATCTTCCGCAGAAATTTCCTTTATTCCCATCAACTCATCTAATATCTTTTTGCTCTTTTTGATTTCTTTTTCATTAGCCTTTAGTTTATTTTTTAGCTCTTCTTCAGATAGTGTCACTATTCTCGCCTTACCCGAAATACTTTGTTGTTTAACTCCCTCAATACGAGCTTTTCCACTTATAGTTCTTTTATATTTTTTCTCAATATATTGCATTGCTTTATTTAATGCTGAATTATATTTGTCGACCTCTTCAAGAACTGTATTTTTAATCTCTTCATAATGCTCCACCAACTGCGGATCTGTTGCTTTGTATTGTTCAACAACCGCTTCAATAATCGGCGAAACATCTACATTATCGTCACCTGAAAGTTTGGAGAAATGATCGTAACTTCTTCTGATTAACCTACGCAAAACATATCCTTGATCTTTATTTGAAGGAGTAATTCCAGCCATAATGATAAAACTGCTTGCGATCAAATGGTCGGTAATAATCCGCATACTTTGTTCATTATCTTCATAAGATTTGGAAACTTGTTTCTCAACCGTTTTGATAATTGATGAAAGGAGACTTGTCTTGAAAACATCAGGTTGGTTTTCAATTGCCGATAATTGGCGTTCGAGTCCCCCACCAAAATCAACGTTTGGTTTGGAAAGGGGTTTGAGTGCGCCGTCTTCTTCTTTGCTGTACTGCATAAAGACGCTGTTGGCAATTTCACGATATCGCCCGCAGTCGCAGTTGACATGGCATGTTTCTTTTTTAAACGGACTGTTCTCATGAATCTTCAGCTCCGCACCGAAATCATAAAATACTTCACTATCAGGTCCACCTGGCTCACCTGCAGGCATATTTTCAGGAACTCCGGCTCGTGACCACCAATTTTTCTCAGCTCCATAAGCAAAGATTCTTTCATTCTCTTTTGCATCGATACCGACGCTTGCAAATAATTCTTTCCAAATTTTTATGCTCTCCGTATCTTTGGGAACACTGTCATTGCCGGCAAAAACAGTCACATATAATTTTTTAGGATCTAAACCCAATTCTTTTGTTAAAAACGTAAACAACCAAGGCAGTTGTTCTTTCTTAAAATAGTCACCAAGACTCCAATTGCCGAGCATTCGAAAAAAAGTTGTATGACGGTTATCTCCGATTTCATCGATATCATTTGCTCTAAAAGAGTTTTGAGCATTGACCAGTCGAGTTCCTAATGGATGTTTCTCACCCAATAGATACGGCACCAGCGGCTGCATGCCACTTGAGGTAAACAGAGTTGTCGGATCATTCTGCGGGACAAGCGGCGAATTGGCAATCCGTTTATGACCATTTTTTTCAAAAAATGATATATATTTATCAATAATATCTGCGGCTTTCATGACAGCTCATTATAGCATTTCTACGCAGGAAAACGAAACAAAAGCCCAATGGACAATAATAACTAATAACTTACTACTTACGAAGATCTTTGTGCATGGCGATAGTCCCCGGCTTAACAATAGCAACCACATATCCACGTTCTTCGTAAAAGGCTTGGGCTGTTATTGAAGAGTCCAGACGAACCCGCTCTACACCTCGATTTAATACATAATGTTCAACAGTTTCCATAAGCAGCTTTCCAATCCCTTTTCCAATATACTCAGGTAAAACAAAAACCCCTGAGATATAATCATCTTGTATCGTCGCTGTTCCGACTATTTTCCCTTCTACCTTTGCAATAAAAATTGTTTTTATCTCAGCATTGCTTTCCAGCTTTTCCGGAGTATACATTGCTGCTATTGTTTCCAGATGCTCATGAGAATAATCTTTAATATTAATAGTAAAAATTGTATTACTGATGAGAGAAGCAACTTCTCGTGCGTCCTTTTTTTGAAATCTTCTTATCTGCGACTTCATAAAAATATTATAGAACAATTCGAGACAAAGGCGGCTACTTAATTACTACACTTTTAATATTGGTAAACTCCAGAATACCAAACCTGCCAAGCTCTCTTCCATATCCTGACTTTTTTACTCCCCCGTAAGGAAGACGAACATCAGAACGAACCGCTTTGTTAATAAACACAAGCCCCACATGTAATTCATAAATAAAATGAGCAATCCGCTCCGGATATTTCGTCCAGACACTTGCACTGAGTCCAAGATGCGTATCATTTGCGACTTTTAGCGCTTCATCATCATTACTTACGGTGATGAGTACCGCTACTGGCCCAAATACCTCTTCATCAAAAAGTGGCATTCCTTTTGTAATAGTATCAACCACAGTTACTGCATAAAAAAATCCTTTTCCCGGAAGCTTTTTCCCGCCATATAATAGTCGTGCTCCTTTCTTGATTGACTTAGTAACCTGCTCATCAAGCAGGTCTCGTAAATCTTTTCTCGCAAGAGGCCCAACATCGATCTTTGGATCAAAAGGGTCACCTACGGATAATTTTCTGATTTCTGCCACAAACGCTTTGGTAAATTCTTTTGCAATTTTTTTATGAAGAATGATTCTTTTGGGTGAATTACAACTTTGTCCAGCATTGGTTAGCCGTGCACTTACCGCTTGTTTTACAGCCACTGAGATATCCGCATCTGCTAATACAATAAAAGCATCAGACCCTCCCAGTTCCATAACAGACTTTTTCAGATGTTTTCCTGCTGTACTTGCAACAGCCGCACCCGTTTTCTCGCTACCCGTTACTGAAACTGCCGCTATCCGATCATCGGCGATAACATCTTGTACATTTTCCCCTTCAACAAATAGGTTGGTTACAACACCATGAGGAAAACCACAAAGGGTAAACATTTCTTCAATAGCCTGACTGCATTGGGGAACGTTGGAAGCATGTTTGAGAACAAATGTATTACCTGCAAGAATTGTTGGAATCATGCAGCGAAATACTTGTGTAAATGGATAGTTCCATGGCATAATCCCGAGAATTACGCCCAGAGGATCATACTGCACATAGCTTTTTGTATCATCTGTACTTATCTGTTCTTCTTTAAGAAACTTTTTCGCATTTTTACTATAATAGTCGCAAATACTTATCGATTTTTCGATCTCACCAATTGAATCCTTAAACGGCCTTCCCATTTCTTTTGTTGCAAGCGCGGCATATGTCTCTTTATTTTTCTGTAAATACTTAGAAAGTTTTTTAACGAGAGCAACGCGCGCTCCCAAAGATGTTTTTCTCCACTGGTGAAAGGCAAGAGACGCTATTTCTAGCCTTTTTTCGATTTCTTTAGAAGTATACGGGGCAACTGTCTTTTCAATATTCCCGGTGGTGGGGTTAATTGTTTGTATCACTGCCAAATATTATCATATCTTTCTTTTGATAAAAACTCTTGACAACGGAATAAACAATATGATATAAACAGAAAGCTCTCATTTGACATGAAGATACAGGGGCAGCGCCCCGTGTATCTTTTTTGTATGTTGGAGACATTCTGCCTACAATAAACTCACGATGCCGAAGTTATCAGACGAAAAAGACAATACAAAAATTAATCGCCAGAATTGGGGAAAGACCTACAAAGATCTACCAAAGCTAGACCTCTTGGCAATCCAAAAAGCATCGTACAAACTTTTCCAGGAAAAAGGAATCGGAGAAATCCTTCAAGAAATTTCACCTGTGGATGACTTCACCGGTAAAAACTGGACATTAACTTTTCACGAACACAAAATCGGCAAACCTACTATTGATCCTGAAATTGCATTAGTCAAAGGGTTGACATACAATGCGCCACTTACTGTTGGTGTGTCACTTCTCAACAAAAAGACTGGCGAGAAACATGATGCTGAAGTTTTCCTTGGCGATATTCCGCAAATGACAGACCGAGGGACTTTTGTTGTTAATGGTATCGAGCGCGCAGTTGTTAATCAGCTTGTCCGTTCTTCAGGTGCTTTCTTTACCAGCACACAAGACATGATCACGGGAAAAACGCTTTTTTCCTCTGAAATCAGACCAGTTCATGGTTCATGGCTTGAATTTGCAACAACCCGTTACGGGACACTGACTGTCAAAATCGACAGACGACGCAAATTCCTTGCAACAACTTTCCTTCGAGCACTCGGTATTTCTGACAATGAAGCAATCAAAGAGAAATTCAAAGAAGTCGCGGGAGAAGCTGGCGAAGCATTGATTTCAAACACTCTACAAAAAGATGAAACAACCAACGAAACAGAAGCGCTTATTGAAATTTTCCGCAAGATGCACCCTGGTGAACCGGTTGTTCTTGATAAGGTTCGTGAGTATTTTATGAACCTTTTCTTTAATAACAGACGCTATGATCTTGGCACTGTCGGCCGATACAAAATCAATAAGAGACTCAAAGCTGTTCCAGGATTTACCTCTTCAGAAGAGCATGTCTTAACAGTCGATGATATTACAGCAGCAATTGCGTATCTCATGATGCTTGAAGAAGGCCGCGGAACTGTTGATGATATAGACAGTCTTTCAAACCGCCGTGTCCGAAGTGTCGGAGAATTGGTTGCGCTGAATGCATTCCGTGTCGGTGTTCTCAGAGTTGAGCGAAGTATCAAGGAACGCATGAGTCTTTTGCAGGCAGATGTTCCTGTCACTGTTGGTAATCTTATCAACGCTCGCCCGATTATGGCAGCAATCAATGAATTCTTCCGCACTTCACAACTTTCAACCATTCTTGATCAGACTAACCCACTTTCAGAAATTGATAATTTAAACCGTCTGACTGTTATGGGAACCGGCGGTATTTCACGCGAACGCGCTGCTTTCTCAATCCGTGATATCAACAGCTCACAGTATGGTCGCATTGACCCAATCCGAAGTCCTGAAGGTCCAAACATTGGACTTGTAACGTACATGGCACTCTATTCACGAGTTAATGAATACGGATTTTTGGAAGCACCATACAAAAAAGTTGTCCAAGATGGTAAAAAAGTCCGCATTACTGATGAAGTCGTTTACATGACAGCTGATGATGAAGCAGATGCATACATCACCCATGCTAGTGTGAATATTTCAGATGATGGTATCATTCTTGACGACCGTGTTCCAGCTAGATACCGCGGAGACTTTACCGAAGTCGACCGCGAAATGATTCAATATATTGATGTTGTTCCTCGCCAAGTTGTCGGAACATCAGCTTCTCTTATTCCGTTTATTGCTCATGATGAGGCAAACCGTGCTCTGATGGGAACACACATGCAATGTCAGGCAGTGCCACTTGTTAATCCACAAAGTCCGATTGTCGGAACTGGTATGGAAGATGCTATCTCAGGAATTATGGGACGGGTTATTCGAGCGCCATTTGATGGAAAGATTGCGTATGTTGATGCAACCAAAGTTGTCCTGCAAGGCAAAAATGCTTCAGACATGGTTGCCTTCCCGATTGATTCTTTTGACAGAACCTCAGCAGCAACAGCATATACCCAACGTGCAATGGTAACAGAAGGACAAACCGTGAAAAAAGACGATGTCCTTATTGATGGTCCATCTAGTGAAAACGGTGAACTTGCTCTCGGACGAAACTTATTGATTGCTTATGCATCTCTTGATGGATTGGGTTATGAAGACGCTATCGTTATTTCAGATAAATTGGTAAAGGAGAACGTACTCTCCAGTATTCATATTGAAAAATATGAAGCAGCTGTTGTTGAAACCAAACTTGGACCTGAAGAAACAACACGAGATATTCCAAATGTTTCAGAAGAAGATCTTGCCAATCTTGATGAAGAAGGAATTATCGTTCTCGGATCAGAAGTTGGACCGGGAGATATTTTGGTCGGGAAGATTGCACCAAAGGGTGAAACTGAATTAACAGCTGAAGAGAGATTGCTCCGCGCAATCTTTGGAGAACAAGCACGTGAAGTTCGTGACACATCCCTTCGTATGCCTCACGGCGAGCGCGGAACAGTTATTTCCGTTCAGATTCTTGACCGCAAACAAGGTGATGAACTTGAGCCAGGAACCATGAGAAAAATTATTGTCGAAGTAGCACAACTTCGCCATGTTTCAGTCGGTGATAAACTCGCAGGACGACACGGAAACAAAGGAATTATTTCACGAATCCTTCCTGTTGCTGATATGCCGCATTTAGAAGATGGCACAGCGATTGATATTATCATCTCTCCTGTCTCTATCCTTGCTCGTATGAATTTGGGACAGATTCTTGAGGCACATCTCGGATTTGCAGCACAGAAGCTTGGAATCAAAGTCGGCGTTCCCGCATTTGAAAAAATTGATGAATCCCGGATGGTTGATCTTCTTAAACAAGCAGGACTTCCCGTTAATGGCAAAGTCAAACTTATTGATGGAAAGACAGGATTGCCATTTGAAAATCCAGTGGTTGTTGGTATAGAATACATCATGAAGCTTATCCACATGGTTGAAGATAAGACTCATGCCCGTTCAACTGGTCCATACTCACTCGTTACCCAGCAGCCGCTCGGCGGAAAAGCACAAATGGGTGGACAGAGACTCGGAGAAATGGAAGTTTGGGCGCTGGAATCACATCGCGCACGATATATCCTTCAGGAAATGCTGACAATTAAATCCGATGATGTTGTAGGACGCGCGAAAGCTTTTGAAGCAATTGTTAAAGGAACAGATATTCCAACACCAAAAGTTCCTGAATCATTCAAAGTGCTTATCAAAGAATTACAGTCACTTGGTCTGAACGTTGTCCCGATGGGAGCAATTGTTGAGACGGAAGCTGAAGAAGAAAAAGCAGAGGATGCGTCAGAAGCAGTAAAAACTGAAGTAACTGAGTTTAAAGAATCTTTGGATGCTGTAGAGAATCCAGAAGAAACAAAAGAAGAAGCAGTACTAGAATCAATTGAAGAAAATGAATTAACAGCCGGAGAAGAACTGGCACAAGATAGTAAGGAAATGACAGAAACAGGAACAGAAGCTGTACGAGAGGAAGAAGCAAAATAAAATAACTATGAATAATAAAGGAAAAAACATATTAAAAGACTTAAATATTTCAGACTTCAAATCGTTGAAGTTGTTGCTTGCCAAAAATGAGGACATCATGAATTGGTCTTATGGCGAAGTAACCAAACCGGAAACTATCAACTACCGGACACTTCGTCCTGAAAAAGATGGTCTCTTTGATGAGAGAATTTTTGGACCGACTAAAGACTGGGAATGTTATTGTGGTAAATACAAAAGAATCCGCTATCGTGGCATTATCTGTGACAAATGTGGTGTTGAGGTAACACTTTCTCGTGTCCGCCGTGAAAGACTTGGACATATCAAACTTGCTTCCCCTGTTGCGCATGTCTGGTTCTTTAAAGGAGCATCAAGTGCATTGTCTCTCCTTCTTGATGTCCAGCAAAAGAGTCTTGAATCAATCATCTATTATGCTTCTTATCTTTTGACCAACATTGATGAAGAAAAGAAAAAACAAGCACTTGAGACATTTGTCGAAACGATGACAAAAAGAAAACAAGCACTCAAAGAGCGCATGGATCAAGAAGCTGAAAAGATCACCAAAGATGCCGAAGAAAAGAAAAAAGAAGCAGTTGCAAAGAAAAGCGCGCCTGAACAAAGGCAGTTGATTGAACAAGAAATTGAACTCGCATCTCGCCAGAAACTGACACGCAATACAGAATCTCTTGAAAATGAATCAAAGAAACTTGATGAAATTTCTGATACCTTTACGAAATTGTTGAAGAGTCTTCGTGTCGGAAGTGTTCTTTCAGAAGATGAATATTTCAAGTTGCTTGAATACGATACCCCGATATTCTTTACGATCAAAACCGGTTCGGAAGCACTTCTGGAAGTTGTTTCAAAGCTTGATATTACCAAGCTCATCGCAGATCTTCGAACAGATGCTGAAAAAGCAAGCAGCCAGCGCTATCTCAAAATCGTCAAACGGCTACGTCTCCTAGAGAACATGAGAAAAGCAGACGTCACGCCAACTGCTATGATCACAGATGTTCTTGCTGTTATCCCACCGGATCTTCGTCCGATGGTACAGCTTTCAGGAGGACGTTTCGCAACTTCTGATTTGAATGATCTTTATCGAAGAGTTATCAATCGCAACAATCGCCTGAAACATCTTCTCTCACTTGGTGCGCCTGAAATTATTCTCAGAAATGAGAAAAGAATGCTTCAGGAATCTGTTGATGCACTGATTGATTCTTCACAAAGAAGCAGCCAGAGTCTCTCATCTGCACTCAGATCACTCTCTGATATGCTCCGAGGAAAACAGGGTCGCTTCCGCCAGAATCTTCTTGGAAAACGTGTTGACTACTCAGGACGTTCTGTTATCGTCGTCGGACCTGAGCTAAAACTCAACCAGTGTGGTCTGCCGAAAGAAATGGCGCTTGAAATGTTCAAACCATTCATCCTTCGTGAAGTCATTGTCCGTGGTCTTGCAACCAACATCAAATCAGCAAAACGCTATATTGAGAAGAGACCACCAGAAGTCTTTGACATTCTTGAGGAAATTACCAAGAATCATCCGGTGCTGCTTAACCGTGCACCAACTCTGCACAAACTCGGTATTCAAGCATTCTATCCTGTACTGATTGAAGGCGCAGCAATTCAACTACACCCTTGTGTGTGTGCCGGATATAACGCTGACTTTGACGGTGACCAGATGGCTGTTCATATCCCGCTTTCACAGAAAGCACAACAAGAAGCAATTGAGTTGATGATGCCAAATCACAATCTTTTGAAGCCGGCATCAGGTGATCCGATCACTCTGCCAAACAAAGAGATGGCACTAGGAACTTATTACTTAACAACTATTGATGAAAGTACAAGAAAGAGTGAAGAAGATCAACCACACTTCAATGACACTAATTCAGCACTTCTTGCTTATGACATCGGAAAGATCAGAATGCGTGAACCTGTACAAGTACGAATCATTAGCCACAAAGGTGAAGCAAAGGTGATTGAGACAACCGTCGGACGCATCCGATTTAATGAATTGCTTCCGAACGACTTCGGCTATGTCAACGAAAGCATCAATGCAGGTACTATCAAGAAAATCATCATGCGTTCTATGAAATTATATTCTTCAGATGAAGTTGCACGCTTGATTGATAGAATTAAAAGTCTGGGATTCTTCGGAGCAACAATTTCAGGTATCAGTGTCTCTGTCTTTGATAACGATATTGCTCCTGAAAAAGATGGAATGATTATTGAAGCTGAAAAGAAAGTCAAAGTCATCGATGAAGAATTCAAGCAAGGACTTATTACACTTGCTGAGAAAAAGCGCTTGTCCAATGATGTCTGGCTCAAAGTCACCAATGCTGTTGCTGACCTTACCTGGAAAGCAATTAAACCGGAAAATCCAATCAAGATCAGTATTGACTCCGGTGGTACACGTGCAGGTTTGGAACAAATCAAACAGCTCTCAGCACTCCGTGGACTGATCGTTGATCCTATGGGTAAAATCGTTGAGCTTCCAGTCAAATCCAACTTCCGTGAGGGTCTTTCAATTTTTGAATACGTCGCATCAGCAAGAGGTTCTCGAAAAGGTCTCACCGATTCAGCTTTGAAGACTGCAAACGCTGGATACCTTACTCGTCGTCTCGTTGACGTTGCTCATGAAGTTATCATCCGTGAAGAAGATTGTGGCACAACCGAAGGTATTACTGTTCCCCGTGAAGAAGCAGGAAGAACTTCAGCGTTCTCAGATCGATTGATGGGACGAGTTCTTGCAGTAAACGCACTTGCACCAAAATCTAAGAAAATTGTTCTCAAAGCAGGAGAAGAAATCAATGAAGAAAATATTAACGAGCTTGAAGAGAATGAAGTCCAGGAAGTTATCCTTCGCTCACCTCTTGTTTGTGCACTTCCCTACGGTCTCTGTGCATCATGTTATGGATGGGATCTCTCAACAAAGAAGCGAGTTGGTCTTGGTGTACCCGTCGGTGTCATGGCTGCACAAAGTATTGGAGAACCAGGAACACAGCTTACCATGCGTGTCAGACACTTTGGTGGAGTTGTTATGTCTGACGTGACGCAAGGTCTTCCCCGTGTCGAAGAACTTTTTGAAATGCGCACACCGAAGAATATGGCGTCAATCTCTGAAATTACCGGAAAGGTAAAGATTGAAACAACTGAAGAAGGACATCACATCCAAGTCAAGAACACCAAGATCAAACCAATTGAAGAACAAGAATACTTTGTCCCAATGTCAGCAACACTTCGTGTCAAAGATGGCGAAGAAATCACAGCAGGTACACCTCTTGCTGAAGGAGATCTTGATCCAAAAGAAGTTCTCAAGATCGGTGGACTCTTGATGGTACAGCGATATCTTATCACTGAAGTACAACGCGTCTACGAATCACAGGGAATCGGTATTAATGACAAACACTTTGAAGTAATCATCCGCAAGATGTCTGACAAGATCATTGTTGAGAGTGTCGGGGACACTTCACTCATCCCAGGCGACTTTGTAACCAAAGCTCGATTTGAAGAAATGAACGCAGAAGTTCTTTCAGAAGGTGGCGAGCCTGCAACCGGACGACAGGTAATTCTCGGTATCACTAAATCTGCTCTGTTCTCTGATTCATGGCTCTCAGCTGCATCCTTCCAGGAAACGACGAAAGTACTCACCGAAGCAGCACTTGAAGGTCGCGTTGACAAGTTGCTTGGTCTGAAAGAAAATGTCATCATCGGACGCTTGATCCCCGTCTCAGGACTCAATGGAGAGATGGAACCTGAAGAACCAACAGGAGAAGCAACTGTTGTGGAAGATCCACTCGTTGAAGTAGAAAAAGAACAACCGGAAGTAGTACCTGCCGCTTAATATAAATCTATGCCTACACTATCGCAATTAGCAAAAAGAGGACGAGCAAAAAGGATCAAGAAGACCCGGTCTACTGCACTGAAAAGAATCTTCAACGCAAAAGATCGAGAGTACACCGATGCAAATTCACCACAAAAGCGTGGCGTTGTGACATTGGTAAAAACCATGACCCCGAAGAAACCAAACTCAGCTCTTCGTAAAGTTGCTAGAGTCAAGCTTTCCAATAAAATGGAAGTCACTGCTTATATTCAGGGCGTCGGGCATTCTCTCTCAGAACATGGTATCGTTCTTGTCAAAGGCGGTCGTGTTCGAGATCTTCCAGGTGTGAAATATCATGCAGTCCGTGGGAAATTTGATCTCCTCGGTGTTGATGGCAGAAAAACAAGTCGCAGTATTTATGGAACAAAATTGCAGAAAGCAAAAGCAGCATAATAAAAAAATATGAGACACGCAAAAGTACAAAAAAGACAAATTGAACCAGATACAATATACAGTAATTTATGGGTTGCAAAACTGATCAATTACATCATGAGAGACGGTAAAAAGTCTGTTGCGCAGCAGCAGGTCTACAATGCTTTTACTCTCTTGGAACAAAAAGGCGAAGAACCCGTAAAAGGTTTTGAAAAAGCGTTGCAAAACATCGGGCCAAAGGTTGAAGTAAAAGCTCGCCGTATCGGTGGAGCAAATTATCAAGTCCCTGTTGAAGTCAAACACGAACGCCGCATGGCACTGGCGCTGCGCTGGATGATTGAAGCAGCACGGAAGCGACCAAACAAAGAATATCACACATTTGCTGAAAAGCTTGCTGCGGAAATGATGGCAGCAATCAAGAATGAAGGAGAAGCAGTCAGAAAACGCGAAGTAGCTCTCAAACAAGCAGAAGCCAACAAAGCCTTCGGCCATTTCAGGTGGTAAACTTCTCTCTAAAACTTTTTTACCAACCGCCATTCCGGCGGTTTTTTTATTACAAATCGTTAACCTGGATATGATATTATAATATCGATATGTCAAACTTACCCATAAATCCAAAACCCCATATTGGAGAAGAAAAAAAAATTGAAGCTCCTAAAACTTCTTCTAGCGACAGACAGAAAGCACTAGAAAA
>Ga0265338_10003371_pt1 | contig 22558 bp, 20 predicted proteins | sample 42126metaG_FD_193579 | JGI IMG/M metagenome (GOLD analysis project Ga0265338, IMG submission 193579) | Rhizosphere microbial communities from Carex aquatilis grown in University of Washington, Seatle, WA, United States - 4-21-26 metaG | ecosystem: Host-associated > Plants > Roots > Rhizosphere... | reverse complement strand
TCATCGCGATGGACAAAGTGCGGGAAAAATTTGCCAAGAGAGTCTTCTTCCTCATCAATGCCGACGAAATAGACGGAGGGAAAATGACAACACTGCAGCAAATGATGGATAAGAACAAGGGGAACTGCAACTGCTACTTCAATGTTATAGGTAAGGAATTCGCGGAACAGCAGGTCTATGTATCACGAAAGTATTCGGTGAATCCGACGGACCAGTTCATAGAAAGTGTAAGGTCGATTTTGGGAAAGAACGCAATAAAAGTATCAGCGTAATTATTCATAAAGGAGAAGTACATGAAGCCAGTTGAAGTAAATGATGCTAATTTTCAAACCGAGGTGATCGATTCTTCGACACCGGTTCTCGTTGATTTTTGGGCCGATTGGTGCGGTCCGTGCAAGATGATTGCACCGTACGTGGAAGAGATGGCGACGGAGTACGACGGCAAACTCAAAGTCGGAAAACTTGACGTCGATGCGAATCCCGCTGTTTCAATGCAATACGGGATCCGAAGCATTCCAACACTGCTGGTCTTTAAAGGAGGGAAGGTTGTCGAACAGATTGTCGGTGCGATGCCGAAAAGGAATCTTGTTGAAAAAGTAAGCCGCCATATGGCGTAAGCGGTTCATCTCAAGCAATAAAAAAATAAGCCTGTCCTGCGCGGTGCAGGGCGGGCTTTCTTATTGACTTAGCAAAGCCGCGATTGCATTGTTCTTCAGGATGCTTTCTTGCCCCTCACCTTTGTGAAGATTAACCCTTTTCCCCAAACAAAAACTATGATCAGGAAGCCAACCGCCGCCAGCCACAACCTGTTGATCCATCCGCCGGTGAGCATGACGACAAACCCGGCGAAACGAATCCAGTCGGATGATTTCGATGCCACATTTCTTCGCAGATACGTTCCAAAAGTTGAGTCTTTGTACCTCTCCAGATCAACCTTCGCAATGAGGTACAATGAAACGACGGTCGAAGGGATAAATGCAACGCAGACCGCAGCAACCAGGTAGTGCAGCCAGAGCAAGTAGACCGCTCCGAACCCGGTTGCAATGTCTGTAAGAAGTTTCACGGGATGTATTTGGCTGTATATTTTTTTTTCTTCAAGTGTCACAGGAATACCTCTTGCTGAAATGCGTTACGGAGTGTTTGATTAGACCTGCCCTACCCACCAGCCGGGGTCATTTGTTTTGAAGGCGGTGCGGATGGAGTCGTACAGCGGCTGAGGCAGGGGCCCTTTTTCAATGATAGCGAGATTTCTTTTCAGGTGTTCCGCGTTTGCCGTGCCGACAATACAGGAATGCACACCCGGCGTGAACGCAGCAAAGCGAAGAGCGACCTCTTGCCAGCCGAGTCCTTTTGGGTCCACATCCATTGTTTTCCATCTCCACCAATATTCTTCAGCGTAGTGACTCACCGGACATTCCGCAAACCGCCAGGGCGCGTTTGCCACCGGGCGTTTTGCAATGACACCCAGCTTTTTTGATTGTGTGGATTGGAAGAGTGTGTCGATCACCCGTTGGTCGCAGATATTGAGCGAATGTTCCACGCTCCCGAATCGTCCGCTCTCTACCGACCATTCGAGAGCCTCATTTTCGCCGGAGTAGGCTGCAACCCTTACTTTTTGTTCGCGGACACCGTCTTCCAGCGCGCGAAGAGACTCGCCGCACTGGAGAGTACCGATGGGACACGAGTGCAGATGAACAATATCTATGTAATCTGTTTTCAGTAAACGAAGCGCCTGATCGATGCCGGCGCGGACACAATCATAGGTCCAGTTTTCAAACCCTTCGATTCCGTAGCCGACTTTTGTCGATAAGACAAACTCGCTTCTTCTTCGGCTGAGATATTTTCCGATTCTCTCTTCGGACAGGCCGTACGCGCGAGCCGTATCGACGAGCGTGATGCCCGAGTCGAGCACTTGATGCAGGAGCGACTCTGCTTCATGTTCGGAAAGTTCTTCGCTGCCGATATGCCCCGCTCCAAAACCCAATACTGATACGGTAAGTCCGGTATTGCCGAATATTCTCCGTTCCATGGGACCCTCGCTTGATGGCGGATCGTTCCGGATTGTTTTTATCGATCTCTTGTGCTGTCTCTAAATATTAAACGCGGACGGTTTTCTTTTTCCCTGACTCAGTTGTTTCCTGACCCGTTGTTTGCTTCCGTGAGGATTTCCCGCAACTGTGAACCCGGCGTTCTTGAACATCGACCGCGTGCCGGTCCAAGAAAATTCAGCGATGTATCGTCCGTTCTTGTCCGGCTTTGTCGGATAGCCTTCAGCGATCTTGATACTCTGTTCTCTCATAATTCTGAGAGCATGTAAAAGCATGGCCGCCGCTACGCCTCTACCTCGATAAGCGCGGGGAACAAAAAAACAGGGAAGAGACCAAACGCGGAATGAATCGTCGCAGCGCAGCGTTCGCGCACGGTTCAGCCGGGGAAATGAATCCCGCGGTCCAAAGGTGCACCATCCGATGGGAATCTTTTTGTCAAATGCAAGAATGCCGCGAACGGTCCTATTCCGGACTCCTTTTCGCAAGCGCGCTTTTGCTGGCGGCCCTTTTACTTCTGACCAGTGTTCACCTTTTTCAATCCGCCAGGACTGGCACCAGCATCCGCCGCAAGCGCCGTTCGTACCAAAAAGCTGTTCGAGCTGGGGCCAGAGTTCAGGAGTCAATTCTCTAGTCGTGAAGGACATCGGATTCTGTTTTAATGAGAGCGAAGGTAAAGAAAATTACTTTGGAAGAATAATTTTCTTTTCAAGGAACTAGTTCTAAAAACCTTAACAACACCGAAAGTAATCGCCAGGTTTTTCCGGTCTCAACACACGGTGGTGGAAGAAACCAACTCACGCAAGAATATACCCATGGTTCGGTAAAGAAGCAAAAAAATGTGGGCACGAACGCTTTACCGGCGGTAAAGGAGCAATAACTAGAAGTCATGTCAAAAACTCAGAAAAATGTCATTCTGTTCCCGCCGAAATTCGGCAGTAGAAGAATCCATCACAATCATTCACTGTAAATCTACGAGGCTTCAGTGGAATGGCTGCCCGGTGGAGTCTATCCCGCTGTGAAGCGGGACTCAACATGACATTTGCCAGTTCATTCTACATCGAAACCATTTGAGATAACTGCTGATAATCAGGACTGCCAGCGCGTTAAAATTATTGAAACTTCCTATGAATTTATCTATATTATGGAAGAGAATTCAACAAAATCGAACTATGCAATCCCGGCATCGGGATTTTTTTTGTTCAGAAATCAAAGGTACTATTCAAGGAAAAGAACCATTTCATGACGTACAAAAAGCGAACACACACATGCGGCGAATTAAGCGCGGACTATATCGGTCAGACCGTTACGCTGACAGGATGGGTTGACCGTCGGCGCGATTTGGGCGGCGTTATCTTCATCGACCTGCGGGACAGGTACGGCAAAACGCAGGTTGTGTTCGGGCCGCAGCACAATCAGGAAGTCTACCAGCTTGCGAAGGATTTGCGCAGCGAATATGTCATTTCGGTAACAGGAAAAGTCGAACGCCGGCCGGAAGGAACGAGCAATGCTGAGCTTTCAACCGGTGAAATAGATATTCTGACGAACGAGCTTACGATTCTCAGCAAATCTGAGACTCCTCCTTTTCCCATCGAAGAAAGGGTTGAGGCAAGCGAAGACCTTCGCCTCAAGTATCGCTATCTCGACCTGCGCCGAGCGCCGATGCAGCAAGCGCTCATCACGCGGCATAAATTATATCAGATTGCCCGGCGCTTTTTTGACGCTAACAAGTTTATTGAGGTCGAGACTCCGGTTTTGATGCGAAGCACGCCTGAGGGCGCACGCGACTATCTTGTTCCCAGCAGAGTTCATCCCGGGAAGTTTTATGCGCTTCCTCAATCTCCCCAGACCTACAAACAAATTCTGATGGTCGCGGGATTTGACCGGTATTTTCAGATCGTAAAATGCTTCAGAGATGAAGATCTGCGCGCGGACCGCCAGCCCGAGTTCACGCAGATCGACGTTGAGATGTCATTTGCCGACGAAGCCGATATCCAATCGATCACCGAGGGCGTTATTAAGAACTTTTTTTCCGAGGTCAAAGGAATCGACCTGGCGACTCCTTTCCCGCGCATGACCTACAAAGAGGCGATGGAAGGATACGGAAGCGACAAGCCGGATTTGCGCTTCGCATTGAAGTTTGCAGATTTCAGCGACATCGTCGCAGGCTCAGGGTTCAAGGTCTTTGCTGAAAATATTACGAGAGGCGGTGTCGTCGCAGGTTTCACAGTTCCCGGCGGAGCAAGCTACACCAGGAATCAGATGGACAACCTTGTCGACTTCACAAAAGCATTAGGCGTCGGCGGCCTGGCATATATCAAGTTGACAGAAAAAGGTGCGGAGTCGGCAATAGAAAAATTCCTTGGGAAAGAGCTTTTATTGAAAATCTGCGACCGGGCCGCAGCAAAGCTCGGCGATCTGGTTTTGATCGTTTCCGATTCCTGGCAAAAGGCATACACAACCCTCGGTACGCTGAGGCTTGAAATGGCGAAACGGCTCAACCTCATCGATGAATCGAAAAACAGCCTTCTGTGGGTTGTTGACTTTCCGATGTTTGAATTTTCGGATGAAGAGAAGCGTTACGTTGCAATGCACCATCCGTTCACCGCGCCGAAAGGAGAAGACCTCCATTTTCTGGACTCCGACCCGTCGAAAGCGCGGGCGCGTGCGTACGACCTGGTGTTGAACGGAAATGAAATTGCCGGCGGTTCCATCCGCATTCATACACCCGAGTTGCAAAGCAAAGTATTTGGACTCCTGGGTATCGGGCATGAGGAAGCAAGGTCGAAGTTCGGTTTCATGCTCGATGCATTCCGCTATGGCGCGCCGCCGCACGGAGGAATCGCGTTCGGCCTCGACCGCATTACCATGCTGCTCACGGGTGCAAAATCGATTCGTGACGTCATTGCATTCCCCAAGACGAGCAGCGGGATGTCGTTGATGGACGACTCTCCTTCGGAAGTTGACAAAAAACAATTGGACGAATTACATATCCGGTTGAAGTGATACTTTCAAAATAATCGCGCTCTGCGAACGAGTGTTGTTCTTAGCGCCTTGGCGGTGAGCAAACAGTCCATGAAGCAATCAATTCGCATTGCAAGCGGGCAGGGTTTCTGGGGAGATCTGCAGACGGCGCCGGTCGCGCAGGTGAGAAACGGACCGGTCGATTACATGATGATGGACTATCTCGCCGAGGTCACAATGTCCATCCTGCAGAAACAAAAGATGAAGGACCCGAAGCTTGGATATGCGAAAGATATCGTGCCGCTGTTCGAGGAGATTCTTCCCGACGTTGTAAAAAAGAACATACGCGTGATTACAAACGGTGGAGGAGTGAACCCGACCGCATGCCGCGATGCGATTTTTGCCGTAGCGGAAAAGCTGAAGATCAAGAAACTCAAAATTGGCGTCGTTCTCGGTGATGATATTCTTGGCGATATAGACGCACTTGCTGCTCAGGGGATCAAGCTCGACAATATGGAAACTGGCGAGACCCTTGCGTCCATACGGCCGAACGTCATAAGCGCAAACGTCTACTTCGGCGCATTTCCGATTGTTGAAGCTCTTCGCCAGGGGGCCCAAATCGTGATCACGGGAAGAACCACCGATACAGGATTGACGCTTGCCCCTATGATCTATGAGTTCGGCTGGAATGATTCCGATTGGGACAGATTAGCGGCCGGAACCGTTGCAGGACACATTCTGGAATGCGGAGGCCAGGCGAGCGGCGGAAATTTTTCCGGGGATTGGAAGTCTGTTCCGGACCTCGCACACATCGGATTTCCCATTGCCGAAGCTCATCCGGATGGGACGATCATCATCACCAAGCACGACAGAACCGGCGGACGGGTTTCCAGTGCCACGGTAAAAGAACAATTGGTCTACGAGATAGGCGATCCGAAAAATTACATCACTCCCGATTGTATCGCAGATTTCACGACTATTCAGTTAAACGATGCCGCAATCAACCGAGTTGAAGTGAGCGGCGTGAAAGGCAAACCCGCGACGGAATTCTATAAAGTTTCGATGTCCTATTTTGACGGCTATACTGCGTTTGGAACGCTGACGTATGCTTGGCCCGACGCTTTGGAGAAAGCCTCAAAGGCCGACGAAATTCTGCGAATCCGGCTTTCCGATCTGCATCTGAAATTCGACGAGATTCGAACCGAGTACCTTGGGTTTGATTCATGTTTCGGTCCGCAAGCAAAACGCTCGGAATCTATGAACGAGGTTGTTATGAGGGTCGGCGTCCGGAGCCGAGACAAAGAGGCGGTCGAACGATTTTCAAAAGAACTTGCACCTTTGATCCTCACCGGCCCTCCAGGGGTGACAGGTTTCGCCGGGGGAAGACCGAAACCGAGCGAAGTGATCGCGTATTGGCCGGCGTTGATTCCGAAGCCGGCGGTAACGCCGACAGTGATCGTAGAAGAACATTGAACATCCAACTTATTCAAATTGCACACGCCCGCTCGGGCGACAAAGGAGATACGGGAAACGTCGGAGTGATAGCCCGGAAACCGGAATACTATCCGCTGTTAGAAAAATATCTCACGGTCGAAAGAGTCAAGCAGCACTTTGCAGGAATCTGTTTGGGAAAAGTTGAGCGCTTTGAGCTCCCTAATTTAGGCGCCTTGAATTTTCTTCTTCACCAATCACTTGGCGGCGGCGGAACGCGGTCGCTCAAAAACGATGCTCAGGGAAAAACATTGAGCAGCGTTATGGTACGCATGGAATTGAATATTACTGAGACCATTTAATCGCAGGATACCTGATGTTTGAAGAATCAAAAGTGCAATTAAAATCGTCCGTCGAACGTCTTGGCAAACTCCGGGGGTTTCTTTGACCTTGATGCAAAAGAAAAAAAAGTTGCTGAGCTTCAGGGACAATCATCCGCGACGGGATTTTGGAACGACAATGTCGCTGCACAGAAAGTGCTCCAGGAGATCAACCAGCATAAGCAATGGGTGGATCAATGGGCGAAGATAAAAGCACGGATCGACGACGCACAAACCCTGATCGAACTCGCCGAAGAATCGAAGGACGAATCCTACCAAAAAGATATATCCACAGAGATTTCAGTTATCGGGCAAGCTCTCGCCGACATTGAATTCAAGAATATGCTCAGCGGCGTCGACGACCATCGGAACGCAATCCTGAACATTCACTCCGGAGCCGGCGGGACCGAGTCGCAGGATTGGGCTGATATGCTTCTCCGCATGTATACCCGGTGGTGTGAGAACAAGAAATACAAGGTGTCGCTTGTGGAGCGGCTTGACGGAGACGGCGCGGGCATCAAAAGCGCCACACTGGAAGTTGTCGGCGACCACGCGTTCGGTTATCTGAAAGCGGAAATCGGCGTTCACCGCCTTGTGAGGATCTCTCCGTTCGACGCGAATAAGCGGCGGCATACTTCGTTTGCGTCGGTCTTCGTCTATCCTGAGATCGACGATGACATTGAGATCGAGGTCAATCCCGCAGACGTTGAAATGGACACGTACCGAGCCGGCGGAAAGGGGGGACAGAACGTTAACAAAGTCGAAACCGCGGTCCGGTTACGGCATATCCCGAGCGGCGTGATCGTCGCCTGCCAGGAAGAGCGATCGCAATTTCAAAACAGAGAACGTGCGATGAAGATGCTGAAGTCTCGCCTCTACCAGATACGCCGCGAAGAGGAAGAAGCCCGCCTGGCGGTTATCGAAGGGACAAAGAAGAAGATCGAATGGGGAAGCCAGATCCGCTCGTACGTTTTCCATCCATACAACATGGTGAAAGATCACCGGACAGACATCGAGACGAGCGATGTGCACGGGGTCATGGACGGAGATCTCGACAAATTCATCAAGGGGTACCTCATGATGTTCGGCGGGAAATAACTTCACCAGACAGGAACTCGAACCATCCGATGCCGTACACTTCATTCATAGCGCGACGCTATCTAAAATTTCGGCGCGGCTCGGGGAAGAAAGATTTTATTTCGTTCCTCACCTTTATTGCCATCGCCGGTATTGCGCTCGGCGTCGCAGCTCTTATCATCACGCTTACCATCCTCGCCGGATTCGAGCACGAGATCAAATCCAAAGTTGCGGGATTCACCACCCATATCCAGGTCACGGGATTTCAAAGCCAGACCTTTAAGAATTACGATACCGCTGCCGAGAGAATGCATGGTTCAGCCGGCGGCATCGAGGCGGTGTCTCCCTTTGTTGCGAAGGAAGGTATGGTGAGCTTCGGCAGCGACGTTGAAGGAGTTCTGGTGAAGGGGGTCGAGCCAGCAAACGACATCACGACCGCAAAGAACTACATTGTTCAAGGGGCGTACGACCTGCGAAGCTCACAGGCTGGCATTGCACCATGCGTTATCGGCAAGAAGCTTCTTGTAAAATTACATGCACAGTGCGGAGATACGATTGCAGTCTTCGGCCTGACGGGAACTTATTATGATATGCGCCAGCCCAAGATCGTGCCGTTTGCCATTACCGGCGTCTACGAGTCCGGAATGGCAGAGTATGACGACGTGTATCTGTTCACCAACATCACTGCGGCGCAAGAGCTGTTCATGCTCGGCCCTGCCGCAACCGGCTTCGACGTCCTTCTGAACGATATCGATACAGCTCCGGAGATTGCAGAAAAGATACAGGACGTCATGGGCTATCCATATTACCCGCGGACGCTTTTTCAACTCTATCGAAATTTGTTTACATGGATCGAGCTCCAGAAACAGCCAATCCCGATCATCCTCGGCCTGATCATTCTCGTCGCCACAGTGAACATTATCGGTACGTTGCTGATGGTCGTCATGGAGAAAACGAATCAAATCGGCATTCTCAAGTCGATGGGCTCGTCCAACTCTGATATTAAGAAGATCTTTCTGTTTGAAGGATTTTTCATCGGCTTGACCGGAACCGTTCTCGGGGATTGTTTCGCCTTTGTTGTTTGCTGGGCTCAACAGACGTTTCACTTTTTCTCCCTTAATTCATCTATTTATTTCATGACGCAGGTACCGATACTCTTTCACTGGCAGAATTTTGCGCTGGTCTCCGCCATCGCGTTTGGCTTGAGCCTCCTTGCCGCGTACATTCCGTCGGCGATCGCGGCCCGGTTGGACCCAATCCGTTCCATACGGTTTCATTGATGTCATTCAAAGCATTCATAGCGAAGCGGTACCTCATTTCCAAAAAGGAAGCGGGATTCATTACCGTCATCTCGGTGATTTCCATCGCCGGGATAACGATCGGCGTTGCTGCGCTTATCGTGGTACTCTCTGTCTTCAACGGCTTCAACGGACTTGTCACGTCAATCTTAATCGGTTTTGACCCTCATCTTCGCGTTCAACAGACGGAACACACTTCACCCGAACATTTGGCGCGGCTTTCGGAAATGCTTCGGACCGACCCTGAGGTGAGCGGTGTAGGGGCTTTTGTGAGCGGGAAAGCCATGATCGTCTCGAGAAGCCAGAGCAAAGTTGTTTTCATCCGCGGGCTCGAAGCGGCGAACATTAACAAGGTCACCGGTGTGATCAAAGATATTGTCTTGGGCGAAATCAACTTCCGGGATTCTACAGCCAATGATATGATCATCGGGATGACTCTGGCAGACCGGCTTGGCATCGTAACGGGGGACAGCGTACTGCTGGTCAGCACTGCCGGTTCTCAACGGGCCCTCCTCGGCTTTGGTGCACCGGTCGTCCGTCCGTTTCGCGTCGCCGCGATCTACGAATCAAACAACAAAGATTACGATGCGTTGTACGGTTACATGTCGCTCCCTTCCGCTCAACAGCTGTTCCAAACAGGAGAGAAAATTCACGGGTACGAGGTCCGTTGCAAGGACATTAGCGACTCCGAAGCATTGAAATCGAGGATTGAAGCGGCGTTTCCCTCCGATTTCAATGTCATGACATGGTACGATTTGCACAAAGACCTGTATTCGGTCATGAAGATTGAGCGATGGCTGGCATATATCATTTTGTGCCTCATCATCGGAGTTGCGACGTTCAACTTGTTGGGGTCGCTCACGATGTCGGTGATAGAGAAGACACGCGACATCGGAATTCTCAAGGCAATGGGGGCGACGAATCAGGATGTGATATCCATTTTTCAATTTGAAGGGCTCTTTATAGGAATGATCGGTACGGTCGCCGGAAGCCTGCTCGGACTTGCCGTCTGTTATCTGCAGATCCATTATCAGGTATTCGCTCTCGACCCGACGGTCTACATCATCCCGGCGATCCCGGTTGAGGTTCATCCGTTGGATTTTCTTTCTGTTGCAGCCGCGGCTCTTGGGTTAAGTTTCGCTGCAACATTATATCCGGCACGACGCGCAGCGGCACTTCTTCCCGCTACGGCAATTCGATGGGAATAGACAGGAGTTATGATGCTTCTTTCAGTGATCAATATTCATCGGCGGTTTGAAATCGGAGGCGGCAAGTACCTTGAGGTGCTTAAAGGCGTTTCGATCGACGTTAAATCCGGAGAGATTGTCGCGATCGTCGGCCCATCGGGAGCGGGGAAGAGCACGCTGCTTCATATCCTTGGAATGATCGACCGTCCGGATGAGGGTGAGGTGTTATTGGAGGGGAAAAGAGTCTTCGATGTAAAGGACGAAGCGCTCGCGTCGATCAGGAACAAAGAGATCGGTTTCGTATTTCAATTCCATCATTTGCTCCCGGAATTTACCGCGGCGGAGAATGTCGCCATTCCCGCGCTCATCGCCGGTGAACGCTTTGGGCCGTCAATAGAAAGGGCAAAGATTCTGCTAGCGGACGTCGGCCTCCAGGGCCGGATCGACCACAAACCGAGCGAATTGTCCGGAGGCGAACAGCAGCGAGTTGCGGTCGCACGCGCGCTGATGAACTCGCCGAAGCTCATTCTTGCCGACGAGCCGTCGGGAAACCTTGATTCCGAGAGCGCTCAAGCGCTCCATTCGATGATCCTCGAACTCAGAAATAGACATCATCAAACGTTCGTGATTGTCACTCACAACAAAGAATTTTCCGCCATGGCGGACCGCGTCATTACGCTCGTCGACGGACTTGTAATGTCCTAACGTTAAAATGGAGAGGTTGAATTCGGGGGATGCCGAACAACACAAGGGATTCTTGCGGCGAATGAACCTAATAAAAAATGCGATGCACAATTTCTGCTGCATCGCATTTTCTCAAAAGAAAATTCGTTACACTCCTAGCTCAGCCGTGAATATTCTGCCGAGTCCGGAACCTGATAAAGCCGTTGCACTGTCCACTTCACGCCGTTATACTGCAGGATGGCAACCATCGTAACCTGGAATCCGTTGTACGACCCGACCGAAGTAACCCGCATTTGTGAGGATGTGAGCGCAGCCGGACGATCTCCCGTGTACGTTACGCTTCCGCCGTTGAATGTTACAGCATTTGAAGGATAAGCAGCCGCAGAGTTGCCGGCGGTTTCGCCTAAGGCGAACCGGATCCCCGCATTTGAAATCTGCCGCGCCTGGTCATGAAACGCCTGAGATTGAGCAACGTTATAGATGGCCTGGTCGGTCGTTGTAAAGAGCAACGCGTACATCCCGATCATAACGTATGCGCCAAGACCTACAAGAACTTTTGAAGTTCCCATTTTTACCTTCTTCATTCGTTGGGGTTTCCGCCCCAATGACTCTCGGTGGCACGTTGATTAGAAGTAATTTAACCCGGCTGGAGGTAATTGCAATCAGTACTTACTCGTATTTTTGTGGATACGGTCATTAACGGATGCGGCAGCGCAAAGTTACGGATGTCCCAAAAAGAGCATTACGGATCATCATTTGTTCGATATTCTTTGGCCTATGACTTTTCTTTGGGAAACGGTGGAAATCGTGGTTTTTGATGCATCCTGAGCATAGTTTCCCTTTTCCCTTTGGCAGCAGCCCGCCATGTCTGGGTTATTCATTGAAGGCAAAGCATGTTACTTGAATTCTGTCAATTCATTCGCTAAAATAATACATTCGAATATTCAGTTAAAGAGAAATGTATTCTACATTACTTGCTGCAATTTTGGTCCTTACCGTGAACGCGACGGCTGTTTGTCAACGTACCCTTCCGTTGAATTCCAGTCAGGAGTTAAGGGCTAATAGTTACAGAGTTTTAAACCAATACATGAACAACGGAAAAATGGTTGAGCTTCATGAAAAATGCGGATTGCCTGCAATATCGTTCGCCATCAAAAACAGGGACCGCCTTAGTCCGGAAGTTCGTTCGGCGCTGCAAATTATTTTGGATCGGCCGATCAACCAAAAAAGCATTCTTGTAGGTGATATGCGTGTTCATTACGACACGACGGGCGACAATGCCCCGTCGATGCTCGATTCGCTTCATCAGAAAATTCCCGGTACTGCCGATCAATACGCTGATTCGGTAGCGGCGATTGCAAACTATTGTGAGACGTACGAGACCCAGGTTCTTGGATATCTTCCTATACCGTCCGATGGAAACGCAGGAGGCGGCCCGGAACACGACATCTACATAACTGACCTCGGAGATTACGGATACACAACTCCTGACAGCATTCTCCTCGGCAAACCGAACGACGGAGACGGCGGAACATGGACTTCTTTCACCACCGTTGATAACTCATTCCAATTTGTCAATCCTCCCGCCAACAAGGGAATGCCCGGCCTGCGCGTAACTCTCGCTCATGAATTGCACCATAGCATCCAGCTCGGCAATTATGGGTACTGGTCAAATGACATTTTTTTTCACGAGATCACTTCTGTGTGGATGGAGGATGTCGTCTTTCCGCGAGTGAAGGATTACCTTCAATACACGAGTTCAAGCAGCGGCCATTTCGCGAATCCCTGGGTGCCGTTTAATTCGAATGAATTCATCATGTACAGCAGGGGAATTTGGGCGCACTTCGTTGCCAAACGATTCGGCAGAGATGCAATGCTGCGAACGTGGGAAGAAATCAGACAGGTTCCTCCGCTTCAGGCCATCGATGCCGCGTTAAGCAAGGCCCCGTACAATTCCAGCTTTAATAATGCATTTGCCGAATGGACAGGGTGGAATTTTTTTACCGGGGCTCGAAGTGATTCCGTACTTTATTACCCGGAAGGAGCGCTCTATCCTGAGATTACTTCGTCATCGATTTCGTTCACTCCGCCGTCACAATCAGGAGCGGGCGCTTTGCTGGCACTCTCTTCGGCGTACCTGAGCGTCAGTTTTCGCGGGGATATATTTCCGTATGTCGTCTCTAATATCAATCTCGATTCTGCGATCTCCAGATATTCTTCCGGCTTTCCGTATTCGTACTCGATCGTCGAAGTTGGAAACGATAGTCTTGCCGCAAAACTCAATGTTCCCGATCCATCTAATTGGTTTGCCAAGCTCCTTACTCCAGGTTGGATCACAGCAACTCTCATCCCTGGAACATCGATTACTGTACCTTTCCCGGACCCATTTTATCCGAACGGATCGAGTGAGATTAACTTTCCGGTCGGCGCTACCAATGCCGTTACCGCAACTCTTTCGATATTTTCGCCGGATATGAAACTTGTCTACACCGGATCGATGAGCACGACGACGTCAACGCATCTTGGCGGACAAGTTGTGCGCTGGAATGGAATCAACAGCAACGCCGGGATGGCTTCATCGGGAGTTTATATCTACTTTATTCAGACGCAGGGGCAGTCCATTAAAGGAAAGTTTGCTCTTATTAGAAAATGAAAACGCGCCTGCATTCTACGATAGATCCGTATCCGCGATGAAGAAGAACCTAGAAAGGATGATAACACTCGCAGATGAGTTCTTTGAGGCAAAAAGAGATCCGATGCAAATCTCTGTCGACGAAGAGACGATGGCGGCACTCAAGAGAATTCATCCAAGCACGATGGGGGAGATAGCGAACGCGGACGGCCCTGTCGCGTGGGTTCTAGTCATACCGACGACAGAGAAGCTTATGAGAGAATTTATTTCGAAAAAGATCAACGAACATCAGATGCTGCAGAAAACTCTGCCAGGGATGAAATACGATGCGCTGTACCTTTGTTCAGCTCTCGTCCTGCCGGAAGAAAGAGGCAAAGGATTGGCGACGGGTCTCCTGATCAAGTCGATCACATCGATCAAGAAGAAACACTCCATCAAGTACCTATTTTACTGGGGCTTCAGCGTCGAAGGCAAAAAGCTGGCAAGCGCTGTCGCCAAAGAATTCGCACTCCCTCTTTTCGCCAGAGAATCCTGACGGCAGTATCGTTTGCTTCCAAATTACCAGCTTTGGATTTTCCCAGCCTTCTTCTGCGCCGCGTAAACGACAGTCCATCCGATGAGTACTGCTGCTAACAAATAGAACCAGCTGTCCGCTGCAGGGACGGCTGTGTGCGCCTCGAGCATCGTCCACAGAATAGGAAGAGAAAGATACATGTTATGCTGCCCCCGCTGGGTAACCCTCGCGAAAAGAAGGGGATCGGGCGGAGTTCCGGCTTTTACTGCATTTAAGATCTTCTTCTGAGCAGGCAGAATCGTTTCGAAGACGTTCCCCACCATGATCACTCCGAACATTAACCCGAGATGAATTACATATCCTCTGTATGAGAAATTTCCAAATTGAATCATTCCGTACACCATCACTGCGATGATCACAAACCCGATTGCGCCAAAGAGGCGGATATCCTTGCCGAGAGAGCTGTTTGCGAGTAAGACATACACGCGATAGATGAGGATAACCAGAACGGCCATAATATAGCTTCCGGCAGTCCATTGCTGCTGGGCCTCGATGGTGAGCCCCCCCAGATAGAATATCATTATCAAAAGGAAGACGCCAAAAATAGCCGTAAAGGCGGCTGACCATTTGAACCAATACAGGGCGCGGGGAAGAAGTTCGAGAAGGTTCTTCTTACGGCTCTCTCCGTCGGTCGTCATGAGAAATGGCCCGAATACGAGATTGAACCACCAATTCAATCCAACAAAGAACAATCCCGCAACGATATGAAGCCAACGAAAGAGCACGCTGAGCAGGTCCATATAATCCATGCAGCCTCCTTTAATTAGAAAACTATTTGATGAATTGTCAGTCTAGCGATAAGTTCTAAACATCCCTGTGACCTCACAAATTCCACGGGCACATTTTATTTTGGCGGGAACATGAAATACACCTGGAGTTCATGACCGCTGGTAAAGTGCACCTCCTCGGTTTTGTGAGGGACGAGAAACTTGTCGCCGGCTTTTAGCTCGTAATGCTGAGAGGGAGAATCTATCTGTCCGCTTCCGCTGGTCACGACACCGATATAAAAGGAATCTGAGGATTTCGAATAGCGTTTCCTTACCTCGAGTTTATTGACCGAAAAGCATGGTGTTTTCTTCGAATCGACAAGAGAATACTCAATGCTTTCTCCTTCCGTATTAATAATTGAGGGAGAACAGAAGAAATTTCGTTTGACTTCTTCAACGGATATCTTGTCGAACGTTGTCATCTCGACGGCAAAGTCGATGTCTCTTCCCATAAATCGGGATTGCTCAGGAAGAGCATAGCCGCCGCGTTCAAACTCCAGGCGGACGACAAAATCGGTCGGCTCCATTATCTCTATCATAAGGATGCCTTCCCCGATTGCATGCGGCAATCCCCCAGGAACAACAAACACATCACCCGGCGCAACCGGAATTCTCTCGAAACACCCGAGCATTCTATTAATGTCCTGGTGCAGGACAGTTTCCTTGAAATCCGCTTTCGAGAGAGGATTCTGAAATCCGATGAGAACATATGGATTTTCAATTTCTTCCCGAACGCTCAATATGACGTACGCCTCCGTCTTGCCGGAATTGCTGTTCAAATATTTTTTAGAGAAGGAAATCGTCGGGTGTGCCTGAAGGTGCAGGCGAATCGCAGAATCGAGCAGCTTTGTCAGAAACTGAGTGTTCGGACCAAACTTATTATAGTGCTCCGCTCCCACAAATTCACTCGGGAACTGCTGAAAGAGGTCCTTGAGCAAGTACGACTTGCTTTGAATTTCGACGTAAGAAAATCCTTCATCGGTAATATGTTCACGCCCGATGTTTGTTGCCTTGATGGTGGATGCGATCCAATCCTCCGGAAAATGACTGTCTGATGGATTCGGTTTTCCTTCCAACAAATCCAAACATCGGCCGCCGGAGTACGTCCGCCAGACTCGATTCGGTTTAAAAAACAGTATGTCGGGAATTTCCATGTACTGAACTTAGGGCAGGGATGTCTCGATGTCAATTTATAATTAATTCCAGAAACTATTTCAAAAATTCTGGATAATGTTTTTTGAAGGAACGCAGCCAGATAAGTGTCATTCTGATCCCGCCGCTTTCTGGCGGGAGAAGAATCCATGACAATCATGCATTGTGAATCTATGAGGTTTCAGTGTCGTGGATGCTTCGCAGAGTCTATCCCGCTGAAAAGCGGGGCTCAGTATGACATTTACAGATGCAATCTACATCGAAACCATTTTTGAGATAGTTTCTAATAGAATTGCCTCACCGCGAAGACGCTACGCTGTGAGAAAATTTTGCAGAAGAACCTTAGCGTCTCTGCGCCCTAGCGTGAGCCTATATTCAAAAAAAGGCAAACCATCTATTTGTCAAACTCTATTCGCTTGATCTCTCCGCCAAGAATGAGCACAGAGATTACTCCTAGCGGAACGAGTACCGCCCCCATAATAAACACCGGCTCATAACTTTGTTTACTAAGAAGAGGGACAAGCCATGTGCTGAAAACGAGAACGCCGAGAACAGCGCTCATTCCGCCAAGTCCTGCCAGCGACCCGACTGAATGTCCCGAGAAAAAATCGCTCGGCAAGGTTTGGATGTTATTCATTGCAAATTGGAATCCGCCGAGGACGACTCCGATCAAAACGACCGCAGCAAAAGGAGAGCGTGCAAAGGCGGTGAAAATAAAAGCAGGAACCATGATCATGCCTCCGATAACGATCGACCACTTGCGCGCCTTGTTGACGGACCAGCCTTTGTGGATCATGTATCCCGACCACCCGCCGCCGGCGATACTGCCTGTCACACCGCCGAGGTACGGAATCCATGCGAACAAACCGATCAGCCGAATGTCGAAACCGAATCGTTCCACGAGATATATTGGAAGCCAGTTTACGAACAACCACCAGATCGGGTCGAGAAAAAACCTTGAGGAGATGACGGACCAGCTTTGTTTGTACGTAAGCAGTGTCCCCCACGAGGGAACGTAAGCACTCTGAAGATGATTATTGGGTTCTATTATTTGTCCAGTTACAATGCGGCGGCGTTCAGCGTCGGTGATCCATGGATGTGTTGCCGGGCCTGAGTGATAGACGATCCACCAGGGAATGATCCAAAGCATTCCGCAGGAGCCGATGACGACAAAAGTTGCCTTCCAACCAAACATTAGATACAGGGTTGCGACGAGGGGGGCGGAAATCAAGGCACCAAGAGAAGAGCCTGAGTTAAAAATCCCTTGCGCGAGCGCTCGTTCTTTTATTGGAAACCACTCGCCGCTTGCTTTCGTCCCTCCAGAAAAGTTTCCGGCTTCACTCAACCCAAGTACGGCGCGGACGCCGGAGAAGCTGAAAACACCCCTTGCCACCCCGTGCAAAACGCAGGAGATCGACCAAATGCAGACACTGAGCATAAAGCCAAGACGAATTCCAATCCGGTCAAACATCCTCCCTGTCAACGCCTGGCCAAATCCATACGCCACCATGAACGCGGCTACTATGGTAGCGTATTGATCTTTACTGAGGTTCAGGTCTTTGGAAATACTCGGCCACATTATTGCAAGCGAGGAGCGATCGATGTAGTTAATCACCGTGGCAACGCCGATCAGGCCAATGACCAGCCATCGCAAACCTCGTATGTTCTTTATGCCGCGCATGTCAATTTTGCTGCTTTCATGGTCGGAGAATATACCGAATTTGAATAACTTCTACCAGCAGGAATTCCGTTTCTAATGAGGAATCTGAAGCTCATATCACATACTGTTGCCCGTCCAATTGCACGGCGCCATCTTTGACCTAGAAGTTAAAAGTTCTTACCTTGATGCGGATCAGATGTTTGCCGTCTCAGTCAGCACAGAAAAGAATCGCCTATGAAAAATAGAATCGCCGATAAGAACTTTCTTCTCCAGACACATCGTGCTGAAACCTTGTACCACGACTATGCGGAATCACTGCCGATCATCGACTATCACTGCCATCTCTCGCCAAAGGAGATCGCGGAGAATAGACAGTTTCAGAACCTGAGCCAAGCGTGGTTGAGCGGGGACCACTATAAGTGGCGCGCTATGAGGACGTGCGGCGTGGATGAGCGCTTTATTACGGGAAGCGCTACTGATTGGGAGAAGTTTGAACAATGGGCCGAAACGGTGCCGAAAGCTCTTCGAAATCCCTTATACCATTGGACTCATTTGGAATTGAAAAGGCCGTTTGGTATCTCCGACCGGTATCTCAGCCCGGCGACGGGGAAGGGGATTTGGGAGGAGTGCAACGAAAAACTCGCGGCACCTCAATTCGCTGTTCGGGGAATTCTCAGGCAGATGAATGTTGAAGTGGTATGCACCACGGACGATCCGATTGATTCTCTTGAATTTCATCATCTGCATTCGAAAAACCCCGGTGATACAAAAATGCTCCCTGCGTTCCGTCCCGACAATGCTCTGGCCGTCGAAGACGTAGAGTCGTTTTGCCGTTATGTGAAGTCTCTTTCACGAGCTGCCGGAATCAGCATTACTTCGTTCGACCGTTTCCTTGATGCATTGCGATCGCGGTACAGTCATTTTGCCCAACACGGGTGCAAGGTATCGGACCATGGTCTTGAAACGATATACGCTGAAGACTACACGGAGTCTCAGGTGAAATCGATCTTCAAAAAATTGCTCCAGAATAAGAGATTGTCCCCGCTTGAAGTCAAGATCTTCAAATCGGCGATGTTGTACGAATTGGGCATCATGAACTGGGAACACAAATGGGTCCAGCAATTCCATGTCGGCGCTCTGCGAAACAACAATTCCCGCCTGCTCCGCACCATCGGTCCCGGCACCGGTTTTGATTCTATCGGCGATGAACCAATCGCAAAGCCGATGGCGAGATTTTTCGACCGGCTCGATGTTCAAAACAAACTGGCGAAGACGATTGTCTACAACGTCAATCCCCGCGACAACGAACTGTATGCATCGATGATCGGAAATTACCAGGACGGCTCATATCCGGGAAAAATGCAATACGGCGCGGCATGGTGGTTCCTCGACCAAAAAGATGGGATGACCCGGCAAATTGAAGCGCTCTCCAATATGGGGATGCTCGGCCAGTTCGTCGGAATGATCACCGATTCTCGAAGTTTCCTCTCCTATTCACGGCACGAATATTTTCGCCGCCTTGTCTGCAACATACTCGGCGGCGAGATGAACCAAGGGCTTCTTCCGGATGATGTTGGACTCGTTGGGGCGCTGGTGAAAGACATATGCTATAATAATGCGAGACGATATTTTGAATTTAGTTGAGACGGCGATCGTAACAGATAGAAGTCATCGCACAAAGACGTCACTCCAATACTCATCGTTTCATCGTGATCTTTCAGCACAAATGTCCAAATTTTTGTACCTTATTATTTCACCGTTAAGTCGGTAGCGGTGCAGGGAAGTTGTTTTTGATCGGACGACGGCATAATATTTCATGTCCATCCAGGGAATCTCTTCTCAAATTAAGTAGAAAAGCATATGTCATACGTCGATGATTTGTTTAGCCTAAAGAATACAGTTTCGGTCGTTATCGGCGGAAGCGGCGTGCTCGGAGGGAGCATGGCGAGGGCGTTAGGCCGGGCCGGATCGAAGGTGGCAGTCTGTTATAACACCAATGCAAAGAATGCGGAGAAAGTAGTGAAGGGGATTGAACAGGAAAATGGCATAGCGAAATCTGTCCGGATCGATACGTCTTCTGAGGAAGGCATTGGAAATGGGAAGGATGCCGTCGTATCGGAATGGGGTAAGATTGATATTGTTGTCAACGCGCCCGGCGTCAATTCAGCGACACCCATATTTGATATTCCCGAAGAAGAATGGGACAGGATTCTCGACACGAACCTGAAAGGTGTATTTCTTTCATGCCGCGTTTTTGCAAAACAGATGATCGGGCAGAACACCGGAGGAAGCATTATCAATATTTCGTCGGTTTCTTCGGGACCGCCGCTTTCCCGGGTTTTCACGTATTCGATCTCGAAGGCGGGCATCAATAACATGACCCGTTTTCTGGCGAGGGAGTGGGCTCAATATCATATTCGAGTGAACGCCATCATGCCGGGTTTTTTCCCGGCAGAGCAGAATCGGAAGCTCTTGACAGAAGAACGGCGCACATCAATTTTCGCCCATACCCCCATGGCAAGATACGGCGAACCCGACGAATTATCGGGAGCACTTCTTTGGCTGGCATCGGAAAAGGCCTCTTCATTTGTCACCGGCGCAGTCGTCCCGGTCGATGGCGGTTTCTCGGGCATGACGATTTAGAGTTACTATGCGTGTCATTGTCGATGAAAATAATCCTCTCGTGGCAGAAGCGTTTGGTCAATTCGGGAAAGTGATCCCATCGGCGACCAGGGACATTACGAAAGACGCTGTTCACGATGCCGACATCATCATTATACGCTCGGAAACCAAGGTCACAAGAGATCTTCTGGAGGGGAGCAGCGTCAAGTTTGTTGGGACCGCGACCATCGGCACAGACCATGTGGACCTTGAATATCTCCACTCTCGGGGAATAGGTTTCACCAGCGCTCCAGGTTCGAATGCCAATTCTGTTGCAGAATATTTTTCCGCCGCCGTTCTCACATTGGCAAAACGGAAAAGATTTGCTCTTTCGGGAAAAACGCTCGGTGTCGTAGGCGTCGGAAATGTCGGAAGCAAAATCGTGAGGAATGCAAAAGCATTGGGGATGGATGTTCTGCAGAACGATCCACCTCTTGCCCGAAAGACTGCGAATTCAGCATATCTTCCGTTAGACAACTTAATGGAGGCGGATATCGTTACCCTCCACGTTCCTCTTACAAAAACCGGGAGTGACCCCACATATTATCTCTTCGATGAATCGAGGATCAACAAAATGAAAACGGGGTCCATCCTTATCAACACTGCACGCGGCGCGGTTGTCGATGGAGAAGCCCTCAAACGCGCCATCGAGCGCAAGCATCTCGGCGGCGCAGTCCTTGATGTATGGGAGAGTGAACCGCTCATCGATATTGACCTCCTAAAGAAAGTCGATATCGGAACGTCTCATATCGCGGGGTATTCGTTCGATGGAAAACTCTCTGCCGTGAAGATGACGTACTCTGCGGCCTGTAAATTTTTTCGCGAACCGGAAACTTGGACGCCCGGACATTCCTTGCCGAAACCTGTTGTTGAACGAATCGTTGTGCCGAGCAATACTACGAATGTCGACGACGTGCTGAGATCGATCGTGAGCCAATGTTATGATATCGAACGCGATGACCGGGCGTTGCGATCCATTGCCGGCGTCTCGGCAGATGAACGGCGATCGTTCTTTGCCCGGCTGCGGGCTGAATACTGCATCAGGCGCGAATTTTTGTCAACATTAATTGAGTTGCCGCCGGCGATGGCTCATCTTGCGGAAGCGTTGGGGTCGATCGGTTTTCGAATTGAAGCGAGTACCGTATGATGATCGGGAATGGCTCGATACCGCGTCAGAAAATGGAGGCCGAGATCAATAGGCTCAGTGAGGAAGCGATCTCAGCGATGCATTTGGAAGGGCTGCGTGTTCTGGTCATCATTCCGGATACCACCAGACACGCAGAGCTTCCGGTATTTTTCAAAGCGCTCGGCAGTATCCTCGTTCCTCAAGTACGCTCCCTCGATTACCTCATCGCGACCGGTACTCACCGTCCTTTGGAAATGACAGCGATCCTCCGTCACGTCGGGATTACAGCTGAAGAACATCAGGCAAACTACGCCAAAGTTAAATTTTTCAACCATTCGCACAACGACCCATCTCAGCTTCGGACGATCGGCAGAATCTCCGCATCCGAAATGTCGACACTCTCCGGAGGATTGTTCTTCGATGCAGTCGACATCACTATCAACAAACGGATATTCGAATACGATCACATCATTGTCATCAGTCCCGTGGTGCCGCACGAGACGGTCGGTTTTGCCGGGGGAAATAAATATTTTTTTCCGGGAATCGGCGGCGAGGAGATCATCGAGACATTTCATTGGATCGGCGCTCTTATAACAAATCCCGTTGTCAACGGCGTAAAGGACACTCCCGTCCGCCGGGTCATCAACAAAGCGGCCTCGTTCATTTCCGTGCCTCGTGTTTGCTTTGCCTTCGTCGTCGACGATCATGCCGTCACTTCGCTTTTCATCGGCTCGCCTGAGGAGGCCTGGGATAAGGCGGCAGATGTTTCTTCCAGGACTCATATCAAATATGTCGATCACAACTATAGACAGGTGCTCGGCATTGCGCCGCCGATGTACGACGATCTTTGGGTGGCGGGCAAGGTGATGTACAAGCATGAGCCGATAATTTCAGACGGAGGAGAGGTGATAATCTACGCT
>Ga0265338_10003368_pt1 | contig 22564 bp, 18 predicted proteins | sample 42126metaG_FD_193579 | JGI IMG/M metagenome (GOLD analysis project Ga0265338, IMG submission 193579) | Rhizosphere microbial communities from Carex aquatilis grown in University of Washington, Seatle, WA, United States - 4-21-26 metaG | ecosystem: Host-associated > Plants > Roots > Rhizosphere... | reverse complement strand
CGGGTACCATCACCATCTCTTGCCCCACTGATATCGTTGCCTCCGCGACCGGCCCCAATTGCTCCGCCGTCGTGAACTATCCGCTGCCGGTGGCCACGGCCGGTACGACGGTCGTCTGCCACCCCCCGTCAGGTTCCGTCTTCCCGCTTGGATCAACACCGGTCCTTTGCACCGCGTCGAACGCCGGCTTCGGCGTTGTTTCCTGCACGTTTTTCGTCACGGTCACCAACACCACGACGCCAACCATCATCTGCCCGCCCAACGTGCGGACCCTGGCCACCTCTCCGGCCGGCGCGGCAGTTTCCTTCGCTGACCCGCTCGTTCAGGGCAGTTGCGGCACCACCTTCACTTGTGCTCCGTCCTCGGGCTCAATCTTCCCCACCGGTGATACGACCGTCACCTGCACCGTGATTGATCGGCTCGGTAACACCAGTTCGTGTACCTTCACGGTTCACGTCGAGGGTGTGAGCGAGCAGACCGCCGATATACAAACATCGGTGCAAGGACTCAATTTGAACCCAAGAGTGCAGAAACAACTTCTGACACAACTACGCGCCATCAAATCACAAGTCGATCACGGCAAAAAACCACAAGCCTGCCGCCAAATCTTGAAACTCATCCAATCCACTTCCCATCAATTACTCAAGGGCCAGATCACGCAGGACCAATCCGTCAAAATCACCACCCCCCTCGAGCACCTCTACATCCTCCAGGGCTGCCCCTGACCAACCGCCCTCCTGTCGTGTGTAGCCGCGAGCGTTGATCGCGGGCCGTTTCCGTCCCCTTGGTGTCTTCGTGCCTTGGTGGTAAAACCCCGCCCCGCCTCTCCTCTTTCCCAAATTCGTCATCCTGAGCTTGTCGAAGGATCTCTGTCGTATCCCCTCTCCGGTCGTGTGTAGCGTGCGGTGTCCCCACCGCATTCCGTGCCGGTGTAGCGTTGGCTGTCCCCAGCCAACTCCGTCGCCCGGGTAGTGTTGGCCTGCCCTCCTGTCCCCGTGTAGCGTGCGGTGTCCCCACCGCACTCCCGTCCCCTTGGTGCCTTCGTGACTTGGTGGTGAAACCCCGCCTTCTGTCCCTCTGCCCTCGTGTAGCGTGCGGTGTCTCACCGCATGCCCGTCCCCAGGTCAATTGAGCTTTAGGACAACCACATGCTCCGTCTTCAAAGGCGCAGACTCGATCCGCATATAGGCGCTCCGTGGTGATTCAGAACTCCGCAAGATCACCTCAAGCGTGACATGGTCTCCTGCCCTCAACTGATGCGAGGCCGACTCCGCCAAAGTGCCGGCTTCGGTCGAAAGCCATGCACGTGCCCACACGGGCGCGCCATCGGGGCCGTTCACCTTGGCCTTGAAAATCGCGGTCGTCGGATTCGGTATCTCAAGGCGAACGTCACTCAATGAATAATCCTGAGAGGGCGGCAACATATCCACGAACGAATCCAGGGTGTTGGAGGTTGGTGTCAGCATTTGTTGATACCTGACTCGTGGAGGGGATGGTAGTCAGATCGTTTGGCGGGGGCAAGCCAAACCGCCGCGTCGTAAGCCGAGGGCCGTTTCCGCCGCCGCTCCCTGTCGTGCGTAGCGTCCCCTCTCCTGTCGTGTGTAGCGTGCGGTGTCCCCACCGCATTCCCGCCCCCTTGGTGTCTTGGTGACTTGGTGGTGAAAGCCGTTTTCCTACCCCGCCTCGCCTCCCCAGACGCTCATCATTTCCATGATATATCGACTGTCGATACATCATGACTTCCCAAGGGTGAAGAGAGTCGCGCCGGATCAGTCAAACGGGGTCAACTCTTGACACTTGACATTTTCTATTCCCGTCTGGCAGATCGAATGCATGGCGCGACCGATTCGGATTGAGTTTGCGGGGGCCGTCTACCACGTGATGGCGCGCGGCAACGAGCGTCGCGCCATCTTCTTCGACGATTTGGATCGCCGGCGGTTCCTCGAGACTCTGGGCGAAATGGCCGAGCAATTCGGAGTGCGGGTTCACGCTTATTGTCTGATGCGCAATCACTATCATTTGGTCATTGAGACACCCCAACCCAACCTCAGCCGCGCCGTCGGCTGGTTGCAGGTCACCTATACCGTGCGCTTCAACCGCCGCCATCGCCGTAGCGGGCATCTATTCCAGGGACGGTTTAAGGCGCAGGTGGTGGAAGCTGACGCCTACGCGCAATCGTTGGTCGTATACGTTCACTTGAATCCCGTGCGCGGACAGCGGAAAACCGACACTCTCGCCCCAGAGCGGGCCGACGAACTGAAACGATACCCTTGGAGTAGTCATCGATTCTATGCCGGTCTGGCCAAGAAACCTGCCTGGCTCAGCGGCCTCTGGTTACGCTACTGGGGACGCGGACAGCAAGCCCACACCGCCTATCGACGCCAGATCGCCCACGCTTTTGAAAACGGCGCGACCAATCCGTGGGACGAATTGCGCAGCGGACTCGTGTTGGGCTCGGAACGCCTCTGGGACCGCGTCAAAAATGTCCTGTCTCGCAAGAATGGTCACGACGAATCCCGCCTTCAACAGCAGGAAGCCCTCACCAACCAACGCGAGCGCCTGCGCAAGCTGCTGGCCGACGACACAGACCCCCGGATCAAAATCTGGGCCCGCATCCGCATCGGCGGCGAACGGCGCATCGATGTGGCCCGCGAGCATGGCTATCGCGACGGCAGCGGCGTTACGCAACTGATCAAACGACTGGATGCCGAGGCCCGCGCCGACAAGCACCTGCGATCCCGCCTCGAAACACTGGTCAAAGTGTCAAGAAGCCGTTGAAAAAGGCGCCCGTAACTGCATGAAAGACTTGCTCGGGTAAGGAGGTGCTGTATAACCGGACGTGAGCAATGCCGAAGGGGTCACGTCTCACAAGTCATAAGTTTGACGGCTTGTTGGGCGATGCCGTAAATCTGGGCGACCGGGGTCACATCTATTCTTTATTCATTTGAATGTGATCGCGAACCGGAGTCATATCTCTGCTTTCTGGATTTGTCCCCTGTCAACTCCCTCCACCCCGTCCATCCCATCCACCGTTTATGGATAGTGCTATCCATAGCCAAGTGCAGCACTAGTTGCATGCGCCGTGACCTCGTTGTGCCTAGGTCGCAACCCCTTCCCATCCTCTTGGTGCCTTGGTGCCTTGGTGGTGAATGCCGCTTCACCCGCCGAGCCCCAAAAAAACCCGGCAAACGTTGCACATCCGCCACCCGCCCGAAACGACGCAGCAACGAAACGATGTGACCCTGATTGCCACTACCAGAGCATTGGCAAGAATCACGACATGGGTGGTGGGGCAAAAACTCGAAGGGCGTCCCGAACTCATTCGAGACGCCCTTCAGAAGCTTGCGAACTATTCCGATTAGCTTTTATGACGACGACGAATCACCACCGCCATCACGCCCAACCCGATTCCCATCAACGCGAACGTGGACGGCTCGGGCACCGTGGGCGTCACATCACCCCATGTCGTGCCCACCAGCAGGTTATCAACCAAATAAGCTCCCGTGGTGGCGGCCGCTTTGAACCCCACATCGTCGATCGCTGTCACCGCGGTGACACTGGACAACGTCAACGTGGCCGCTGGCTGGCTGCCACCCGGCGTCGGATTCAAGTAAAGATAGGCTTTTTGTGCAGTGATATCGTACTCCTCAACTACGAAATAGGTCGTATTCAGCGACAACGCGCTGGCACTCGTAACCGTGCTGGCACCCGCGGTTCGCAATCCAATCTTGCCGTTGGAATAGAGGTAAGCATCAATTGCGTCAGATCCGCCGTTCGGGGCTCCAGTGCCCGGATTCAACGCGGTGAAGTAGTTGTTGCCACCGTCAACCGTAAGCACATTCAGCAGGAACGAATAGTAAACCTGCCCGCTGGTCTGATTGGCGAATGTATTCACAGAACTTCCAGCGGTCGCGTTCGAGATCGAAAGTTCGTTGCCGCCCTGATCCGCCAAACCCGCATACGTCAGGTTCCCACTGCCAATGGTTAACCCGCTATTGCCGCCGTTCCACGCCGTACTGTTACCAGGATTTACACTGGTTCCCAGAGACGAAGGCGCTGTGTAGTTGAATGCCTCCGAGAATAAAACAGTGCCATAGCTGGACGATGCCCAGGCGCAAATGACGGTGGCGGCTAAAGTGACTGCTATGGATTTGATTCCAGATTTCATAATCCCTCGGATACCCCTGTTTGTGGTCAACTTATTGGTTGAACTTATCCCATCGAACTCGCACGACTTCGAGCGCTGACGTCTCTCGACAACGTCAGGACTCTATCAATCCACCACATCGATTGCGAGACAAATCCACAACTATTTAGCACAGGACGTGCGCGATAACACTCACCCGGAACTCGATTGGTAACCAGAAATAGACTGGTAACCGCCACCGGGCTCAACTCTCCACTTTTGACATTCCCTCCACTGAACGCCGTTGCCCTATCTCAACTTCCGTATCAGTCTCCTCAATTTCCTGCGAAGGCGCGCGTTCTCAGCCAGCACGTTCTTCACGTCACGCAGCAGTTGCCTTGCGTCTTCTTTGGCAATACGAATTTGTTCCAACAATTGCGGGTCGCCCGTCAGTCGCTTTCTTCTACGCATCTTCCTTTGCATCGGCCATCATCGCGACCGGGGTCACATCTTTTCATTATTCATTTGAAAGTTGATTGTTGAACGTTGGACGTCGAACGTTGCTTCCCACCCAGGCCCCTCGTACACGCTTCGTGGATGACCTGGTCGAGCGTTTGTCGATGCGCGATCGCCCGGTCAATAAACTCGGTGTACACATCCGCTGGCATCACAACCTTCTGCGTCGGACCAGGTTTCTCTTCGCCCCATGATACATATCCCGGCGCCCGTAGTTGCACCTCATGAAAGACCTCAGTCGAAATATCGATCACATGTTCTCGCATCTTTATCCCCTTCCCTTTTCCGTTTCCCTGCCCCGTCCCTTCCGTCTCCTGTCTCCTGTCTCCTCGTCCTTCCCCTACCTCGACAGATGTATATCCGTCACGGCGCTATCCACAAACACACGGTATAACCGCAGGTCGGTCACGCCATTGGGCAACACCACCGGCTGAGCCAACGGCTTCTCCGACCGTAGGTGGGCCAGCATCGTCCGCACGAACGCGGCACTGGGAGCGACGCCCAGATTCGGGACCGACACCGACCCGCTGCTTCCGAGCCAGCGGTTGTCGCTGAAGACACCGAGGGTGGTGATGGCGAGATTCACGAGGTAACTACTCACGCCATGACCCTCATTCCCGGCGATCCAGGCGGAACCGGTGCCAACACCCAGGATTTCCACCGGCGCGTCCGGCTGGTTGTTCAACACCGTGGCGTTGCCGCTCAGGTTGTTGACTTGGACGGAGTAACCGGTTTGCGGCAGCGCCATCCGCGAGCCGTCCACGGTGAACGTGCTGTTGTCGGCGACATGGCCGAACGTCGACGCCCCGGGACCCTCGTACCAGACATCGTTGACCAGCAACCGTCCACCGCTGACGACATCGAACGTCAGGTAATCATCGGAGCTGGCACCCGCAAACACCGACGTCTTGCCCCCGAGTGGCCTGCCACTCGCCGCACTCGGACCGCCCACAACCTTCAGGCCGGTCCCGGTGACCGCCGGCGCGATATAGGTAGCCGACGGATAAAAGTCGTGCAATTCCACGACGGCATTGTCCAGTTGATCGACCAACAGCCCCGCCGTCAAACCCCGGGTCAGTGTCGCCTGTTCCATGTAGACGCGGGCTCCCACCTGATCCGTGTTGTCCACCTGGATGCCGGCGCTCTTGCCGTACGTCTGGATCATGAAGTCGCGCAGAATCGCGCGCGAAGGCCCGGCCAGCTCGATCACCGGACTGGTTCCCTCCGCCCCACCCCAATCCAATTCCGTCACGCCACCATCACCGATGATCTGCACATCAGCATTGGCCGGCACGGTCAATGTGGACAGGATCGTGTACGTGCCTTGTGCCAGATGCACCACCGGCCGCTGGCCGTTATGGGCTGCTGCCTGGTTGATCGCTGTCTGGATCGTGCTGCCGCTGGAGCCGGCGGGAACCTCGAACACTGTCCGATTATTGTCCGGCAATACACCCGGCAAAGTGGGTGCGGTGACGGTCAACGAACTCCGCGCGACGGTCTGGTTATCCACATTAATATATCGCGGTGTGCCCGAACCACCCATGACCGTCATCGGGTTGTTCACCGTAAACGTGTTGCCCACCGCAATCATGTCCGGCACGTCGTAGCTATTCTGTACCACCGCCGCCCCCGTCGCTCCGCTGCGGCTGGCGATGACATTGTCGACCATCACGATGGGTCCCATCGTGCCGATCGTGATCGCCGTGTCCAACGTGGTGTCGGCAATCGTATTGCCCTGGAACGTGATCGGCGCGCCATTCTGAAACTCGTTCGGTGTGGTGAAAAACTGCCTGGATCCGATCGACGTGTTGTAGCGGAACGAAAACAGCCCCGTGTTGCCGATGTCGATGTCCGCATTCGTCGAGCGTTGAAACAGCGATCCGAACACGTGGAAGTTGCCCGCACCCGGATTGTTGGAGACGCCGTCGTAGTTATCGTTGAATGTGCAATACCAGATGAACCAATCCAGCGCATTGAAGTTCTTCAGGATGATGCCCGCCACCGTCTGGCGCAGGAACTGGCACCGCAACACCGAGCTTTCCGCCGCGCCCTGTCCGTTGTTACCGCCGCGAATGCCTATCCCGGCATCCTGAAAAACATCGTCGGCATACTCGTTGCCGGTATCGAAGTACAATCCCGCGCTGGTAAGTGATTGATCGATCAGCACCCCGGCCGTACCCGACCCGGCGAACGTCAGGCGGTCAAACCGACTGTAGGCCACGCCATCGATATGAAATAGCACGCCACCCGACGCACCACCCCATTTCAGCGTGGTGGTACCCGGGTCCGCGCCGATGATGCTGACGTGTTGCTGCGATTGCAGGGTCACGGTACTGGTGATCCGATAGGTCCCCGCCGGGACGTACAGCACCGCTGCGTGGCCACTCTTGCCGAGATCGTTCAGGGCCGCTTGCAGCGCACTCGTGTCATCGGCAACGCCATCACCTTTGGCGCCGTAGTTGGCTTTCAGATTGGCCCAACTGGCGAATGGGCCATTAAACTCATCCGCCGGCATGCTGGAGACTACGGCTGGCGTCGTGCTGGCGCAGGCTTGGGCGCTGGGGGCTGACTGGTTGCCGCCATGGTCGTAGGCCACGACGGTGTAACAATACTGCGCGTTCGCCACCAACCCCGTATTGACGATGCTGGTCGCTCCCGTCTGCGCCACCAACAGGCCGTTGCGATAGACCTGATACCGGGGAAGCACCGAACTACCGGCGTCGGTCGAAGCGCCCCACGTCACCGTGACTTGCGTCGACGAGTTTGCCGTCGCGGACACATTGCCCGGGATGGATGGCGTTGTCGTGTCAACAAACGCAGGCGTCGTGCTGCAAACCTGGGCGCTGGGGCTGGATTTGTTGCCGACATGATCGTAGGCCACGACGGTGTAGCAGTACTGCGCGTTCGCTACCAAGCCCGTAACGACGTAGCTGGTCGCTCCCGTCTGCGCCACCAACAGGCCGTTGCGATAGACCTGATACCGGGGAAGCACGGTACTGCCGGCGTCGGTCGAAGCGTTCCACGTCACCGTGATTTGCGTCGAGGAATCCACCGAGAGGATCACCCCGGTTGGTGTCGTGGGAGCAATGGTGTCCGCGCCAAAGACATTGGTTGATAAAAATGCTGCCAGAATCACTGCCGCCCCCGTCAGTCTCCAGAAACGAGACAAGCGGAGTGGGTGCAGGAACCTCTCGACCATGCCTGCCGTTGTCTGGGTATGTTTTATCATACCAGACGCTAATGGCATTCACGGGGAACCTGAAATTACTACATCCCCTATTTCCTCCCGGGAAATCACCCTAGAGAATTCACCCGGAAAAAACGGGGTTTGCTTCCGCAGGCAGCGATGATCTGGTTGCAAATGGCAGACGGTATACAATCGAAGACAAAGATCCGCATCTGATGGGAAGCAGACGCGGTCAGGCTGAAGGTAAGCCTTTTGCGGGTGGTCTCCCGGTCCTGCGTGCCGCCCACGACATTCTATGGCACCAACCGCACCCGGTAGAAACGGGCCGCCGCGTTTGTTGCCGCGCCCACGTCGAGATAGTTGGTGCTCGTGAGGCCGGTCCCGTTCGGGATGATGATCGGGCCCACGTCGGCAAACTTGTTGGAATAGTTGCCGGAAGCCACCGTGCTCGCTTGCATCACGTTGGTCTTCCCGCCAACTGCTGTCCACGTGATCAAGACATCATAACCCTGCTGGGTAATCGACGTGATGCGGAATGGCGTCGAGTTCGGATTGGTCGGGTCGGTGCCGCCCAGGTATTCCTGGAGGTTGCTCACGCCGTCGCCGTCGGCATCCTCATTCGCCAGGTTGGGATCGAATGGGTCGAGACCGTACCGCTGTTTCCAACCATTCGGGATGCCGTCGCCGGCGGCGCTCAAGTTCGGGTCGAGCACAAGGTTGCCGACGATCATCGTGCCGCCGGTGCGGATAAACCGCGCACAGGCATTCGTGATCACCAGTTGATCCACGACGAGCCGGCCGCCACTCAGCGTGAACGTGCCGTTGCGCTCTTCCAATACGGCCATCGATGTGGCATTGGTGACAACCAGCGTTCCGCCGCTCATCGCGATCGTGGACTGCGAACTGCAGGTGGCATTGCTTGCCACCATATTGCTCACCACACTTAGTAACCCGCCTGCCATCACCAGGGTACCTTGCGAGCCGGAGCCAGTACCCACGCCCACTTCGGTGGCGCGGCACGTGCCGTTGGATATCGTCAACCAACCCATGCCGGAATCTCCGACATTGATGGCACCGTTTGTCACCCATATCTGTCCCCCCGTTAGCCAGACCGTGCCCGTCGCCGCGGTTGAAACACCGATGTCCAGCAACGAAGCGAGGGTGATGGTGCCGCCGGCCATGGTCAACGTGCCTTGCGAACCAACATCAAGTCCGACGTTCAGTATGTTGCCTAGTAACGTACCATTGTTCACGGTCATCTGTTGGCACGCCGCCGCAATCTCGCCACCGTTTTGGATGATGACGGTTCCGGCAATGAGGAATCCTCCACTTACAGACGAATCGATCCACAGCGAGGCATTGTCCACCACCATCCGTCCGCCGGACGCAAGCCCGATCCCATTGATGATCTCCAGCGGTGTCAAACTACCCGCCGTGTTGAGCACCAATGTGTTCGTCACTCCCCCCGGGGCCGACACCGTTAGATTGCTAATGATCATCGTGCTGGTGAAACCGCTGGCGGTATTGGAAGAAACCATCACGGTCTTGCTCACGCCATTGCTGATTACGATATCCGAATACGTATTGGTAGGGGCAAGCCCCGCCGACCAATTCGCCGCGTCCTGCCAGTTGCCGCCACCGTTGTTGGCCCAACTGTTGTTCTGAGCCTGGCTCACACTGGAAATCACGACCGCGAGGAACACGTTGAGCATGCCTGCCGACATCTTGGCTTTCACCATTGCACCCGACGCTAACGGCATTCAGGGAGAATCCGAAATTACCGCATCCCCTATTTTCGACCGGGAATTCACCCTGGAGAATTCAGCACCCCGTTTCAGGCTTCGATGATCTGGTTGCGAATGGCGTACCGAACAAGCTCGGTTACAGTATGCAGGTCGAGTTTGTGCATGACGTTGGCCCGATGTGCATCCACCGTCTTGACGCTAACCCCGAGTGTCACCCCGACCTCTTTGTTGGTCTTGCCTTCCACCAGGAGTTGGACAATCTCGCGCTCGCGTGCCGTCAGGCGCGCCAGCCGGTCCTCGGCATCGATCGCAACTTCCCCGGGGTTCAAATATCCACTCAACACCACTTCCGAAACCTTCCCGGTGAAATACGGTTTGTGCTGCGCGAGCGATCCGATGGCGGATACCACCAGTCGCGACGTGTCCGCTTTCAGGATATAGCCGTGCGCGCCGGCGGCCAGCACCGCGCGCACCAACTGCTCGGACTCGTGCATGGTGAGGATCAGGATTTCCGCTTGGGGAACCGCCTTGCGGATCTGCCGCGTGGCCTCCAGGCCATTCAGTTCCGGCATCGTCACGTCCAATACGATTACATCGGGCCCCAGTTGCTTGGCCATCTCCACCGCTTGCCGGCCGTTGACCGCTTCCCCGCACACTTTCCAGCCGGGCTGGCTTTCCAACACCGTCCGCAATCCTTTCCGCATCAGTTCGTGGTCATCAGCAATCAGAATTTGTAGGGTCTTCATCCGTCCCGGCCTCCGCGGACACGATGGCCCGCACGGTTGTTCCCCGACCACCCGATTCAATCTCGAACCGGCCACCCAATAAATGCACCCGTTCGCGCATCCCCGCCAGCCCCACCCCGGCCTTCGCCACCGTGCCGTCGCCCCGAACCTGCAACCCGCAGCCTTGATCGCTCACTTCGAGAATGATCTCAGCCGCTTCACGCGTAATCCGAATCGTCGCAGTCCGACTGCCAGAATGGCGATAGACGTTGCCCAGGCTTTCCTGCGTCACCCGAAACAGGGCCCGCTCCATGTCGGCCGGCAATCGTCCGACGGCCGGACTGGCCTCCAGTGTCACCTTGATCCCGCTGCGTTCTGCGAATCCGGCGGCGTATTCCTGCACCGCGCCGGCCAACCCCAGCTCATCCAGCAACGGCGGATGCAGTTGGTACGCCAACGTCCGCAGCTCGCGCTGGCTCTGCTCGATGATCGCCTGGCTGTCGGCGAGAAGGTTGTCGGTCGTGACGTCGCGGCCCGCGTTGCGCTGTTGCACGAGGTCGAGGTTCACCGACACGGCCGCCAACTCCTGCGTGGTCGAATCGTGCAGCTCGCGCCCAATCCGCCGCCGTTCCTCATCCCGCGACCGCAACAGGTGACCGGAGAGTTCGCGCACTTCGTCCTGCACCTGTTTGCGCTCGGTGATGTCGCGGATGTTGCATTGAATGACGTCCCGCCCGTCCTCGTTGTAGATGTTGCTGACGAACTCCACGTCCCGGCGCACGCCCGACTTGCTCTGGAGCGGTAGGCCTTCATATCGAATAAAGTGGTTCTCCTGCAACTCCCGGAACGCCGCCCGACTTTCTTCTTCATCCTTGAGTAGGCCGATTTCCCAGAGTTCCTTGCCCAACAATTCCTCGTGCGAGTAGCCCAATAATTCCGACATGAACGGATTGGCATCGGTGATCTTTCGCGTCTTGGGGTCGAGCATGAGAATGCCATCCCGGGCTGCTTCAAACAGGCGGCGGTAACGAATCTCCGAGGCCCGCGTGGCCACTGCCCACTCCGGTCGCTCGGCTTCGGGGTTAGTGTCCCACTTCAGGTCTTTGTCTTCCCGGTCGCTCCCTTTGCCTTCAGCGACAGCCACCGCGCTTGCGGCCGCGGAATTCCGATCATTAATCATGGTAGGACAATGCGCCCGTAATCGGACGCATGATATGGGGTGTTCACCCCACCGAGAACTTCAGGTATCCAACCCCCGTCACACCGCAAAGAGTAGCGTCCTGACCCAGCTCGGATATACCGTTCCCCTTGTGCCCCCAAACAGATGGGGGCTTGCCCCGATCCCAAGACCGGGGCAAGCCCCTTCGAAACTTCACGGCGCAGGGTTCGCCGTTGATCTTATCTACCCGTCAATCCGCGCCGTAATCCCCACGATCCCTTCCTTCCCGGTCACGATAATACCCCCGACCAGCCTTCCCCCCAATCGCAACAGGCACGGCCCGCTGCAGATTCGCGACGACGAAATCTTCAGGATCACCATGTACGTCCCGGCCACGTCTCCCTCCACCGCCGACACGAACCTCCCGCGAATGTGCTCATGCTGGTAATCAAATAACAAACTCTCGTCCGCGTAGATCCGCTTCAGTTTCTCAATCATCTCCCGCGCCCGCTCGAGCCGATACGCGCTCGTCGCTGCAGCCTCATACCGCGGGCGAAACATGCTGACCCGATCCGACCAGTTCAATAATTCCTTGCCTGAACGTTTCATCGCCTGCCTCCTTCCATTTCCCATTTCATTCGCTCTGAATGAATCATACCCCCAAACCGCCCCCTGCCTATTGCCTCTCCGCCTGATTCTCCCCTAAGGTAAACTCCTACCCGCCGCCAGCCACCTCCCGATTTCAGGCGTCCACGTCCCCTCATGGCGCGTTGCCCCTCTGTCTCAGCACGGTCCCGGGATAATAATGCGGCTCCACGGCGTTCTCGCACGCCAACAGGTTGAATAACACCGAGAAACCCAGCAGCAACCCCCACCCCAACCGCGCCACGCGCCTCCACGCCGGCCGGTCGACTAGCGCGCGTTCCAGCCCCAAAATTCCCACCACCGCTAACAACACCGCCGCCGGCAGAAACTCCACCTCATACCGCAATACCACGCCCCGAAACAGGCACAGGCTCAACGCGCAAATCGCAAACAGTACCGCCGCCACCGTCACAAACCCGCTCAAAGTAGTTTCTGCTTCTCCCGACCGCTTCCGCCATGATAGCGGCGCGGCCAGTGCCAGCCACACCAGCGGAATGTTCGGCAGTACGCCAAAAGCTCCCTCGACCCCGTCGTGGCCCGGCGGCAACGGTGGCACGGCGATCTCATACGCAAATGGGAATTCCCTGCCCCATTGCGCCGGTTCCAGAAAATACATCCGGAAATTGAACCACAGATAACGCAGGTCGAAAAGCCGATGCGTCATTTGCCGCGTTGCCGCCAACTGGTAACGCATCCCGAACTCGAATGGACTGCCGAACCGTCGCGAGTTGTAAATCATCAGGCACAACGTAATCAGCGCGATCGGACCAATGGCCGCCATCGCCATCGCCCAAACCGGCCGCCGCTGGCGCCACGCCGCCACCACCGGCCCCAGCAGGATGACCCCTCCAAACAATAATGACGGCCGCGCTCCCACCGCCAGCCCGTATGCCAAACTCGCCCCGGCCAGCCATCCCCAGCGTCTCCGGGGTTCCGGCTCATGCCACGCCCGCCAGATCGCCGCCAACGCCAACATCGTCAGCATGTACCCGCAGCTGATCGAGACTTCGTACACCTCCGGCCGCGCCAACAGCACCAACACTCCCGTCGCCAATCCCAACCCCAACGCGCACATCGCCACCACCACGGCCCCGACTTCTGGAAAATAGCGCCGCCACAATCCGTACAGCAGGACCGCCCCGGCCAGAAAACCGATGATGCAAAAGATCTTCACCGCCTGCCTGTCATCCAGGTAGTGCCCGGTCAACCCGACATACGGCCAGAACAAACTCAACGCGGGCGTGATTCCCCAATACAGGTACAACTTCCCATTAAAGTAGCTCAGGTCGTGTAGCGAATACGGCGCGGACCGATAGGGAAGATTGGCCGTTGGATCGTACGGGTCGGCGAGTTGCGTCAGCCCGGGCGGCACGTCCTTCTTCAGGTTGAGCTGGCCGGCGCGAAATCCCTGTACCAATAAATTGTAGTATGCCTCACTCGCCTTCGCGCCCACCAGCGGCCGTTCGCTCCACTGGGGATGGCACAGGTACACCACTATCACCAGCACACATGCCGCGCCCAATGGGATCCATGTGTTCTTCATCGCGCCCGTAATCGATTCATCACAATCCTTGCCTCGCCAGCAAGAATAACCTCTCCCGGCCGACCAAACGTCAACTCAAAAGTGCCGGCACCTCGTCCGCGCTTGACATGCGGCGGTGACCCATGAAATATTCCGCCCAGTCGAGGTGCGAGTGTCGAAGTTCCGCTCCAACGCATCGGGGTCGCAGCCGAAGCGCCGGGGCGAAGAAGTCTCTAGGCGTTTCTTCGCCCATTGCTTTTGCAGCCAGCCCCCCGCGTCCTGTTCTTTGTCCATCACTCGCCCGCGCGCCTGCATCATCACGCAGGCTTTGCGACATCCATATTGGCGAACACAGTCTCGAAAGGAAAAACACGATGAGCCCAGCCATCAACGACCCGCCGAATCACCACCCAAAAACCGCCCTCGAACCGGGCCTCCCCGCTCCCGACTTCGCGCTTCACAGTACGCCCGACCAAACGGTCTCGCTCAGCGATTTTCGCGGCCAGCCGGTCATCCTCGCCTTCTACCCGGCTGACTGGAGCCCCGTCTGCGGCGACCAAATGTCGCTCTACAATGAAATCCTTCCAGAATTCCACCGCTTCAACGCCGAACTCCTCGGTATCTCCGTCGACGGCATCTGGTGCCACCTCGCCTTCGCCAAGGATCGTAAACTCCGCTTCCCCTTGCTCTCCGACTTTGAGCCGAAAGGTGCCGCCGCTCGCGCCTACGGGGCCTATCGCCCGCAAGACGGCCAGTCCGAGCGCGCCCTCTTCGTCATCGACGCCGATGGCATCATTCGCTGGAGCTACATCTCCCCGATCGGTATCAATCCCGGCGCCGACGGCATTCTCGCCGCCCTCGACGCTCTCCCAGCGAAAGGCAAGGTGGCCGCATGAGAACCAAATGGGTCGCCAGACTCGCCCTCCCCGTCGGTGAACGCGATCATATCCAGGGCCTCGCCACTGCCCCGGTCACCCTCGTCGAATACGGTGACTACGAGTGCCCCTATTGCGGCCAGGCCTATCCCATCGTCAAACAACTTCAGGAACGCCTCGGCGACAAGCTCCGCTTCGTCTTTCGCAACTTCCCTCTCTCGACCATGCATCCCCACGCCGAAGAGGCCGCCGAAGCCGCCGAGGCCGCCGCCGCCCACGGCAAGTTCTGGGAAATGCACGATCTCTTGTACGAAAACCAGGAAGAGCTCGACGCCGAGGAATTGGTCGCGTACGCCGCCACCCTCGGCCTCAATACGTCCCGATTCACCATCGACCTCGCCAAACACACCCAGGCCGCCCGTGTCCGCGAAGATTTCCTCAGCGGCGTCCGTAGCGGCGTGAACGGCACGCCCACCTTCTTCATCAACGGGATCCGCCACGACGACAACTTCGATTTCGTCACGATGTTGACGGCCATCGGCTTGACCTGAAAACAAACCGCACCATCACAAGGAAGAATCCAATGAAAACAAATAACGCCCTCAAAACCCCCACCGATCTCTCCGCGAAAGCTGTCACCGATATCTGTGACGCCCTGCGTCCACTGCTCGCCGACGTGTTCGCCCTCTATGTCAAAGCGAAGAATTTCCACTGGCACATGAGCGGCCATCACTTCCGCGATTATCACCTGCTCCTCGACGAGCATGCCAACCAGATCTTCGCCATGACCGACGATATCGCCGAGCGCGCCCGCAAAATCGGCGGTACCACTCTCCATTCCATCGGCGATATCGCGCGCCACCAGCGCCTCAAGGACAGCGACGCCGATTTTGTTGCCCCCATCGCCATGCTCACCGAACTCACCGCTGACAACGAGCAACTCACCCGCTCCCTCCGCGCCGCCCATGAAGTTTGCGAAAAGCACAACGACGTCGCCACCACCAGTCTCATCGAAGCCTGGATCGACCAAACCGAACGCCGCACCTGGTTTCTCTCGGAAACGATTCGCAACACCTAACCAATCCGCGCACCCAAACCATCGCAACCAAACCTCATCCGGCCTGAGTAGGAGCACACGCCAGTGACCACCATCCAGGTTTCCGTTCTGCGCTTCAGCGTGACGTCCTCGAAGCCATTCGACAGCATCATCGCCAGCCTCGACGCCGTCGTCGGCCACCCGGACATGGCCGCCTTTCCCAAGGCCGTCACCGCCGCCACGTCCTACGCCGAACTGGAACAGATCGTCCGCCAGGCCATTGGCTCCTCCGGTCTCATGGAATTCGCCCGCTTCAATCTCGGCGAAATTCTCCGCAAGGATACCGGCGCCGACACACCGCGTATCCTCCGCCTCGTCATCGGCAATCCGCTCATCATGAAACAAATGGCCGTCCACGTCCCCGACGCCGCTTCCTACGCGCCCGTCACCATCCTCATCGACGAACGTCCCGACGGCGTCCACCTCTCCTACGACCGCATGGCTACCTACCTCGCTCCCTACGGCAACGCCACCGCCCTCAAAGTCGCGCAAAATCTCGACTCCAAAATCGAATCTCTTCTCGCCAACGCCGCCGCCTAACGATACAAATCAGGAAGAAAGGAAAATCAAAATGCCATACGTAACCGTCGGTCAAGAGAACGGTGCTGATATCGACATCTATTATAAAGATTGGGGCAAAGGACAGCCTATCGTCTTCAGTCATGGGTGGCCGCTGTCAGCCGACGACTGGGACGCGCAGATGCTCTTCTTCCTCAACCACGGCTATCGTGTCATCGCCCATGACCGACGAGGCCACGGCCGGTCCACCCAGACCAGCGGCGGTCATGATATGGATCACTATGCCGCCGACCTGGCGGCGTTGACCGCGCACCTTGATCTGAAACAAGCCGTGCACGTGGGTCATTCCACCGGCGGCGGCGAGGTCGCCCATTATCTCGGACGGCATGGCGAAAGCCGGGTGGCGAAGGCTGCCCTCATTAGCGCGGTGCCCCCACTGATGGTGAAGACACCGGCCAATCCGGGCGGCCTTCCCAAGCAAGTGTTCGACGATTTCCAGAAACAGCTCGCGGCCAGCCGCTCGGAATTCTATCACGCCGTCGCCTCCGGCCCCTTCTACAACTACAACAAGACCGGCAAACCTTCCGAAGCCGTCATCCACAACTGGTGGCGCCAGGGCATGATGGGCGGCGCCAAAGCGCATTACGACGGCATCGTCGCCTTCTCCCAGACCGATTTCACCGAAGACCTGAAGAAGATCACCGTGCCGGTACTGGTGATGCATAGCGAAGACGATCAGATCGTGCCCTATGCCAACGCCGGGCCATTGTCGGCCAAACTGCTTAAGAACGGGACGCTGAAGACCTACAAGGGTTTCCCGCACGGCATGCCCACCACCCAGGCCGACACGATCAACGCCGACCTCCTCGCATTCATCAAAGCGTAGGCCGCGATTTCATCCGGGAGACTCATGCTGCGGATATCGGGGCCGAGAGCCGCGAACGGGATGCTCATGCCTCCACACTTGACACCGCGCCCGGTCCCGTCAATTTTACCCCGAAGTTGGAACGCGAGTCGGTTAACAGTCGACCCGGAGAAAACCGTACATCCCTCATGAATGAAATCCTCGATTTCATGGTTCACCACGGATTGTCGGTCTTGTTCGTGGTCGTCTTCCTCGAGCAGTTGGGAGCGCCGCTGCCGTCCCCGCCGTTCCTGTTGGCCGCCGGCGGCCTCGCCGGCTTGGGCAAGATGAATCCCCTGCTCGCCCTGTTGCTGGCCACGTTGGGCGCCGTGCTGGCGGATAGTGTCTGGTTCTGCGTTGGTCGCTTCCGTGGGAACCGCATCTTAAAACTGCTATGCCGCATTTCTCTCGAGCCGGACTCCTGCGTCCGCCGCACCGAGGACGTCTTCGTCAAGCACGGCATGCGCGGCGTTCTCTTTGCCAAGTTCATTCCCGGCCTCGGCACCGTCATGCCCCCACTGGCGGGGATGTACCGGGTAAAGTTCCGCCGCTTCCTTGCCTTCGACGGCTTGGGCGCGCTGCTGTACCTCGGTTGTTTCATGCTCCTCGGATTCCTTTTTAGGAACCAACTTCAGGCCGTGGCCGAAGGATTGGCCCGACTCGGTCGCGGCGCGCTGGTCTTGTTGGTGTCGCTGCTGGCGGCGTATATCGCGTTCAAATATATCAACCGCCAGCGTGCCTTGAAAAAATTGCATATGGCCCGCATCACCGCCGAGGAGCTTCGTCAACGGCTGGAGGGTGGGCAGGATGTATTCATTGTGGATGTGCGCTCCCGTCTCGCCACGCAGGGCGATCCCTGGCGCATCCCCGGCGCGCAACACCGCCTCCTCGAGGAAGTGCAGACCTGGGTCGTGGATATCCCCCGCGATCGCGAAGTCGTCATGTATTGTTCTTGCCCGAACGACGCCAGCGCGGTTCGTGCCGCCCTGGTCCTCTACAAACGCGGCATCACCCGTGTCCGTCCTCTGGCAGGAGGCATCGACGCCTGGCGTGAGCGAAACTACCCCCTCGAAGCACTCGCCAACCCGACCTGATCGGGCGTTGATGCAGTACCCGCGCCTCTCTCCAGACTTGACACAAACTCAACTCGTGTCAATTTTACCCCAAGGCTGGTCGCAAGTTGGGTCAACAGGCGTACTCGGAGGAAATCACAGATGAAAAATGTGTCTTCATTGGCAACGCTTACCCCCCCGGTCGGAAGACGCGACCACATCCAGGGCCGATCAACCGCCGCCGTGACTCTCGTCGAATACGCCGATTACCAATGCCCCTTTTGCGGCAACACCCACCCGATCATCCAGAAACTGCAAAAGCAGTATGGCGATCGATTGCGGTTTGTCTTTCGCAATTTCCCTCTCGCCCAGGTCCACGCCTACGCCCAGCGCGCCGCCGAAGCCGCCGAAGCCGCTGCCGCCCAGGGCAAATTCTGGGAAATGCACGATTATCTATACGAGCACCAGGAAGCGCTCGACGCCGCAAACCTCGTTCGCGCCGCCGTCGTGCTCGGTCTCGATCGGGTCCAGTTCAACCGCGACGTCGCCGAACGCGTCTATGCCGACTGTGTGCAGGAAGATATTCAAAGTGGCATCGACAGCGGCGTGGGCGGGACGCCGACCCTTTTCATCAACGGCGTGCGCAACGATGACGATGACGACTTCGACACCTTGAAGGCGAAAATCGAAGAAGCCATCTTAATCGTCAACGCATCGAAAGGAAAGCGTCGCTCCTGATTATGGCCAAACCGGTGATATGGACTGTGGATGATGACCCCGACGTGCTCCGGGCCGTCGAGCGTGATTTGCGCCGTCAATACGGCAATCGCTACCGCGTCATGGCTGCCGATTCGGGCGCGGGTGCTTTGGAATCAGTCAAGCAGTTGAAATTGCGCAACGACTCGGTCGCGCTATTCCTCGTGGATCAACGCATGCCGCGCATGTCGGGCGTCGAGTTCCTTGAGGCCGCTCTCGAGTTCTATCCCGATGCCAAGCGCGCCTTGCTCACCGCCTACGCCGATACCGATGCCGCGATCCAAGCCATCAATTCCGTAAGCATCGACCATTACCTGATGAAACCCTGGGACCCGCCCGAAGAACATCTCTACGGGGTCGTCGACGATTTGCTCGACGATTGGCAGGCAGGGTTCCGTCCGCCGTTTGAAGGCATCCGCATCGTCGGCCATCGTTGGTCGCCGCACTTCAATCAAATCCGTGATTTTCTCGCGAGAAATTCCATTCCTTACCAACTGTTGGACGCCGAAACCGATGAGACTGCTCGTCAACTGATTGAGAGTTCCGGCACCGACACCAAACAATTGCCCTTGCTCGTCTTTGCCGACGGCTCTCATCTTCAGGACCCGACTCCGGCCGCGGTCGCCGAGAAGCTCGGATTACGAACCAGGGCGGAATTGCCATTTTATGATTTGGTAATTGTCGGTGGTGGCCCGGCTGGTCTCGCCGCCGCCGTCTACGGCGCCGCCGACGGCTTGCGAACCCTCCTCATCGAACGCGAAGCTCCCGGCGGCCAGGCAGGCCGGAGTTCCCGTATCGAGAATTATCTCGGTTTTCCGACCGGCCTCAGCGGGTTTGATCTGGCCCGGCGCGCCGTCAGCCAGGCCCGGCGCTTCGGCGTGGAAATTCTCGCGCCGCAGGAAGTCACCGGCGTCCGGGTGGATGGCCCCTCGCGCTTCGTCACGCTCGGCAACGGCACCGAGATCGGCTGCCGCGCCCTGTTGATTGCCACGGGCATTGCCTTTCGTAAGGTGAACGTCCCGGGCGTGGAGGAACTCAATGGCGCGGGCGTGTACTACTACGCGCCGATGACCGAGGCGCTGTCCTACAAGAACGAGGATGTGTATATCGTCGGCGGCGCCAATTCCGCCGGCCAGGCCGCGATGTATTTCTCCAAGTATGCGCGAAGCGTGACGATGCTGGTTCGCGGTGATTCTCTTTCGGCGAATATGTCGCAGTACTTGGAAGATCAGTTGGCCGCCACGAAGAATATCGCCATCAAACTCAATACCAGCGTCGTGGAAGTGAAGGGCAGCGGACGTTGCGAGACCGTCACCCTCCTGAACACCAAGACCTGCGCCCGGGAAACCGTCCCCGCCAGCGCACTCTTCTTTTATGTCGGCGCGATCCCCTACACCGAGTGGTTGGCCGGCGTCGTTGAGCGGGATGCGCAAGGATACATCATTTCGGGAGCCCAATTGATACGGGAAGGAAAGCCGCCACGGGGCTGGACGACCGACCGCGAACCGTTCATGCTCGAAACCAGCGTTCCCGGTATTTTCGTGGCCGGTGACGTGCGGCATGCCTCCACCAAGGGCGTCACCTCGGGCGTCGGCGAGGGCGCGATGGCCGTCAAGCTCATCCACCAATATCTCAGCACGGTGTAATCAATGGATCAAGCCACTATTCGAGAGCTGCAAACCGTCCCGCTTTTTTCCACCTTGTCGGCGGACCGAATGGGGTGTCTTGAGCCGGGAGAAATCATCCAACTCCCGGCCGGCAAGGTGATAGCGACCGAGGGCGACCCGATTGATTCCTTCTACGTGGTGTTGGAAGGCGAAATGCGGATCAGCCGGAACTACGGCAATCAGGCGATCCTCATGGGCGTCGCCAAGCCGGGATCATTCATGGGCGAAGTGCCGCTGCTTCTCGATAGCCCCATCGTGGCCACCGTGCGCACGTTGAAACCCTGCCGCCTGTTTCGCTTGGGCAAGGACGACTTCTGGCAGATGCTCAGCAGTTGCCCGACCGTCGCCAGCCAAATCTTTCGCACCATGGCCACCCGCGTGCGCAACATGGAAGGCTATTCCCAGCAACGCGAGAAACTCGCCTCCCTCGGCACCATGGCCGCCGGGCTCGCTCACGAACTGAACAACCCGGCCACCGCCGCCCGCCGCGCTTCGGCCCATTTGCGGGAGGTTGTCGACAATCTCCAATCAGCCGCCTGCGGACTCCATGAATCATTGAAGCCCGAACATTGGCAACCGCTCATCGACGCTTCGCAACGCGGCATCGCCCGGCTGGCAAAAGCTGTGCCGTTGGATTCGCTCGCCCGGAGCGACCGCGAGGACGTGGTCGCGGCATGGCTGGGGCAGCACGGCGTTGCCGATGGATGGAAACTGGCGCCCGCATTCGTAAGCGCCGGTCTGGACGGCGGGGAACTTGCGGCGCTTGCGGTGAAATTGCCGCGGGAAGCGTTGAGCGATGCCATCGGGTGGCTGGAGGCCAGTCTGTCGTTACATTCCTTGCTGAATGAAGTGGAAGGAAGCACGGCACGCATTGCCGAATTGGTCAAGGCCGTCAAATCCTATTCGTACATGGATCAATCGCCCATGCAAGAGGTCGACGTGCACGAGGGTATCGAGAACACGTTGACCATGCTCGGCCACAAACTCAAGAACGTCACCGTCACACGCAAATTTGATCGTGCCATTCCGCGGATCATGGCCTACGGCGGCGAACTCAATCAGGTGTGGACAAATCTGCTCGATAACGCCATCGACGCGGTGAAAGGGACCGGGAAAATCTGTATCGCCACGTTCCTGGATGACGACCAGGTGGTCGTGGAAATCGCCGACAACGGCAGCGGCATTCCGCCCGACGTGCAATCGCGTATCTTCGAGCCGTTCTACACCACCAAGGGCGTCGGGTCGGGAACCGGCCTGGGTCTCGTCATCAGCAATCGCATCGTGGCCAACCGCCACAGCGGCGAAATCGAATTCGAATCCGAACCCGGCAACACCCGTTTCCTTGTGCGACTGCCGATCAAGAATGTTCCGCACTTGACACAAACCCAGGACACGACAATTTTACCATCAGTTTGAGTTGCCAGTGAGTCAACAGGCGTACCCGGAGGAACTATGCCATGAGCACTTTCAATGTCGGTCAGGAAAATTCCACCCCCATCGATCTCTACTACGAGGACCACGGCTCGGGTAAGCCCGTCGTCCTCATCCACGGTTGGCCGCTCAGCGGTGCTTCCTGGGAAAAACAGGTCGCGGCCCTCCTCGCCGCCGGGCACCGCGTCATCACCTACGACCGCCGCGGCTTCGGCCAGTCGAGCAAACCATCGACCGGCTACAACTACGACACGTTTGCCGACGACCTCAACAAACTCATGGTCAAACTCGACCTCCACGATGCCGCCCTTGTCGGTTTCTCGATGGGCGGCGGCGAAGTCGCCCGCTATCTCGGCACCTATGGCTCGAAACGCGTCAGCAAAGCCGTCTTCATCTCGTCCGTCCCGCCGTTCTTGCTGAAAACCGCCGACAACGCGGAAGGTGTCGACGGCTCTGTCTTCGCCGGGATCGAGAAAGCCATCATTGCCGACCGCCCTGCCTTCCTCGCTGGGTTCCTCGCGGATTTCTACAACGTCGATGTTCTCGGCGGCAAACGCATCAGCGACAAAGCCGTTCAATCCAGTTGGAATGTCGCAATCACCGCTTCCGCCAAGGGTACGCTCGATTGTGTCCCGACTT
>Ga0265338_10003367_pt1 | contig 22566 bp, 12 predicted proteins | sample 42126metaG_FD_193579 | JGI IMG/M metagenome (GOLD analysis project Ga0265338, IMG submission 193579) | Rhizosphere microbial communities from Carex aquatilis grown in University of Washington, Seatle, WA, United States - 4-21-26 metaG | ecosystem: Host-associated > Plants > Roots > Rhizosphere... | reverse complement strand
TTGGCGATATGTTGCCGGAGGAACAAAGGACCAAGGGGTTTGCAGTTCAAACCTTTTTCATAGGCGCCAGCTCGATTATTGCGTCGGTATTGCCTTATATGTTTACCAAATGCCTTCACATTGCGATCACCGCGCCCGAAGGCCAAATACCTCCTTCAGTCAAGTGGTCCTTTTATATCGGCGGCCTCGTATTCCTGCTCACGGTTTTATGGACCATCTTTTCCGTCAAAGAATATTCACCCCAGGAGCAGGCGGAGTTTAACGCGCAAGAAACCAATGCCGCGGCCAGAGAAGGATCTGAGATCAAACTGAACACTGCTGGTTACTATACCGAAGGCGCCATTTTATTGGTATCGGGTATGATCTTTACCTGTCTCGTGAAGGAACTGGGATGGTATCAGGGACTCTACATCCTGTCGTTCGGAATATCGATTTATGGTGCTTTGCAACTGGCTGCGGCCAAACGCTATTCCATGGGCAAAATCGGCGGAATGGTTGAAATCATTTATGACTTGAAGAACATGCCTAAGACCATGAAACAGCTGGCCCTAGTGACGATATTCACTTGGTTTGCCCTGTTCGCCATGTTCATTTACACCACCTCAGCCGTGACCAGTTTTCATTTTCATAGCACCGACGCGCATTCGGACCTTTACAACGATGGAGCCAATTGGGTGGGTGTGTTAATGGCCGTGTATAACGGGGTGGCCGCACTCGTGGCGTTCCTGCTCCCGGTGGTGGCCAGAAAAACCAGCCGGGTCATCACCCACGTGATTTGTTTGATCATCGGGGGGTTGGGTTTGATATCCATGTACTTTTTTAAGGACCCCCATTTATTGATCCTGTCCATGACGGCCGTTGGGATTGCGTGGGCCAGCCTGCTGACCATGCCGTATGCTATCCTCAGCACGGCGGTGCCACACAATAAAATGGGAGTTTACATGGGCATGTTTAATTTATTTGTGGTCATCCCCCAAATTCTGGCCTCGGCGATTCTGGGCTTGCTGGTACGCACCCTGTTTCATGGACAGGCCATCTATGCGATCGTATTGGGTGGCGTGGCAATGATTGTTTCCGGCCTCCTGATGGTCTTCGTCCAAGACCATGTTAAAGACGTATAATTTATATGAGCAACCTGTGGCAGATCAGCACGGACAAATTTTCCCGGGAAAACGGGAGTATCATGCGCAATGGTAATGTGTACCAGATTGCAAACGGGTACATGGGTTATCGGGGGACATTGGATGAATTCGGGCCGGATGAACTGGTGGGAATTACCCTCGCTGGCATTTACGATCAGGTCGGCGATGCCTGGCGGGAACCAGTCAATGCCCCCAACGGGGGTTTTACAGAAGTTGCTCTTGACGGCAGGGATATTTCAGCGCTCTCAACTACAATTAAAACACATCACCAGAGGTTAAACCTTGAAAATGCTGTTTTTGAACGGGAAACAGATTTTGAGTCGCAAAGAAGAATTCTTAAGATCAGGTCCGCGAGGTTTCTGAGTGCCGACCAACCCAATTTAGGAGTCATCAAATATAGTCTTACGATTGATAAAGCCGCCCGAGTCAGAATCCGCACCGGGATTGATTACAAGATCTGGGATTTAAATGGCCCGCATTTGCTAAAGCTAACCCCAAAGAAAAAAGACGGCGAGCTGCTGGTTCATGGCATTACCGGAGAAACTTCTAAGCAAGTGGCGGTGGCCGAAGCCGTTGATCTTCATTTTGGGAAGGAAGCGCATGAGATTAAGGATAATAAAAATCTTCGCGTGATCGACTTGGACGCAGAACCCGGACAAACGTACACATTTTACAAATATTTTGCCGTTTATACGGATAATGACCCGACAAAAACTTCAGTAAATGAAGCGGCGATAGAGCATGTTCGGGCGGCAAAAGCTTCCGGTTACGAGGAATGTTTGCGCCGGCACAATGCGCAGTGGCGAAAGAAATGGGAATACTGTGATGTAAAAATCGGCGGCGACGATGAGGCCCAACTGGCCCTGAGGTACAGCATCCTGCAACTGTTGATGATTGCTCCGGTCAATGGGAGCGCAAATTCCATTCCCGCCCGAGCCTTGTCGGGGCAAGTCTATAAAGGGGCCATTTTCTGGGACACGGAAATGTTCATGTTCCCTTTCTTTTTGTACACCTATCCCGAGAAGGCCATTGAATTGGTGCGCTATCGCATAAAAACTTTGGATGGCGCACGCAGAAAAGCGAAGACCGAAGGAGTGGGATATCGTGGCGCCTATTACGCCTGGGAGAGCCAGGAGTCGGGCGATGACGCCTGTACGTATTTCAACATCGGAGATCCCATTACCAAACGGGATTTGCGCACCTATTTCCGGGACAAGCAGGTGCACATCAGTGGCGATGTCGCCATGGCGATATGGGAATATTTTAAAATCACGGGCGATGATTCCCTGTTATTGGAGGGTGGCGCAGAAGTCATTCTGGAATGCGCGCGATTTTACCATTCCTACGCTTACTTCCAGAAAGACAAAAATCGGTACGAAATTCTGGATGTCGTCGGGCCGGACGAATACCACGAGCGCGTCAACAACAACGCCTTCACCAACATGGTGGCAAAAGCCACGTTTGAAATCGCGAATGCCGCAGTAAATTATCTGAAGCAAAAATATTCCGCCCAATTAAAAGCGTTGCTGAAGAAAATTGATATCGTTAGGGAATTGCCGTTGTTTGTGAAAGCGGCGGATATGCTGTATGTGCCGCAAGCGGATGCAAGAACCGGGGTGATTGAGCAATTTGACACCTACTACCAATTGGAGGAGACCACGGTTGAAGCATTAAAGGCCCAGATGGTCCACCCAAATGAATACCTTGGCGCGGGCCAGGGATTGGCTGTTCCTACTAAGGTTATCAAGCAGGCGGATGTGGTAATGATGCTGAACCTGTTCAAGGATCGTTATTCGAGGCACATCAAGAAAGCGAATTGTGAATACTACGAGCCTCGTACCGAACATGGTTCAAGTCTGAGTGCCTGTGCCTACGCCATGGTTGCCGCCGACATAGGCAAGCTGGATTGGGCTTATGATTATTTCCTGAAAACGGCCAAAATCGATCTTGAGGCAAAGTATAAAGTCTTTGTGGGAACCATTTTTATCGGAGGTTCCCATCCTGCCGCAAACGGTGGGGCCTGGATGACAGCCGTGTTCGGTTTTGGAGGTGTCGCGGCGAATGCGGAACATGTGACCATTCACCCGCGACTTTATAAGAAATGGAAAACTCTACAGTTCAATCTCTTCTATAAGGGAGACAGGTTTAATATAAAAATTACCCCCGATGATGTAACTATAATTGCCGAAATTTCCAATCAAGGTATTCAGACCTTCGTTGTGTCTGGAAAATCAGTTGATTGTGCTCCGGGAAAGCGCTTGTTCGTCAAATATCGGCAAAAGGCAAAAGCCCGAAGCCCAAATGAGTGAAGGCTTTGTCGCCAATTCATGTGACTGTTGCCATATGCATCATGTGGCAAACTAGAATGAAGAAGCCTGTTTATAATCTAACAGTCTAGAAGACGTTATAATGAATTTTTTAATGTTCCGATCCGTAATTCTTCTTTCCCTCGTCATGTGTTCGAGTTGGGCCCATGCGGGCATTGGTGCGGACATACCCTGGACGACCTATGAGACGGAGGATATGAAAACCACCGGGATGGTGCTGGGCCCCAAGTATGATCCGTTCCGGGCCGAGACGGAATCGTCCGACCAGGAATGCGTGAAGCTCAACGTCGCCGGGGAATACGTTGAATTCACCGTGCAATCACCTGCCAACGCCATGGTGGTGCGCTACAGCCTGCCCGACTCCCCGGACGGTGGTGGGATTAATTCGACCCTCAGCCTCTACCAGAATGGGAAGTTTGTAAAAAAGGTGCTCATCACGTCCAAATACTCATGGTTATACGGCAAATATCCGTTCACCAACGACCCGAAAGCGGACAAGCCGAGGAATTTTTACAATGAATTTCGCTTGAAGGACCTGACGATGGCTAAGGGTGACGTGATCCGCCTGCAAAAGACCGATAATGATGCCACTGATTGCATTGTTGATTTGGTTGATCTGGAAAAGGTCGCGCCGCCGCTGACTGCCCCTGCAAATTCGCTTTCCGTGACCCAATTTGGTGCTGCCGGCACGGGTGGAACCGACGATACCGAGGCGTTGAAAAATTGCATCGCCGCTGCCGTGAAGGAGGGGAGGATCGTCTGGGTGCCGGCCGGAGATTACAAGGTGACCGGGAATATTAATGTAACTTCAAATGTTACGATCCAAGGCGCAGGTATGTGGCACACGACGTTTGTCGGCGATGACAAACTGTATAGCCAGCCGAATCGACGGGTGAGATTCAAACTCACTGGCGACAACATTCATCTCGCCGATTTCACGATCATTGGAAAATTGAACTATCGCAACGATAGTGAACCCAATGATGGGATTGTCGGGGCCCATTGTGAAAATTCTACCCTCTCGCGCCTCTGGGTGGAGCATACGAAAGTCGGCATGTGGTTTTACGTTTGCAGCAACGTCGTCGTGGACGGCTGCCGGCTTCGCAACACGCTGGCTGACGGCATCAACTTATGCGTGGATACACGCCATTGCGTGATTCAGAACTGCACAACCCGTAACACGGGCGACGATTGTTTTGCCATGTGGCCGGCGGCGTCTGATCAGAGTTTCGTTCAACAGGCACTTTCGCCCGGATCCAACGTTTTCCGGCACTGTACGGGCCAATTGCCGTTTCTCGCAAACGGCGGTGCGATCTATGGTGGCGCGAACAATTGTATTGAGGACTGCCTGTTTACAGATATTTCCCCCGGCTGCGGCATCCTCATCAGCACGACCTTCCCGACGGCAGATGAGAGCGGGAAAATTGACAACAACTTCAGCGGAACGACGGTGGTCCGGAACTGCGATGTGATCCGCAGCGGTGGATTCGACCACGATTGGGCCTGGCGGGCCGCCTTTCAGCTTTGCATGGATCGCCGCAGTATTTCAGGCGTGGAGATCAGCAACGTGAACATCAAGGATAGTTTCTCCGACGGATTGAGCATTGTTGCTCCGGGGAGCAGGCATGGTCAGGGCACGCTTTCCAATGTCCGCCTCGAGAACGTGAACATTCCCAACTACGGAATCGGGACAGACTCGCGCCACGGTTTGTGGGTCCGTGACGATGCCTGCGGGAGTGTGACCATCATCAATTCCAAAATCGCTGATGTCCAAAACAGCTCGACCAACTTCGTCATCAAGGAATTCACAATTTCTGACTCGAGTAATACGCGCACACCTCGCCATCCGAAAACACTACTGGAAGTGGCGCCAGGACAGGAAGCGAAGGTAAGTATTGGACAGACACATGGTCGTTGAAAATGGCAGAGGAAACTACCACGTTTGGTTTCAGCGGGGTGGGGATCGCCATTAGAGTAGTTATTCAAACCGAAAGCGGGCTTGGTTCGCCAATTTTATTTATTGGCCGGCAATTTGTTTCGGCGTAAAATTAAATCGTGCTCGCCATTCAGTCATGTCGCAATATAAGATTTGTCTGTTGCCTTATTTGGCCGCCCGAGAAAATAATGGCGCTTAACCGTGGTCGAGATGATCCGTCGTTGCCTAAAGTGGTTGTTGCTCCTGGGAATATTAGCCGGCGTCAATGCAACGCAGGCGGTTGTATTGTGGAGTGATCTCGGCACAACCCTGGTTCATGATACGGGGGCAGGGTTTGATATTCTGGGCGGCACGGTAAAAGAGGACGATTCTTCCACTAACACGCTCTATTTCAAGGTGCACGTGGACCCGCTGTCGGATGCGAGCACGGAAGAGTACTTCGCCGCTTTTGAATTGTATGATGGTGACAAGGAACGTCTGGGCATCGGCGACGCGCTGAAAGCTTGGGCTTACAGCGTATTTCAGGCGGATGCCATGGGGCAATCCCACGAGGGCGCGGATTACATTGATTTGCATTCCTCCCGGCCGGAGCCTTCAACGTCGGGGACTTCGATCATCTACGAAAATCCGCACCGGGGCATTGAATGCACCTTTGTCTTCAAGGTGCAATACATTCCTGGTGACGACGATTTGGTAACCGTATGGCTGAATCCCGATCTTGGACCGGGAGCCACGGAGGCGGCCCAGCCGGAAAATCTGGTCACCCGCTTCAAGGCCAAAGCCACCTTCAATGAAATTCATCTGCGCCACGGCGGCGGTGGAGATGGCTGGATTTTCAACGACATGGCCATCGCGACTTCATTCAACGATCTGGTGGCCATGAACGGCAACGAAACCGGGATGGAAAATCGTGTACTGGGGAAGGGGGAACCATTGTTCACCTTTCAGTCCTGGCGGAGTGAACAAGGCTTGCCGCAGGATCGCGTCCGGGCGCTGGCGCAAACCAGCGACGGCTACTTGTGGGTGGGAACGGACGATGGTGTGGCGCGTTTTGACGGCGTGCGGTTTGTATCCTATGGCCTGCCGGAAGGATTGCCGAGCGGGCCAGTTCGCAAGTTGTTTGGAGACAGTCACGGGTCGCTGTGGATAGGCAGCGTTGGCGAAGGTTTGATTCGCTGGCAGGGGGGGCACTTTACCACCTTTACGATGGCCGACGGTTTGCCCGCTGACTCCATCAGCGCACTGGCGGAGGACAATGAAGGTAGGGTGTGGATCGGCACTGACGCCGGATTGGCTTGGTGGCAGGATGGACAATTAACATCCCCCAAGGCTGCGGAGGAATTCAAGGGCAAAGCGGTTACCGCCTTGTTCAAAGATCCGGAGGGGAACATGTGGTTGGGCGCCACGGATGCCGGTGTGTTCAAATATCAAGCCGGGAAGTTCATTCCGATCACAGGCACAGTGACCAAAGAATTGCTTCAGGACCCACATTCGTTACTGGTGGACAAGCAAGGCCGGGTCTGGATCGGGGCGGGGGACGACTTTGTTTTGTGCCGCGACGGCGAGCAGTGGCGGCCTTATCGGATTCCGCGTCACTTCGCTCGTTCCTATGCCTGTGCGCTGGGCGAGGAGCCGGACGGAACGGTTTGGGCGGGTTCCGTGAGCGAAGGGTTGCTTGAATTCAAGGACGGCAAACTGGTGACGATCAACGCCAGCAGCGGCCTTTCGGATAATGCCGTAGAGTCGTTGCTGGTGGATCGGGACGGTAACTTATGGGTCGGGACGGAGGTGGGATTAAATCTATTGCGGCAGAAAAATCTTTTCGCCTATGACCAAAAACAAGGATTGGGTTATGGCGCGGTGAATGGCCTGGCGGAAATTGCGCCGGGCGTGATTTGGGCGGGCAAGCCGGGCGATGGATTGTATCGCTGGGACGGAAGGAATTTCAGTCGGCTTATGTCCGCCAACTTGTCCATCATGGGCCAGCAAATCAACACGCTGCTTGCGTCCCATAACGGCAGTTGCTGGGTGGCTGGCGCCGACGGCTTGCTGCATTTTCGCAACCCGATAAAAACGACGGACAAGGCGGAGTTGTTCCCGCTGCCTGGCGAGAACATTGTTTCTTTGTGTGAAGATCAGGAGCGTGGTTTGTGGGTGGGAACGCGCGAAGGACAAATATGGCGGCTTGAAAACGAAAAGTGGGAGGCGCAGACAAATTTGCTTCACGCCATCACTGCCATCGTTCCGGGCACCCAAGGCACCATGTGGATCGGGACCGAAGGCGGTGGAGTGTATGAATTTAATGGAGGCACGCACACGCACTTGGATACCAGCAACGGGCTGTTGAGCGACCTGATTCGCACGCTTTATCTGGACACCCAGGGCACGCTCTGGATTGGCACGGCGGGTGGCGGCTTGAGTTGGTGGCGACATGGCCGAATAACCACGCTGACCACCCGTGAGGGACTACCGGACAACACGATTTCGGAAATTCTGGAGGACGGCAAAGGCCGGCTTTGGCTGGGGAGTAATCGTGGCATCAATTGCGTCGGTAAAGCCGAACTGGAGGATTTGGCAGCGGGTAAAATTCCCGCTGTTTATCCGCAAGTTTATGGCCGGGCAGAAGGAATGCTGTCGGAAGAATGCTCGGGGGGATTTTGTCCGGCGGGTTTGAGATCCGAGTCAGGCCAACTTTGGTTTCCTACCTTGAAAGGTGTCGTGGTCGTTGATCCACAGGTGCATTTGTCACGAATACCGGCGCCGACGGTGTTGCTGGAGGAAGTTTTGGTGGATGGTGTTCCCAGTGGCGGGTTTCAGGTTGTTCGCGCGGTGCCCGGCAAAAGAGATGAAAAACTTGAACCCGCGAAATCAGGCAACACGGCTTTAGAACTTGGTCCGGGCAAACATCGCATTGAATTTCAATATACCGCGCTGGGGTTTGACGCGCCGGAACGCATTCGGTTTCGTTATCGGCTCGAGGGTTTGGATTCCGACTGGGTGGAGGCGGGAAACCGGCGAGTCGCCTTTTATAGTTACATGCCGCCGGGCCGCTATCAGTTTCACGTCATCGCCTGCAACGCCGACGGACTTTGGAATGAATCCGGCGCTACTCTGACTTTGACCGTTTCAAAATACTTCTGGCAGACATGGTGGTTCCTGGGCATGTCCGTCCTGACACTCTTGGTTTTGGTGGTAGGTGTCGTCCGCTTTGCGGTAAAGCGAAGACTACAACGCCGGTTGCAACAACTCGAGCAAGAACGCGCATTGGAGCGGGAACGAACCCGCATCGCCCAGGACCTGCATGATGAAATGGGCGCCAAACTATGCCGGATTTCCTTTCTGAGCGAAGACGCCCGGAGAAATCACGACGTGTCGTCGGAGTTGAAGCATCAAATAGTTTCCATTTCAGACGCTTCCCGCGATGTGCTTCACTCGCTGGATGAAATCGTCTGGGCGGTCAATCCGCAAAACGACACGCTGGAACACGTGGCATCCTACCTCGGGCATTATGCCCAAGAATATTTTCAGGAAACCGGCATCGAATGCAAAGTGGATATTCCTGAACGGTTGCCGCCCTATCCGCTTTCCTCGCAATTGCGCCATCATTTGTTGTTGGCCGTGCATGAGGCTTTTACCAACGTGCTCAAACACTCTCACGCAAGCCAGGTCAGTGTATTTGTGGTTTATGATGGTTCAACGTTGGAAATTGTCGTCTCGGACAACGGTGACGGATTTAATCCGTCGGTGATTGATCCTGCGGTAGCAGACTCCAAGGCGGCCACTTGCAATGGCCTTCGCAACATGTCCCGACGATTGGCTGATATCGCCGGGCGTTGTTTGATCGAATCCCAAGTGGGACGGGGAGTCACTATTCGATTTGTCCTTCCCCTGAATCAGCCGATGGGAAAATTGTAATACGATGATAACGGTTTCAATAGTTGATGACGAAAAGGAGCTGCGCGAGTCAATCGAAACTTTCATTGATGGCTCACCTGGCTTTCACTGTGTCAGCGCCTACCACAGCGCGGAGACGGCCTTGAAACACTTGCCGCAAGATCGCCCCGACGTGGTGTTGATGGATATTCATTTGACCGGCATGAGTGGGATCGAATGCGTGGAACGCCTGAAGACGATGATACCGGAGATGAAGATCATGATGTTGACAGTTTACGAGGACACCGACCAGATTTTCAGGGCGTTGTCGGCAGGAGCGAGCGGGTATGTGTTGAAGCGATCGACGCCGGCCAAGCTGCTGGACGCGATCAAAGAATTGAATGAAGGCGGTTCCCCGATGTCGAGTTCAATCGCGCGTAAAGTCGTGGCGTCGTTCCAAAAGTCAGGACAAATCCGTGACGAAAAAACAAATCTCTCACCTAGAGAACAAATGGTGTTGGAATCCATGGCCAAAGGGTTGACTTACAAACAAACCGCCGACCAGTTGGGAATCAGTATTGATACGATTCGTACCTACGTCCGCCGCATTTATGAAAAACTGCATGTGCAATCGCGCACCGAGGCTGTGGCAAAGTATTTGCAGCATTAGGATTTAATCAAAAGAAAGACAAACCAATGATCTCGGTTGCAATCGTAGATGATGAAAAGGAGCTGTGTCAGTCCATAGCAACGTTTGTGAATGGCTCATTCGGATATCGATGCGTGAGCACTTATCATAGTGCGGAAACCGCGCTTAAACACTTGCCGGCGGAAAAACCTGACGTGGTATTGATGGATATCAACATGACCGGGATGAATGGGGTGGAATGTGTGAGGCGGTTAAAAGGACTGGTACCGGAAATGAAGATCATGATGTTGACGGTTTACGAGGACACCGACCAGATTTTCTCGGCGCTGTCGGCCGGAGCGAGCGGGTATATGTTGAAACGGTCGACGCCGGCCAGGCTGCTGGAAGCGATCAAAGAATTGAATGAAGGCGGTTCCCCGATGTCGAGTTCAATCGCGCGCAAGGTCGTGGCATCGTTTCAAAAGTCGGGACAAATTCGTGAAAAAAAAATAAATCTCTCACCGAGAGAACAAATGGTGTTGGAATCCATGGCCAAGGGATTGACATACAAACAGACCGCCGACCAGTTAGGCATCAGCATTGATACGATTCGCACTCACGTACGCCGCATCTATGAGAAGCTGCATGTACAATCAAGCACCGAAGCGGTGGCGAAATACATGCGGCACCAGGAAATTTGATTATTCCGAGTCATCACTTCATTTCGATAATTTCAATTTGTTGCCGTGCCAGACTGTTCGTCGGATCAAGTTGTAAGACGGCGCGAAACTCTGCAAGGGCTTGGCTCGCCTTTCCTTGAGCGGCCAAGGCTGTCGCCAGTTCTAGGTGCCCCTGAACAAAATCCGGACGGTAACGGATTGCCTCCGAGTATTGTCTCTTAGCTTCGTCGGTCTCTCCTTTGGCCGCCAACTGAATACCCAGTTGGTAACGGGCCTGCCAGAAGTCCGGTTTGGCTTTAATAGCTGCATCCAGGCACGCAATCACTTCGTCCCATTGATACGAAGAGGCGGCGACATTGGCCTGACTGAAATAATCCGCTGGGCCAGCCGGTTCTAAACTCGCCGCCTTCTCATAACTGGCCATGGCCGCATCATTTTCTCCCTGATTTTGCTGCAGAAACCCAAGATTGACGTAGGTTTCCGCATACTTTGGATTTGCCCGGATTGCTCGTTCGAACCAACGGATGGCTAGGACGCTCTTTTGCTGGTTCGCCAATATCTCTCCCATCTCGTTCATGGCTTCTGCATAGTTACTGCGGATTGCAATCGCACGTGTCAGGTATGCGACTGCTTCAGCAGCTCTTCCATCGCAGACTAATAATATGGCGGTATGATAGTATATATCGGGCACCTGTGGAAGCAATCCGCAGCAACTTTTGGCTTCTGTGGCAGCTCGGGCCGAATCTCCCTCCGCTTGCAGAAATGCCACGAAATTTAGATGCAAGAAAATGTCATCTGGAGCTGACGCCAATGCCTGTTCGTATATTTGCATGGCTTGCTGTGTTGTTTGAGTACCCGTCATGGACCTCATTTCTCCCAATTTCGCTTCGTAAAACTTGAGGTTGGCAACATGGTTGAGCTGTCCGATGAATGGCGGCGAAACGATTCTGCTAAAAATACGCAGCCAAACTCCCAGACGGTCCCTCGCGGTAATCGCGAGGCGACGATCACACAATTCTGCGGACGCCCATTTCCCCTTGTCCCGGACGGTTATTGAATTTGGAAGCAATTTTTTGAGCCGTTCGCCGAACTGAAGCGCCAACAGATAGTTGCCCACAAAATTTAAATGCACGTGCTCGTAAAAAACGTTGAATCCGGGAATTCTGTCCGGTGAGCTTTGCGCCATGGCATTTGCTGCATCCAATAAATAAACATCTTGTCCGGCGTGACGGGACGCCGCCGCCCTGATGGCAGCGTTGATCCGCGTGTCAGCCCGGAAATCGAGCGCATCATAATCTCGCGCGAGCTCAAAATCCCGCAGGGCCTGATCAGCATTGGTCAATGCCAGCTCGCAATCTCCCATGCGAAATTGCAGATCTGCAAATAGCGGGTCGATGTTGGCGGCTTTCTGATAAAGAGCACGCGCCTCTCGATACGAACCGGCATTTTCCAATTTGATACCCTCCTCATAAATATTGTTCCAGGCGGACTTCTGTTTTTCCTCCAATCCGGCTGAATGGATTGAAGCGAATGGAGCGCAATCCTTCAGGTTGACCGCGACCGTGCTCAAGATAACCGGAACGCCAGCCTTGTGTGCCGCGTCCAGGATGTCATGGAGGTTTTCTCTAAAATTCCTGTAGGCCCGCAGGCGGGTGAGATCGTTATATGCCAAACGATTATTCATGAACATTTCCATGCCGCCCCACTTTTGGGGAGTTGCTGAATTTAACCTGCTGACGAGAGAGTCTAACAATTGCCCGGTCCGGGTAGCTTTGATGGCGAGAATAAGCCGGATTATGTTTCGCCTGGGCGCATGTAGTCCGTGATTTGTCTCAGCCCCGAAAGGTCCCACCATCTCGTTGTTGCCCATGTAAATGAGCCACAAATCACCCTGGTGTTGGGCACACTCACGCGCAATGGGCAAAATGGTGCTGGAATCAATCGCTGTTAATGCCACACAAATCACTTGAAAATCCGTTCCCGGATAACGTTCGCGCAGCAATACTTCCAGGTATCGGCCGACTCCATAGGTTGGCTCGGGGTCTCCCATGGCGGCTGATTCCCCAAACAGAAAGATCCGGTACGAGTTGGTAGCTTTTCTGGCTTCAAATCGGAATGGCAACGTTTTTCGGGCGATAGCTGCTGGAAAGAACCGGTTGCTGAATTCCTCATTCGGCACATAATAATCATGTCCATCAATCTGAATCCGGCGGAAAAAACTTGTGTCATAACCGTATCCTGCCAGGCGGAGCCCGATTTCAATACCGCCCAATATGAAAACAGGAATAAAAATCATCGCAGCAAAACGCATGAACCACAGACGGCGTCTTGAAACTGAGGAAACGGGAATCATAGCGATAACTTTTAGAATGAAACAATTTTTGTGACGAACCGAATCGAATTCTACCGGCTCGGTCCGTCGTGTGGGCCGCGTTGAATCCTTAACAAGTTAAAGGCGGCGAGTCAACTCGCCGCCTTTGATTTTCCTTGCCCAACAACTGTCAAACGACTTTTGGATTTGTCTGGCTATTTAACTGGTGATTCCAGTTACGGTGACAACACCCGGAGGAACCCCTTTGTTCCTGCCGGCATTGTGACAGTGGTAGTAGTCGTGCTCCCGCCGGACGGGATGCTGGTTTGCAAAGGACTCCAAACGGCCGGGTTCAGGCTCGGGGACTCTTGCACCGTGTAAGTTGCCACAGCCGTTGATGTCCACGTGAGCGTGAACTGTGAAGTACTTCGATTATATTGGAAGGACGTGATCGTGACAGTTGGCAGGCCAACGACAGCAATTGATCCATTCATGAGCAATTCGTTCGTCCAACTTAGACCGCCAGAGAGGCCCGGAAGAGTAGTGCTTGCATATTGTCCGCCATAATTCCCATTGGCGATGTTATTAAACAACTGATAGGCATTCCCGGCAACCGGCGGAGGGCCGGAATTGATGACATCCAAAGTTCCATTTGTGGAATACCAGAACCAGTTCGTCCCGGCATTGAGGGTAATCTGGTTGGTGTGGGCAAGATCAAACATCACGGTTCCGTTGACGGCTGGAAAATTGGTGGTGAGATTTATCGTGTCGAGGATCTTGTATGTTCCATCGATTGTCATAGTTGGCATGAATATCGCATTACTGCCGGCGATGACACCCGTGCCACTAAAATCCACCGAGCCGTAATTTGTGCCGAACCCCACTATTCCGTTATTCGTAAAATTGCCGCCAACATTCCACTGCTGAACGTCCATTACGTACAGAGAACCCATCCTTATCCCTGCATTCCCCGGTCCATATACATCATTGGAGCCCACATTCTCAGCATTGATCCATCCTAGTTTGGACACCAAGGTATTCTGAATATTAGTGAGTACCATGCCGCTATGGAAGATTGTCAAGCCGCCCGCAAAGTAGTTGGAGCCATTTACGGCGTCCTTATCCCACAACATACCAGCGCAAGTGGTAAGACCCTTAACCGTGATGAAACCAACGGAGCAGTCCCAGGCGTTGCTTTCGCCAATGTAAAAGTTGCCATCGATAGTAAAATCATCTCCGCACTCCACGTAGACACCAGTGTACTTATTTGTTTGGTCAGTTGGAATATTTGTCCCGTTCACAATAAAATTTCCGTAAATGGTCATGGGCGTAGCAGGATAACCATTCTGCGCTCCGTTGTAAAAGTCCCCCCAACCACTGAAGATGAGATTCCAGTAATTGACACGCTTGGCCCAGAAAGCGTTGCCTTGGTAATTGACGGTGCAGTTGGTGGCCGTGGCAATCAACACACCCAGACCTTGAGTTCCATAGCCTTCGTTTGCGCCGCCAACAGTTAGCGTGGAGCCCGGCAACATTACGACTGTGCCATTGCCGTCCAGACCGCTGTCAAGAAGTTGACACGTCGCATTGGTTGTATCATTCGTAATGATTATGCCATAATTGACTTCAACCCAGTCGTTTGTTGTCGGCAAAATCCCGCCTGGCCATGGCGCATTGGTGACCGTGGAAGACCAGTAACCACTTTGGGCAGCATAGATTATATTTACTGCACGGCTGGTCGAAACACATAGCAACATGGACAGGATGATTAAAGCCACAAACATTTGACACTTTTTCATATTCAGTTGGGGTTTCTGGTTGATAAAACTTCATTCCAGCAACAATGCCCGCAATCAAGCTTATAGGTGTTTGATCCGGAAATTTTTATATGGGTTAATTTACTGTGAATTATTTACCAACGATAGTCGCATAAAATGGTGACTGAACAACGTCTCACCATTTAAACTATTAGAGCAAGTCGCGTTTGGATTCAGTCATTGCAATTTTCCAGGTCAGCAAGGAAAAACTCCGCAGCGGTCGCAACCGCTGCGGAGTGTAAATGACGAATTTTCAAATGACGCTTTTACTTGGCGCTAGCGCGACGCCGTGCAATCACCAGCCCTGCCAGTCCCAAGCCGACCAAAGCCATTGTGGCTGGCTCGGGTACCAGTTCGATGCTGTCAACTGTAAAGCTAAATCCACTCGCCACAGTGACTGGATCCATGCTAATTTGGAAGAAAGCTATCTCCGCTCCACCCGCGATAGCCGCCTGCTGCGCTGCGCTAAGCGATCCGGTTACCGTGACTGTTTGGTTAGCCGGGTTATATACATAACCTGCATCCTGGTTCCCAAGACCCTGTCCATTGGGAATTCCACCCGGGTTATAAGGCATATCGTAGCCATCATATCCAAAGTACCTTTGTGGATTGTAGGCGCCACCACTCGTATCACCAAGCAATGGTTGCAAACCATACCACTCCCAAGCTCCAGATCCACCCGCCGCCGCCGGTGTTGGACCGGTAATTGTATAGGTAAAAATGATTTTGTTGTCGGCCGGATTCAAAGCCACCTGCTGAGCCACCGGGATGTCCCACTCACCCCAAGTGTAATTAGCACCGCTCAGTGCAAGTCCGGTCGGCGTTGTCACAGCCGGTGTGACAAAATTCCCACCACCCATGGCAATGCCGGCCGCAGCGCCGTTCCCGAGGATATATTGAGCCTGTGACGAGTTTGCAATTATTAAACCACCTGCCACGGCCAAGGTGGTCATCAGCCATTTTGTGTTCTGTTTCATAACTTTTGGTCTCTTTTGATTTTGCTAATTTTTAATGTTCCGCTTCTAAAATCAGATCCGACCAACACCGACCAACAATTTACTCCGATGCTTGAACTTATTTTCAAGACACCTACGAGTTGAGTCTAGAACATGATTTTCACTGCTGTTGACTCTAGCAGAATGAATACCTCTTGCCAGTCGCATGAATCGGTGACAACGACGCAATACCGTATTTAATGATTAGCCATGAATGGGTTAAGGAAGGGCAGCCCGATGAAATATCCGAGTCTTGGGAACCGATTCTGTTCCGTGAGCCATCCAATTGTCCCCGTTTTATGCGACTATAAAAGTCGAATGGAGATGTTAAGCTGTGACATTGCTAGATTCGATTTTGTGGATATTAAAATCACCTAATGTCTGACGACCAGTTTGCGCAGAAAAAGATCATGCTATGAATTATAAAATGGATATCAAGGCGAACAGGTTTGAACGAGACGAGTTGTCAATAAATCTTTTTCCGCTTTCCCGTGACAGCAAAAAAGAAGAGTCTTTGAATGGGGCTTTTACGTTGATTGAGTTGCTGGTCGTCATTGCAATTATCGCCATTCTGGCGGCCATGTTGCTTCCGGCCTTGGCCGCAGCGAAGTCGCGCGCACTAGCGGTAGCTTGCTTGAGCAATACCAGGCAGATTGCGCTTGGCTTTACCATGTATGCGGGGGATAACCATGATTATTTTCCAGCAAACGAGCAACTCAACGGTGGGTTTTGGTGGTTACCGGGGGGATACTTCAATAAATATCACCTGCCATGCGGTGGAGAGTGGATGGCCAGATCTCCTGTTTACGGCTTGGTACCCAATACTCCGGCGCCAATGCTGGTCCCTTATCTACCAAATAACAAGGCTTGGGTATGCCCTGCGCGTAAACGCGGTCTGACTTACCCTTCTGCGCCCGGAGTTTGGGACCCGAGCATAACCGGTCTGCTTTCTTATGGATTCAATTACTGTGGTGTTTTTTCCGCTGTGAACCCTGACGACGGCAACATGATCAATGCTAAACCATTCAAAGCCTCTTCAGCTTTGAAGCCGACACTATTGGTAGCTGTCACTGATAGCAGCGGCTCCGATGACCCTAGCGGCAAAGGTGGCGCTTGGTTGGATTCCTATTGGGCGGGATCTTCAGGTCCGTTAGGAGATCCTAGCGGAACAAGCGAGTATAGTGCCCGCCTTCAGACCGCGTATGCCAAACACAATAATTTTGCAAATATCGTTTATGTGGACGGCCATGCTGGGGCTTCGCTGCCAAGTGCTCTTACTTGGGGACAGTTCTACGGAGTTTTTACTGGTGGCAAGACTCTCAAAACCTCTCCTTCAACCCCAAATCCCAGCGTGATATCGTCCGATCCCATCAGCACTCCGGCTTTGGATGCAAAGCAATGGAGTAACACGCCGGAATAAGACTTTGCCATCAGACAATTAGTCATGGAAAATTTCCATTAAATCATCTACCTTGACCGAGGATGCCAACCAAAACCATTGCGAATTAACGGTTGCCTTTACACGCTAAAGATTCGCCATACGAATTGACGTCGCACCCCCCGTTTTATATGTCATGCTCGCCGCTGCAACTCGCAATCATCCTGTTCTTCGGTGCCTCGCTTGACTTGCTCCAGGCATCTCCCGGCGCGAATGTCCCTTGGACCACTTACGATTATGCAGCCGGGAACATGACGTATGGCGGCGGGGCAACGATCATAGGGCCCCCGGCACAACTCAGCAGCATCAATGCCACCCTTACGGACACGATTCAAATGGAGGCGACAGGGGGACAGGCCATCCAGCTTAACAGCACGGGGCAATACGCGGAATTGACCGCCCAAGCCGCCGCCAATTCAATCGTGGTGCGGTATTGTGTGCCGGATACGGCGGCCGGAGGCGGAACCAATTATACCATCAGTCTCTACACCAACGGAGTTTTTGCTCAAAAACTTCCGGTGACCTCCCAATATACATGGCTATACGGCAGCTTCCCCTTCGTCAACACTCCCGGAAGTGGCAGCCCAAGGAACTTCTTTGATGAGGTCCGTTTGAGCGGATTGACGATTAATCCGGGTGACACGGTGCGCATCCAGGAAGATGCCGACGATGCGGCGACTAACTATGTCATTGATCTGGTTGACTTGGAGGTCGCCTCCCCGCTCACCGCGCCGGCAAATCCACTGGACGTCACCGCCGCACCTTATAACGCGGATACGAACGGGGTCATTGATGCCACCACCGCGCTCCAGAATTGCATTAATGTAGCAGCGGCGGCGGGAGAAACAGTTTGGATGCCGCCTGGAAACTACCTGATAACCGGGACCATCACTCTTCCTAACAATGCGAAAGTTCAGGGTGCCGGCATGTGGTACACCACTCTCATCGGGAGTCCATCCCTATACAACACGAGTTCATCCAGCCGGGTCAGATTGAATGGAAACGGAAACAACATTCAATTATCTGATTTCGCCATTACGGGTTTTCTGAACTACCGAAATGACAACGAGGCCAACGATGGTCTGGGCGGAACTTATGGCACCAATTCAACCATTTCACGGATCTGGGTGGTGCACACCAAAACCGGCATCTGGCTCGAAAATGCGAATGGCTTGGTCATTGACAGTTGCCGGCTCCGCAACACCACTGCAGATGGCATTAATCTCAATACTGGGATGCGAGCCACCATCGTCACGAATTGCACTACCCGGAGCACGGGAGACGACTGTTTTGCCCTCTGGCCGGAGTCGGGCTCGTCGAAATATGTCATCGGCCTCAACGTGTTCACTCACTGCACTGCTCAGTTGCCATTTCTCGCCAATGGGGGTGCGATCTATGGTGCCGTGAGCAATCGGATCGAGGATTGCGCGTTCACGGACATACCCTATGGATGTGGCATATACATCGCCGGAACATTCCCCATCGGTTCGGGCAACGGATTCTCTGGATTAACCGTCGCTCAGCGATGTGATCTCACCCGTTGTGGCGGCCGTGATCCGAATGGCTGGAGTTGGCGCGCTGCCCTGACAATCGCGCCGGGGAGTGGCAGCGCCTTCCAAAACGTTACCAATGTAAATATCAATCACATAAACATCACAAACAGTTTGTGCTATGCCGTCGAGTTCCTTAATAATGCAAATTCAGGCGTGGTCTCAAACGTTACCATGAATCTCGTCAATATTTCCAACTACGGGGTGCAAGTTGCTGGTGTGTATGGGGTGTGGGCTGGACCGTGGAACGGACATAATGTCACAGGCAGCGTGAATTTCGAAGGCCTGACGGTCAACGGTGATGTAATAACATTCATGCCGGTATCAGGAAATGATGTGGTCAACCAGGTGCCCTCAACATTTACCTTTAATTTTGTTCCGGCCCCGGCCATCACGCCAGTGGCATCCGGCAACACCTTGCAACTCTCGTGGCCGGCGAATTACACGGGCTGGACATTGCAGGCGCAGACCAATGCGCCGGGCGATGGCATAAGCACCAACTGGAGTATCGTGTCCGGCTCGACCACCACCAACCGATTTTCCACCTTCTTGGACACCACTCGAAGCATATTTTTTCGCCTGATCGATCTGTAGAAAACTGATTCTTGCGAAGGGGAGGGTGCCATCGCGGTCTGGCTCTGGCGAAACATCTTTTGTTGGCGGCTTTTTGCCCCGGAACGGTATGCAAATTGAGACTTCCTCGAATCTCGTATCTTGGCAGAGGGTGAGCACTTTTTCCGCGAGCACAAATCAAACCGGATTCCAGACAACGGTATCAACGGCGGCAACGCGGTTTTTTTGGATTCAAAATAATTGAAGGCCCCAAACGGGGCTTTACCAGGGCGGATTTTTCAAAAGATCAATTCTTTTCCCTGATTTAATTGATTTCTGCGCGGCGTCTAGAATCTCGGTTGTTATTAAGTTGACCTGCAGGGATGACGGCCCGCTTGGCGTGATGTCTCCACGTACGATTCCCACAAAATAGGATATATCGTCGTCAGATTCTGACTGAGTCTGCAACTCAAGGTCGCTTTCTTCGGTGCCAGCCAGGCGGACTCGCAGCAAATTCGCGCGAGGTACAGATATGTAACCTGTGTTTCCATAAATTTTCATACTTCTTTCGGCAAATGGCAGATTCCATGAGGCCTGAATGGTTGCTTGCGATTGTGGATAGTTGACAACGATGGTCGCCTCATCCTCCACTTTGGGATAGGTTTCGGGTTTGATATGCTGGGCGGTTGCAAATACCGAATCAGGGCGCTGCCCATTCATGAACCACGTAACCAAGCCGGCTCCGTAGCAACCAAAGTCTGTCAGTGCGCCTCCTCCGTTGAGCACTGGATCGGTCAACCAAACCAGAAAGGCGTCGGAGCAACCAGCCTCTTTAGGCCCTTGATCCCCCGCAGTGACTGTAATCTCCCGCAAATCACCGATCGCATGCCGGCCATGAGCGATCGTATATGCGTTTTGAATGCTTGAATACCAGGATGTCTCGTAATTAACAACGATTTGGATCCCGCTCCTTTTTGCGGCCGCTGCCATGCCCAATGCGTCTGCCATATCGACGGCCAAAGGTTTTTCCAACAAGACGTCAATTTTACGAGCCGCGCAGGTTTCCACCACCCGACGATGTTCGAACGTGCTGGTGAAAACGGCCGCCGCCTGCACGTTGGTTTCGGCCAACAGACCTTCAAGGTTCGAGAAAAAACAATTGGTGCTTAGATTAAAAAGTCGTGCATAACGCGTTACCAATAGTTGATTTGATTCCACTATGCCGACCAACTGAACATCCTGACGACTACGCGCCCGTGAAATGAAATCACCAACTGCATCGTGACCGAGTCCGACGATGGCGAGATGAACGGGAGGCTTAAGTTCCTCGGCCCGGATCAGGTTGATAACAAACCAAAGGAGGATAATCCCAACGAATTTTTTCATAATTTTTTATTTGGCAGAACATTTCATTTTGACTTGCCATTTTCAACTTCGAAATACGCCGACGAAGGCCGCTCCGCTACAACGATTGCCGACCCAAACCGGTGCGAGATTGAATCAGCTTCTTGGGTGCTTGCGCGAATCCAATTTGTTGCGGACAAGCATGCCGCACAGGGTAACATTGCCACTTGGCAGAGCCGCGCAACCAGCGGGCTTTGCGCCTTCCTGACCCTCCCTTCTTGTTTTTGAACAACGTATCGGATGTGACAGGCATAACGTAATCAATCGAAAATCGCGCGTCATGGGTGCTGTCAAGAAACCAACGAAACGCGGCTTGTGACCTTCGGCGATTCGCGGTGATGTTCGCGCGTGCTTATCAGATAATATCCCTTATCGCGCATTGCTCGGTCTATGAGCGCCACCCGCCGGACTTATCATCCGCCATTTACCGCTACGGATTGCTCAGGCGGAAAAACAAAGTGTTCGCAGGTGTCGGGATGGTGATACTGTAGATGCCATTATTCGAGTCGGCTGGAAAACCCCAGGGCGACCAACTGAATTTCCCCATATTGGCGCTTTGTTGCAAGGTATAGGAGCCGCTAGCGGGCCAGGAAACAATGACATTGGTGCCAATGTGGCTGATGGCCAGGTTCGGCGGCGGCGGCGGGGCCGGAGCAAATGTGATGGAGCTGAACGTGATATCGTAAGGCAATCCGGAACTCCCAACCGGATCATTAAATATAACCGCCGGATTAATCCCCAGGTTGCAGCCGTAAAAGTGATTCGTTCCACCCTGTGTGTAGGCCGCAAATTTAGGCAAAGCTGACAAATTTACCGTCATGGTAACGTTGCTGCCGACCCACACGATGCCGTTGGAGTTGCCCGGATTGTTCCATCCACCGAAAAGAACAGGCAGACTGGTGTAGGTACCACTGTCGAGATTTAAGTAGAACTGTATTCCGATCCAGTTGTAATTGGTATAAAATGATGTCCCCGAAGACGCCATGCTCGGTGTCGGATTGACTGTAAAAGTCAAGGTGCAAATCGCGTCGTTGGTCGCGAGCTCAGAATTACCATTGGCAAAGGTAACGCCCGTGCCGAAGTTCAGGTCGGCATAACCGCTGCCATAACCACCAATAGTCGACGTGACTTCCATGCCGGACGCCGGCTCGTCCAACACCTGGTTCGTGAACGCAAATACAGTTTTAAAGTTCACCGCAGAAGTGTTGCCCGGGTAGTTATTCCAATTAGGGTAGAGCGAACTGTTGGGTGGCCAGGGTGGATAGAAATAATACCAATAAAAGACGTCCTGAGCCTGCGCCCAGCTGGCCAATGTCAATCCGCATGCCACCGCAAGCGTGGTCGCCAGCCGTCTCGTTACTGATTTGATTTTCATAACACCACACTCGGATTTCTTGTTGAGTTTGGTTCAAGAAATCGTTGCGGTTCTGAAAGTTTGAGAAGTTTAACACTGAAAAACCATTTACGACAGTCGCATGAAATGGCGACTGTCCCGGTCCGGTCATGCTACATCCACTTTTAATAATGTGGATGGGTAGAACCACCGCAGTATCGACGGTTGTATCTATCACGTTGCACATCAACGCAGAGAACCACCCGAGTGGAACCGGCTCGTGACCTTCGGCGATTTACGGTGGGCTTCGCACACACTTCGCCCACGTCGAGCGTTCTGGCCGTGTATCACCCGGTTACCCTTAGTTCTTACGGAGTAATAAATGTGGTGCCCGTTTTGGTGTCCGTTTGACCCCTCAACCACGCAAGCCTTTGCTGTACTCACAGTTAGAAGTGGTGGCTGGGGGCGGAATTGAACCGCCGACACAAGGATTTTCAGTCCTCTGCTCTACCAACTGAGCTACCCAGCCTTTGACTGCGAACACATATTCAACTTGGCTCACGCCCGCTTGGCAAGGCGA
>Ga0265338_10003366_pt1 | contig 22566 bp, 21 predicted proteins | sample 42126metaG_FD_193579 | JGI IMG/M metagenome (GOLD analysis project Ga0265338, IMG submission 193579) | Rhizosphere microbial communities from Carex aquatilis grown in University of Washington, Seatle, WA, United States - 4-21-26 metaG | ecosystem: Host-associated > Plants > Roots > Rhizosphere... | reverse complement strand
GGGGTCGAAGGTCTACGACGTGCTTTCAAGTTATGCGCAGCAACGTGGGTACACGCTGGTGCTGGACGTGGCCAACAGCCAGGAGAATCCGGTGATGTATGCGCTGCCCACCATGGACATTACCAAGGAGATCGTCACGGCCTACAACGTGAAGTCGGGCGTGCCTGCGCCGCCGGCCGGAACTCCCGCGGCGGCTACGCCGGCGCCGAAAGCTCCCGCGGCCAGACCGGGAACCAAGCCCCCTCCGAAGTAGCCAGGAATCACCACTGTCTGTGGAAAAAAATGTGGAATACCGCAGACAACTACCTACAAATTGTTGAATTTCCCCTCTTGTCAAATCGAGGAGACTTCTGCTACTCGCTGTAAGTTGCTGATTTGAGAGCGGAAGCGTAACTCCGACCCATCCCGGAAACGGGATGGGTCACCCAGCCGCCGGCCTACCTGCCGAAGGCACCTTTCCACAGTTCGATGTGAACAACAGATGACCCGCCGGGCGCATCGTCCAGCCGGGCAGGGCGGCTATTTCTGCTGGTCTTCGCCTACGCGCAGCACCGCGAGGAAGGCTTCCTGGGGAATGTCGACCTTGCCGATGCGCTTCATCCGGCGCTTGCCTTCCTTCTGTTTTTCCAGCAATTTACGCTTGCGAGAAATGTCGCCTCCGTAGCACTTTGCCAGCACGTTTTTGCGGAGGGCGGCGACGGTTTCGCGGGCAATGACTTTGGCGCCGATGGCGGCCTGAATGGCGACCTCAAACTGCTGGCGCGGGATGAGCTCGCGCATCTTGGAGACCAGCGCCTTGCCGCGCTCGTAAGCATGGTCGCGGTGGACAATGATTGAGAGCGCGTCCACGGGCTCGCCGGAGACCAGAATGTCCATCTTGACCATGGGCGACTCCCACTCGCCGGTGAGCTGGTAATCGAGCGAAGCGTATCCGCGGGAGATGGATTTGAGGCGGTCGTAGAAATCGAGCACGATCTCATTGAGCGGCAGCTCGTAGGTGAGCAGGACGCGCGTAGGCGTGACGTATTCGAAGTTGACCTGCTTGCCGCGTTTCTCTTCCACCAGCTTGAGGATGCCGCCGACGTACTCCTCGTTGGTGAGAATCTTGGCGGCGATGACGGGCTCGCGGATGCCCTCAATGTTGGTGGGCTCGGGCCAGCGGGAGGGATTATCGACCTCAAGGACGGAGCCGTCGGTCATGGACACGTGATAGCGGACGCTGGGTGCGGTGGTAATCAGTTCCAGCTCGTACTCCCGCTCCAGGCGCTCCTGAATGATTTCCATATGCAGCAGGCCGAGGAAGCCGCAGCGAAAACCAAAGCCGAGAGCCTCAGAGCTTTCCGGCTCGAAGAAGAAGGACGAGTCGTTGAGGCGGAGCTTCTCGAGGGCGTCACGTAGCAGGGTGTGCTCGTGGGAGTCGACGGTATAGAGGCCGGCAAAGACCATGGGCTTGATGTCTTCAAAGCCGGGCAGCTGAGCAGCGGCGGGATTGGCGTCATCGGTCACGGTGTCGCCGATGCGGGTGTCGCTGACGGTTTTAATGGTGGCGGCAAAGAAGCCGACTTCGCCGGCGGTGAGCTCGCCAATTTCCACGGGCTTGGGCATGAGCACGCCAAGCGATTCGACATCGAAAGCCTTGGCGATGGACATGAGGCGGATGCGCTGGCCTTTGCGCATGATGCCCTGCATGACGCGAACGAGCACGATGACGCCGCGATAGGGATCGAACCAGGAATCGAAGATGAGGGCCTGAAGCGGCGCGTTGGGATCGCCTTTGGGTGCGGGCAGGCGGTGCACGATTGCCTCAAGCACGTCGGCAACGCCCTGGCCGGTCTTGGCGCTCACCGGAATGGCGTCTGTGGCGTCCAGGCCGACAGCCTGCTCGATCGCCTCCTGGGTGCGGAGAATGTCGGCGGAGGGCAGGTCGATTTTATTGATGACGGGAATGATTTCAAGGCCGTGGTTGATGGCGAGATAGGCGTTGGCCAGCGTTTGGGCCTCCACGCCCTGGCTGGCATCGACCACCAGCAGCGCGCCCTCGCAGGAGGCCAGGGAGCGCGAGACCTCATAGCTGAAGTCCACGTGGCCGGGGGTGTCGATCAGGTTGAGCTGGTAGGTTTCGCCGTCGTGGGCCTTGTACATCATGCGCACGGCATGCGCCTTGATGGTGATGCCGCGCTCGCGCTCCAGGTCCATGTCGTCGAGGATCTGGGCCTGCATCTCGCGTCCGGTGACCGAGCCGGTGAGCTCGAGGAGGCGGTCTGACAGCGTCGACTTTCCATGGTCGATGTGGGCGATGATGGCGAAATTGCGGATGAGGCGAACGTCCATTGGGAAGGCGAAAGTATCTTTTCCGGCGCTTTCGTGCGGAGTTAAGGGCAGCGCTCAAAGGCGCGAATGGAGCGAATCTGCGCGCGATGCCTCTGGAGGATAGATTACCATTCGGGCGAATGAGATCCTGGCCGGCGCCAGGCGCTGCTGCAGAGGAGGCTACACGGAGCTGGCTGCCTGGAATCTAAGGAATCAGAAACGCGCCGGGAATGCCCTCATCGAATGTCGCCAGGACCGCTTTATTTGAGGTTGCCAGTTGCACGAGGTGACCGTCCGTCGTCTGCTTTGGAGTTATTACCCATCCGGGAAGTAGCGCGATGTCGTTGCCGTCCGGTAAAAACATAAGCGGCAGTCCGGTCTTCGTCTTGAGGCTAAGCAGCAGAGTGCGCGCCTGCTGGACAGTGAAACCGTAGTCTGGCGTTTGCGCGATTACCCTTGCGAATCCCAGTTCCGTGATTGAACAGGTCAACCAGTGCGCATCCTTCTGGGATGTGATCCACGCGTTTACGCGATCATGAAATTGATGGTGGAAGATCCCAAGCGCGACAAGAGCATTCACATCGAGCAGGTATCTCACGGAAAGTCCTTGAGCAGCTCTTTGACCATCTCACTGGTAAGGGTTGGTGCATTGGGCCCCGCGTAAAGCACCGGGAAGCCGGTAACCGGGTCTTGGATAATCCTTGCTTCAAAGGTGGGCTTTTTCTGCGGAGTCAGCACGATCCGCCCGGCCTCAATCTCTGCATCCAGCGGATCGCCGGGGCGAATGCCCAGCCGTCGGCGAAGCGATCCGGGAATAACGATTTGGCCTTTGGTGGAAACTTTCGTCTGCATGGTAAGACGATCTTACCGCAGAATGGATTTGCCGAGAACCTGGCCGCCTTTTGCGTCTTGTTGTATTGCGCGCCTGGCCGCGCCGTCAGCCCCCGGCATCGGCGTGCCCGGGCCCTCCCTGGCGCTGGGCGCACGGTCCCGGTCCATCCTTTATGATCGCCTAAGGGTTCAATCCTCCATTCCGGAGTTGTGTTGCCGCGCGCGAATGACCGCGGATGTATTGATTATGGTTTTTTTTCGCTATCGATGGCTCACGTGCGCCGCTCTGGTGCTGCTTCTGACGGGGTGTCCCGGCGACAAGGCGCCCACCGTGGCGCAGCCGCCGCAAGACACCGCTCCGGTGGCGCTGGCCGTGCCCGCCCAGGCGCCGGCGCCCGAGCAGCCTTCGCCGGAGGCGGTCCACCAGCAGCAGATCCAAAAGCTGATTGAGCAGGTGAACGCGGCCTACGCGGCCGGCGACGCGGCTTACCGCAAAGGCATGCTGCCGGAGGCCAAGGTGCAGTTCGACCGGGCCGTGGACCTGATGCTGAAAAGCGGGTTCGACATCAAGAACGAGCCGGCGCTGGCAGACGAGTTCAACCGCATCATTGACCAGGTGAATGCGCTGGAGATGGAGGCGCTGAAGGTGGGCAACGGGTTTGTGCCCAAGGAAGAAGAGACGCCGGCCGAGGTAGCCAGCGACGTACCCATCGCCGCCAACCCGGACATCGAGGCCAAGGTACGAACGGAACTGGCCACCACCCATTCCGACTTGCCCCTGATGGTGAATGAGTACGTCTCCAGCTTCATTAACTTCTTTGCCAACTCACAGCGCGGCCACAACACGCTGCTGCACTCGTTTCAGCGCGCCGGCCGCTACAAGTCGATGATTGAGCGGGTGATGGCCGAGGAGGGAATGCCCCAGGACCTGATCTACCTCGCGGTAGCCGAATCGGGCTTCCAGCCGCGGGCGGTCAACCGGCGCTCCGGCGCAGGCGGAATGTGGCAGTTCATGCCGCACGGGAATTACGGGCTGTCGCGGAACGGTTACGTGGATGAGCGCTTTGACCCGGAGAAATCCACGCGCGCCTACGCCCGCTACATGAAGTTTCTCTACGACCAGCTGGGCGACTGGTACCTGGCCATGGCGGCCTACGACCATGGCGCGGGCAATATCCAGCGCGAGGTGGCAAAGACCGGCTACGCCGATTTCTGGGAGCTCTATCGGCGTCACGAATTGCCCGCCGAGACGCAGAATTACGTTCCGGAGATCCTGGCGGCCATCATCATCGCCAACAATCCCCACCAGTATGGTTTTGACGAGCTGGCGTTAGACCCGCCGGTGCTTACCGACACGGTGACGATTAACTACTCGGTTGACCTGCACCTGGTAAGCGACCTGGTGAACGCGCCGATTGATGAGCTGGAGGCTCTTAATCCGAGCCTGCTGCGCTTGGTCACTCCGCCGGAGACATCGTTCGATCTGCACCTGCCGGCGGGTACGGCGACCATTTTTCAGGACAAGATCGCGTCCGTCCCTGAGAGCCACCGCAACTCCTGGCGGTATCACCGGGTGACTGCGGACGACACGCTGGCCGGCGTGGCGCGGACCTACCACGTAAGCGAGTCGGACCTGGCGGACGTGAACCAGTTGAGCGAGAAGGACAGCCTGACGGGGGTGGAAGCGCTGGTGGTGCCGGTTGCGCCTTCAGCCCAGCCCTCAGGGCACACCGTGATGTACACAGTCCGCCGGGGAGACACGCTGGTTTCAATCTCCGACCGGTTTGGGCTCTCGCTGGACCAGTTGCGGCGGTGGAACCACCTGCCGGCGGGAGAGGTAAGGGTGGCGCCGGGCAGCCGGCTGCATGTGGCCGAGCCAGCCACGGCCCACCAGCGACGGCATTCCCGCACCACCATCACCGCCGAGGATCTGCATCCCAAGAAGGCCGCGGAAAAGGGGACGACGCATACGAGCCGAAAGAAGCAAACGAGCTCATCGCACGCGGCCGCCACATCAGCCAAACAAAAATAGCGCATTGAGCCGAAGGAGATTTGTGTTTTAATGGCAGGTGCGCGCGAGCTATTGCTAAAATGGCATCCGCATGCGGAGCGGTCCGCAAATCACGATATGACAGCGCCAAGTCGCTGGAGGCAATGCGATGGATGAAGTGTTGAAGATGTACGCAATGAGTGCAGACAACAACGAGCCCGCAGAGGTGGATCCGGAGCACGATGAGGGGATGATGGAAGAAGACGAGGAAATTGAAACCTCCAGCGTGCTGACCTCTTCGGACGACGACGAGGTTGTGGTGGACGAGGCCATTATCGTGGTGCAAGTGCCCGCCCCAGCCAAGCCGAAGCCGGCCAAAAAGGCCGCCAAGAAAGCCGCTGCAAAGAAGGCTCCCGCGAAAAAAGCTGCGGCCAAGAAGGCCCCGGCAAAGAAGGCCGCGAAAAAGGCTCCGGCCAAAAAAGCGGCAAAGAAGGCGCCCGCAAAGAAAGCCGCGAAAAAGGCTCCGGCCAAAAAGGCGGCCAAGAAGGCTGCAAAGAAGGCGCCCGCAAAGAAAGCCGCCAAGAAGGTTGCGGTGAAAAAGCCGGCGAAGAAGGTTGCAGCCAAGAAACCTGTAAAGAAGGCTGCAAAGAAGGCTGCGAAGAAGGCCGGCAAGAAGAAGTAGTCATCTACCATCCAAGACAGGAAAAGCCCGGCACGCGCCGGGCTTTTCTGTGTCTGGAGTCTGAGGGGATGTAGGTCAGTGCCGGAGCAGCTACTTGTGCTCCAACTCGTTCAGCGCGGCCAGCACTTCGTCGGAGTGGCCCTGCGGGCTGACCTTGGTCCACACCTTTACGATCTTGCCTTCGGGGTTAATCAGGAACGTGTTGCGCAAGGCGATGGTGGCATCGCCGAAGTGCCCCAGCGAGCCGTAGTCGTTCACCACGTTGTGTCCCGTGTCAGAGAGCAAGTGGAAGGTGAGGCTCTCCTTGGCGCAGAACTGCTTGTGGCTGTCGGTTGAGTCCACGCTGACGCCGACGATGACCGCGTGGGCGGCCTTGTACTTGTCCAGATCGCGCTGGAAGTTGTGCGCCTCAATGGTGCAGCCCGGCGTCATGTCCCGGGGATAGAAGTAGAGAACCACCCATTGGCCGCGGAAGCTTTCCAGCGACGTAGAGACGCCGTCCTGCGAGGGGAGGGTGAAGTTGGGGGCGGGTTGGCCGACTTCGGGCACGGCGCCGTTGTCGGCAGCGCGGGCAGTCATGGATGCGCCGGCAAATAACAGCATCCCGGCGCAGGCGAGAAAAGCGGTTCGTTTCACTTGGGAGACCTCCTGAAAAACAGTGAGCAGTGAACAGTGGCCGGTGAACAGAAGTTGAGGGCCTGGGGGCGGACGAAAGGCGTGGAGTTCAGGGAACGCGCGGAAGTCCCAGCCCCGGCGCCTACAGTATCGATCTCCGGGCACACGGCTGACAATCCCCGCTGAAATGGGATTCGGGCGCGACAATGGCCGGTTCGGGCGGGAGCGGCCGGGGATGCAGCCCCCAGAACGAATTCGGTCAGACGCCCGTCGGCGGCTTGAGCGAATCGTCAGATTCGAAATCGGACGTCGGCGGTTTCAGCGAGGCTTCCTCTTCAACCAAGACGGCCGAAGCTTCAATAAACTCTGTTGGCGGCTTGAGTGAACCGTCTTCTGGCGCAAAATCCGAGCCGCCGGTGGGTGGCTTGAGTGACATAGAGATACCTCCGAGGAGAATTAAATACGGAACCTGTGGAAAGGTAGCCGTCCCCTCAGTATCAGCGCGGAACCGCAACAATAGCAATGTTTTCCTGATTGGCGCGGGCCAGGAGGGCGTCGCGGTCGAATAGGAGCGTGCGGCCGGCTTCGACGGAAAGGCACGTAGCGCCGGCGGCAAGCATGGCGTCCAGCGTACGCATGCCGATGACCGGTACATCAAAGCGCATGTCCTGGTTCGGCTTGGCCACCTTGACTACGGTGAGGCGGCGATGGAGGGTCGGGGGCCCTGGCGACGGGTGGCTCGCAGAGCCGGGGTCGCTGGGGTGCTGAAGCGTAGATGCGGGTTCATCGTTTTCTTCTTCGAGCGAGCGCATCAGGGCCCCGGCGCGCTCAATTGCGGCGTCCGTCCCTTCCATGGCCTCCACGGCGACACATGCCTGCGCCGCCACCACCACGGTCTGGCCGATGTCGAACGCGGCCACAGCGCGGGCCACTCCCAGGCCATACTCAATGTCCTTGCGCTCGTTTTCGTCGGGAGCGCGCGCGGTCAGCACGCCCTCCTGGGCCAGCAGCGGCTCCAGGAACGATGTGGAGCTGATCAGCTCGATGCCCTCATCGGCCAGGACCTTGGCCACGGCGCCCAGCAGCATGTCGGTATTCCGCGTGCGCAGGTTCAGCAGCAGCTTGGCCAGGCGCCAGTCCGGCCGGATGGAGGAGAAGATCTGCTTGTGCTTCACCTGGCCCGCCATTACGGCTTTCGTGGCTACGGCCTTTTGGAAGGTTTCGATCAGTCGGGACAGCTCGCCGAGCGACAGCCAGTGCACGGTGATCTGCGGATCGGCGGCTGCGCGGTCGTTGATCTCGGGGTCGGTCTCTTCGCGGATGGCGGCAACGGTGACGGCGAGCCCCTGCGCCCGCGCCGCATCCAGCAGCAGGAAGGGGAAACGGCCGTTGCCGGCGATGAGGCCGAGGGTCATTTCAGCGACTCCGCCTCGTCCAGCTTCTTCTTCGCTTCATCCGGGCGGTTGAGCGCCTGCAACAGTGCCGAATGAAGACGCAAGTACATCACCATCGAGTTTTTGTAATTATCTCCGTGCTCAAAGTTCACGCTCTTGGCCCATTCAATCGCCTTGCGTTCGTATTGTTCCGCGGTTTCAAGATCTCGATCAGCCGCTTCCCGATCGTTCAAATCTCCTTCAACGATGCCACGAATCCCGTAGGCTGCGCTGGTGCCCGAGTTGTCGTCGTGTCCAAGCTGAACCACCGCGACGGCTTTGTTCGCGTAGACCAACGCGGTTTTGAAATCCTGACAATTGGCCAGTGCCCATGCTGCGTAGACATACGAAGAACGCTTCTCGATGAAGCGAGCATCCGGAGCGAACTCATCGGCGATATCGGCGTCCTCTTTGCAAATGGCGCCCGTTTCAGACGAGTTATCGCGTTTTAACAGGGCCTGGTGACACTCGTCTTGAATCATGAAATAGCGCTGCGCGATCTCCTCGTCCTTCTTTGCCGCTTCAGAGCTCACTCCGAGATTGAAATCAATAGAAACGTTGCCTTCCGCTTGAACGGGAACGCCGTTTAACTCGAAGCGTCGAAATGTCCATTGCTTCAAGGCGTCGATTGCGGCCTGCTGGAGCATAGCCGGCCCGCTGACGACCTTCGTCGACTTGAGCTTTCCGTCAGAGCCAATGACGACATTGAAAACGACCATGCCCTGAATGCGGGCGGCTTTGGCGATCGGCGGGTAAACGGGTTCGATGCGGTGCGTGACGTGCTGAATGATTGCGTCCGAGTCGACACGAATTGGCTCCTGGCCAATCGCGGCAGCCACGACCGAGGCCAGTATTGCGGAGAGCAGAAGTACGCGAACGAGCATCTCCCACCACTTGGAAAACGGAATTCGAAGAACAGGGAGAGTCTATCGCAGAATCCATTCGCCGGAGCGTTTGATCTCTCGGCACATCGCGTCCGGGGCGAGGTCGAGATCTCCGGGCCAGGCAACCGCCCCAAAGTCGATCCGTACCTGGCGGAAGATCTCCGGGTCCTTAAGTGCCGCAAAGACACCGTTGAGATGGCTCGGTTCAAAGCGCACTGTGCCCTCAGTGCCGTCTTGAAAACGAACGGCGAGAGCAAGAGGCGGTTTGGGTTCAACTGAAATTACGGACCAATGCATCCGCTTACCCTCGATGAAATCTGTTACTTGATCACGCCTCGCTCGCTCTTCTCAATGAAATCCGCCACGATCTTCGCGTCCTCGCCCTCAAGCTCGCGAATTTTCTCGACTGCCTGCGACGTGTTCATATGCGAGCTCAACAGCAGCCGGAACGCCTTCTGTAACAGAGCCAGCCGCTCCGGCGTAAACCCCCGCCGAACCAGCCCCACCTTGTTAATCCCGAATGCCCTATTCTCGCGCTTCGACGACGTCAGCGAGAACGGCAGCACGTCCTGCGTCACAATCGTTCCCCCGCCGATAAACGCGTACTGGCCCACGGTGCAGAATTGGTGGACGGGCGAGAACGCGCCCACGCTGGCGTAATCCTCAATTACCACGTGGCCGGCCAGCGTGGCCGCGTTGGCCAGGATGCAGTGGCTGCCCACAATGCTGTCATGGCCAATGTGCACGTAGGCCATCAGCAGGTTTCCCGACCCGATGCGCGTGATCCCGCCGCCCTTCGCCGTTCCGCGGCTCACCGTCACGCACTCGCGAATGGTGTTGTCGTCGCCGATCTCCGTCTCGGTCGGCTCGCCGGCGTACTTCAGGTCCTGCGGCGCCACCCCGATCGACGTGAACGGATAGATCATGTTGCGCGCGCCGATTCGCGTGTGGCCGTCGAGCACCACGTGCGAAATCAGCGTGCATGCCTCGCCCAGCACCACCTCCGCCCCAATGGTGCAATACGGGCCCACAGTGCAGGACTCTGGAATCGTGGCCCCGGGCGCAACTATCGCGCTGGGATGAATACTCACTCGGTCCCCGTGACGGCTGCGGCAGCCGCGGCTTCAGTTTCCACTCGGGGTTCCGAGGCCCCGGTGGAGGCGGGATCGGCGGCCTTTCTTTCGCGGCTCCGCGGCACCACCTGGCAAGTCAGCGTGGCCTCGCACGCCAGCTTGCCATCCACGGTTGCGCGGCCCTCAATGCGCCCGGCGCGCGGCCGGAACGAGAGCACCTCCACTTCAATCCGCAACTGGTCGCCCGGCGTCACCGGCCGCCGGAACTTGGCGCGCTCAATGCCGGTGAACACCACCAGTTTGCTGTCGCGGTCCGGCGTCTCATGCATCACGATGATGCCGCCGGCCTGCGCCATTGCCTCAACAATCAGCACGCCGGGCATGATTGGATAGCCGGGGAAATGCCCCTGGAAAAACGGCTCGTTGATGGTCACGTTCTTGATGGCGACCAGGCGCTTGGTGGGCTCGAACTCGACGATCCGGTCGATGAGAAGAAACGGGTAACGGTGGGGAAGAAAACCCAGGATCTCCTGGATGTCGAAGGTCATGCTCTTGCTCCCGAGCGCGCGCTGCGTTCGTTGTGATTATAAATTGGCTGCTTTGCTACGGCCGCCGCCCCTTGTTGCTCCCGGGCCGGCTCCCGCCGCCAAACTTTGGCGGGCCAGATTTGCGGCCGAATCCACCCCGATTGCCTTCGCGGCGCGGCCCGCTCGCGGGACGCCCAAAGCGCTGGCCACCTCCGCTGCCCGGCCCGCGACGCTGCTCGCTGCCCTGCGGACGGAAGCCGCCAGGTTTCGGCCCCGCATCCCCTTCCGGGCGGAATGCCGGCCGCGGCGGACGTGAACCGCGATCCGCAACACCTTCACGGCGTGGGCCGCTTGCGGGACGCCCGAAACGCTGGCCACCGCCGCCCGGCCCGCGACGTTGCTCGCTGCCTTGGGGGCGGAAGCCCCCCGGTTTCGGCCCCGAACCACCTTCCGGACGGAATGCCGGACGCGGCGGACGTGAACCGCGATCCGCAACTCCCTCACGGCGCGGTCCGCTTGCGGGACGCCCGAAGCGCTGGCCACCGCCACCACCCGGACCACGACGTTGCTCGCTGCCCTGCGGGCGGAAACCACCTGGTTTCGGCCCCGAACCACCTTCCGGACGGAATGCCGGACGCGGCGGTCGTGAGCCGCGGTCCTCAACCCCTTCCCGCGGCGGACGCCCCTCAAAACGCGGCCTCTCTGTTCCCGCTACCGGCCTGCCCCTGAACGGCCGATCACTCGTTGTCGGCCTTGCGTTGAAGGGCCGGTCGACTCGCGGACGCGCAGCCCCGCGCTGGCCGCGGTCCGGAACGAACCCACGCCCCGCGCCACGCTCACCCGCTCCGCCTTCACGTGCGACAAATCCCGGCCTGTCCGCGGGGCGCGGTGCAAATCCGCCGCCCTCAGCCCGCCGTGGGCCGCGATCTGAAAAGCTCCGCTGTTCGCGCCCGCGGGTCTCGCCGCGCGCGCCTCGATCCTGCCACTTCTGCCCACCGCGGTCCTGGCCTCGCCTCGGCTCGCTCCGCTGCGCCGGCCTGTCGCCCGGCTTTCCCGCTGCCCCACGCGCCGCGCCGCGACCGGCTTCCCCGGGCAGCATCGCGGAGCTCCGCTGCCGCTTCGGCTTCAGCTTGCCTTCAGCGGCGAGGCGCAGCGACTGCACCTCCTGCGGCGTCAACTCGCGCAGTTTGCCCGGCTCCACGTCCAGCTCCAGCGGGCCGTAACCAATGCGGCGAATCTTCTCCACGTGATGGCCGATCTCTTCGAACATCTTGCGCAGCTCGCGGTTGCGCCCTTCAATCAGCCCCACCTCAAACCACGGGTTCTCGCCCTGCCGGAACAGGCGGATCCGCGCCGGAGCGGTCTGCACACGCCCTTCGCCTTGCCCCGCGCGATCAATGTCCACGCCCGCCCGCAACGCCTCAATCTTCGCCGCATCCGGCTGCCCGGCCACCTTCACCAGGTAGACCTTCTCCACTCCTGATGCCGCGCGAGTGAGCTGGTTCGCCAGCTCCCCGTCGTTGGTCATCAGCAGCAGGCCTTCGCTCAGGTAGTCCAGCCGCCCAACCGGGTAAAGCCGCTCGTGCATCTGCGCAAAAAACTCCATCACGGTCGGGCGTCCTTCAGGATCGCTCACCGTGGTCACGTAGCCGCGCGGCTTGTTCAACACAAAATAACGCTGCCGCTCGGCGCCGTGGAGCAGCTTGCCATCCACGCGAATGTGATCGCGCGCGGCATCGGCCTTCGAGCCCAGCGTCGTCACCACCTGCCCGTTCACCTCTACCCGCCCCGCTGTAATGAGTTCCTCGGCATGTCGCCGGCTGGCCACGCCCGCGGCGGCCAGTATCTTCTGCAAGCGCTCCTGCTTGCCCGGGGGAAGCTCAGGCTCTTCATCTTCATCGCCCGTGCCCGATTCCGAATCGCCCTTGGGCGGATCGGCCTCGTCCGGTTCCTGCACCGGTTTCCGGCCACGCTTCAAACCGGCCTTAGTTGCGCGGCTCTCGTGCGAGTCATTCGCCTCCAGGGCGTCTTCAAACGTGTCCACCGCCTGGGCCGAGGCTTCCGCTTCAATGGAGCCGGGCGCGCCTGGTGCGGCACCCGCATCCGCTCCAGCGGCCTCTGGCTCCGCCGCCGCCGCGGCGGCCTGCTTCTTGGTGGCCTTGCTTGCCCGCTTTTTCGCAGCGGGCTTCTTTGTCGCTGCTTTCACCGGCGCTTTCCGGCGCGGCTTGGGAATATCGTCGTCCGGCTCGATGACCAGACCTTCATGCGCGACAGCTTCCTGCGCGGGTGTCTCTGTCAGCTCTGGTTCAGCGCTCGTCTTCTTCTTCCTGGGCATGGGGAACTGTCTCGTTTTCTGCCGGCGTCATTTCCACTGGCGTAGCTTGCTGCTGGTTGGATGGCTCGCCAGGCTCCGCGGACAGGCCGGCCATCACTTCTGTTGCTGCTTCGCTTGGTTCCGCGTTTTCCGGAATCTCTGGCGTCTTGTCTTCGCTTCCCAGCGAATTGTCTTCCATCACTGCTGTGCCGTTCTCGTCGCCCATCTCCGCAGCTTCTTCCAACAGGCCGCCGGCGGTCTCTTCGGCCGCGTCCGCCGCAGCTGCCTCCGGCTCCATCTCCTCAATCTCAGCCGCCGCCATTTTCTCAAACTCCTCCATCGATGGCAGCTCCGCCAGGTCTTTCAACCCGAAACGCAGGAGAAACTCCTTGGTGGTTTTGTAGAGGATTGGCCGGCCAATTACCTGCTTCCGCCCCGCCGTGGCAATCAGCTTGCGCGCCAGCAACGATCCCAGCACGCCCCCTGACTCCACGCCCCTGATCTCGTTCACCTCCGGCGCCGTTACCGGCTGTTTGTAGGCCACCACCGCAAGGGTTTCCAGCGCCGGCAACGACAGTTTGAGCGGCGGCTTCAGGCTCTTTACGAACGCCCTTACGGCATCGTGGCACTCGGGCTTGGTGGCCATGCGATATCCGCCGGCGATCTCCCGGATTTCAATGCCCCGATCGTCAGAGGCATAGGTGACGATCAATTCGTCCAGAAGCTGCTTGATCACGCCCCTGATCTCGCGGTCACGCTGGCGCGCAGGGCGCCGCATCTCGGATTCAGCGTCGGGCGGCACCCCGGCTTCCGGCTCTGCCGGCACTTCAGCATCTGGAGCCGATTCAACGGCGGGCGCGCCTTCCACCTCCGGCGCGATCTCGGCGGCAGGTTCGGCCTGCTCCGCCGGCTCCATGGCCGTCACCTCGGGCACAATGCCCAGGCCAAGGTACTCCAGGCTCACTCCCAGCAGCAGCTCCGGCGCCGCGTTCTCGAGCGGCTGTCCGGCCACTTCTGCGGCCTGCTCGGCGGCGGCCGCCGCTTGCGCGGCAGTCCATTCCAGCGCATCGGCGCTGAACAATGCGGCGAGCTGCGACAGGGTCACAGGCTCCTCCGCGGCGTAAATCACGGCTTCCAGCTTTGCTCTAAGACTCATTCGTAAAGGGTCCTCAAGTATGGTACCGGAACGGGCGGCTTCTCATTTTCCCAGCGCCTGCCCAGATTCGGCCAGTCAAGTGACGGGCCTCACAGACGAACTGTGGAAATCAACCGATAAATGATTCAACCTCTCCACAAATTCCTGCCTCTTTGCTTGGCAAAAGGCAAGCTCTACCTCGGCGTACACAGGAGAACTCAATGGCTTTCCTCGCCTCCACTCCGGCCCGCAGTGCAACCTGGCCCATCGCGGTGGGCGCCGAGGGAATTGCGGCAGCGCAGTTTGCCCGCTGCGGCTTTGACGTCCTTGTGCAGGCCGGCCGCGACAAGCCCTGGTATGACCTTGTGGTAACCCGCGCCGGCAACCTGCTCAAAATCTCCGTCAAAGCCAGTGACGATGGCGAGTGGCGCCTGACCAGCGGCTATGCGCGCAGCGGCCAGGCCATCAGCGCCGCCTCATTTGATATGCGCAACGCCATTGACCGCTGGCAGGCCAGTTACGGCTCGCGCACCGTGTGCTGCCTGGTCCAGTTTGGCGGCGTCGCTTTCGATGATATGCCGCGCATCTACCTTGCGCTGCCCGGCGAAGTAGCGCAGAGGATGCGCGAAACCGCCGACCGCATTGGCCGCTGCGTGCTGTCCGAGAGTTACGAATGGATGCCCGCTGACGGCTCGCCGAAATTGGAGGCCCTGCCGACCGACTGGAGGTTCAGCCCGGAGCGGATTGAAGAATTGATGGCGGATCGCGCCGCAAAATTGACCGCCTCGTTTGGCGTCTCCAGAAATAATGGAAACGGCACATCGCCGCGCGAATCCGCGCCGGAAGTCGTCCTGCACTGAAACCAGCGAGCGCGCCAACCGGCTACAGAATCTGCCGGAACGCCAGGTAGAGCAGCGCGGAAAGCATTGCCGAAGCGGGCAACGTAAATACCCATCCCGCCGCAATGTTGCGGATAGTGCGCATGCGCAGCCCGCTGCCGTTCGCTGCCATAGTTCCCGCCACGCCGCTGCTCAGGATGTGGGTGGTGCTCACCGGCAGCCCGAAGCCGTTGGCTCCGAAGATGGTTCCCATGGCCACCAGCCCAGCCACTGCTCCCTGCGCGTAGGTCAGGTGATCCTTCCCAATCTTCTCGCCCACCGTGATCGTGATCCGCTTCCAGCCCACCATGGTCCCCAGGCCCAATGCCAGCGCCACGGCCACCTTTACCCATCCGGGAATGTACCGTGTCGCCCGGTCCAGCGAGCTCCGATACGAGTGGACCGCTTTCCATTCGTCGGCAGTGAACTGACTGGGGCGTTCCTTTTCTATCTGCCGCAGCGCCTCGCCCGCAATGTACATGCTGTTGCGCACATCTGCCTGTTGCTGTGCCGGCAGGTTGCTGTACGCGGACTGCCCGTTCAACTGGCCATCGAGGGAGCCAATCAACGTGCGCAGCGAAGCCAGCGTCTGGGGTGTGAACTTGCGGTTGCGAATGTATTCCGTGACCTCCGCGCGTGCCGCTCCTTCGTCCGCCACCGCGGTGGCATGGTGCGCATCAAGAATGCTCACCATGCGTTCCGATGCATTCAGAAGATTCTGCACATCTGCCGCGCCGGCGCCATGATTCAGGGCATACGCGCCTGGCACCGTGCCGATGAGGATCAGCATGATCAGGCCCATCCCTTTTTGCCCGTCATTCGATCCGTGGAAGAAGCTGACGCCCGTGCAGTTGAGCACCATGAGCGCGCGCACCGGAAACGGCGGCGGGGTATTTCCTTTCGGAGCTTCGTACAGCGCGGGATAACGGAACAAACGCTTCGATACCAGCAGGAGAATGCCCGCTACCGAGAAGCCGATTACCGGCGAAATGAAGAGCGCTTCCAGCACCTTCCTCGCCTGGTCCCAGTCCACACCGGAAGCGCTGCTATGCGCGTTCAGCAACTGGTTGGCGATTCCCACGCCCACAATCGACCCAACCAACGTGTGCGAGCTTGACGCCGGCAGCCCCAGCCACCACGTGCCCAGGTTCCACAGGATGGCCGCGATCAGCAGCGCAAACACCATGGCGAATCCCGCGCGCGAACTCACCTGAAGAATCAGGTCCACCGGCAGCAGAGCGACAATCGCATAGGCCACCGTGCCCGTCGATACAAGAACCCCGCACAGGTTGCACATTCCCGACAAAACCACCGCGAATTGCGGCTGCAGCGAGTTGGTGTAAATCACCGTGGCCACGGCGTTTGCAGTATCGTGAAAACCGTTTACGAATTCGAATGCCAGCGCGATCAGCAGAGCCGCGCCAAGCACCAGGAGAGGCCAGGAACTCGCGGTCCGCGCCCCTTCAAGATCGTGAAACAGGTGCACGCCAATGTAGCCAAGGCCTCCGGCCAGGGCCACTCCAAAAACAGCCCAGCCGCCACGGGTCGCCTGGAAGCGGCTCCTGGCGGGGACCCTCACCGGCATCGGCGGGACCGGTCGCGTAAGCGTCGCTAAATCAGCCACTAGCGTGCTCCCGCGCAGGGGCCGTGGGCGCAGCTTTCACGCCGTCGGGCATTGAGAGGGAATGGGGAAATAGTCCACCGTCCACTGCGGAGCAGATACCGCGGGCCGGTCATTAAGACATCCATAAAATCATCAGTCGCAAAGTGCGGCGGCTGGCAGGCCTCAAATCCCTGATGATCCGGGATTCGCAACCGCCCCCATAGTACACCCCCCGCCCCGCCTGCCACTGTGACGAAGACCGCACCTCGCTACTCGATATGCTCGAATTTCGGGCACAATCTGCGTGGATCCCCTTCAAAAAACAGCGGCGCGCCCCGGAGCCGTTCATTGTCTTTTTCCCGTCGTGGATTCTTGAAATCGCTCTCGCACACCTCACTGGTTTTATCGCTTCCAGAAGCCAGGAGCCTGTGACTGAAATCTGAGAGAGGAAAGCGAACGGCTGACAACCGACAACTGTCGCTACATCCCCAACCCCACCTCAACTCCCGCCACCGTCGCCAGTCCCCACGCCATAGCCGGCGTATTGTGCGCCAGCCCGAACCGCCCGTCCGGACCCAGCAGGATGATCCCGCCATGTCCGCCCAGCCGGTTGTAGAGATAGCTCATCGCCTCGCGCGCCGCCATCTCCGGCGCAGTGCCCGCCGCCACCCGGTCAGTGGCCCACTTGCCCAGCACCAGCTTCATGATCGGCTCGCCCCAGCCCGTCAGGCTCACCGCGGCTGCCAGATTATCCGCGTAGCACCCGCACCCGATCAGCGAAGAATCCCCCACCCTCCCCGGCGTCTTGTTCAGCGTCCCGCCTGTCGACGTCCCCGCCGCCAGGTCGCCCAAGGCATCCAGTGCAACTGCTCCCACCGTGTCGTGCGACTCGAACAACTCAGTCCCGAGGTCCCTGGTCCCTGGTCCCTGTTCTTCTGACCCCTGATCCCTGATCCCTGATCCCCGCACTGCGGCCGTCTCCGGCCCTTTGTCGTCGCCCACCCCGGAGAACGTCTCATCCTTCAGCCCTTCGTGCTCGCGCACCTTGGCACGGGCCAGCCGTTCCCGCTCGCGTTCCAGCACCAGCTCCCGATTGTCAATCAGCTCCATCCCTTGCCGCGCGGCAAACTCCTCCGCGCCCGTGCCCACAAAAAACACGTGCGGGCTCTCCTCCAGCACCAGCCGCGCCGCATGGATCGGGTTGCGTATCCGCTCCACGCAAGCCACTCCGCCGGCCTTCATGCGCCCGCCATCCATCAGCAGCGCGTCCAGTTGCACGCGCCCGTCCGCAGTCAGGAAACTTCCGCGCCCCGCATCGAAAGTCACATCGTCTTCCATCACCGTGACGGCGGCTTCCACCGCATCCACCGCTGCTCCGCCGCGCTTGAGCACGGTCCACCCCGCCTCCAGCGCCCGCCGCACTCCCTCAGCATGCGCCGCCTGCTCCGCCTGCGGAATCGCCCACGCCCCGCCATGAACCAGCAGCACCGGCGACCGCCTTTGATTGCCTGCATCTTTCATCGTCATCACCGCAAAGCATACAGGCGCCGGCTTTCAGGTGTCAGGGGTGGGTGCCGTATGCTGTGCTTTTTAGCAATGTATTTCCCGCGCCAAATGAGTGCATTGAGCCGTCTGCAACCACCGGCGTATCGATTTCCGAGAGCGATCTCAGACCCCACTCACGATCGCTACTAAGAAACTGGCGCCTTTGATATCGACTGCGCACGGCGAGCCGTACTTGCTATATCTCCCAGGATATCTATTCATGACTAACTCGCATCTAAGTGACGCCATCTCACCGCCAACACATTACTGGTCAATATTGAACATAGTATAAATTATGTGATGGGAAAACATAGCTAATACTAAGTTATCGGAGCCTGATTCTGGTATTCTGGCGTTGGAGAAGAGTAGGATTGTTTTCTCCCTCTTGGTTTCTGAGCTAAGTCAGCCCATCTGACATGCATCCACCTTAGCTCCCCCTCTCCAAAAAAGGACCACCCATGAAAGTCACTCCACTCTTTTTGGCCGGCGCCCTGGCGCTGACCGCAACAAACCTGTCTGCTGCTTCCGGCCGCCAGGATTCGATCGATCGTCTCGGCATGGCTTCCAACACCCTTACTGCCATGATCAATGCACCGGACAAGGGCATCCCTGAAGAGGTTCTCAGCAACGCCAAATGCATCGTTGTGATTCCCCATCTGGTCAAGGGTGGATTCGTGTTCGGTGCAGAGCACGGCCGCGGCGTCGCCACCTGTCGCACGGCGGAGGGCTGGAGCGCGCCGGCCTTTGTCTCTCTCGGCGGTGGAAGCTGGGGATTGCAGATCGGCGTCGAAGGCGTTGACGTCATCATGCTGGTCATGAACGACAACGGCTTGCAGCACATGCTTTCGAGCAAATTCAAAATAGGCGCCGATGCCTCCGCTTCCGCCGGCCCAATCGGCCGCCACGCGTCCGCCGGCACTGACTGGAAGATGAATTCCGAGATTCTGACCTACTCGCGCTCCAAGGGCGTATTCGCAGGTATCTCGCTGGATGGCGCCATTGTCGAACAGGATGTTGACTCCACCCGCGCCATCTATGGCCGCGACCGTTCGTTCCGTGCCACCCTCGATGGCCGCGTACACGCTCCGCAGTCCACACAGGCCTTCCTCCGCGTGATCGCCCAAACCGCCCACACCAGCGCCGTAGCCGACGCAAACTAGCTGCCCGGCCACTCGGTAAAGAACAACCCGATCGGACTTATTAACTACTTTCAACGCAACACGCAGGCGTCCACCTGCAGGAGTAATTATGAAAACCAGACTTATGTATGTACTTGGAATCGCAGTTGGCTTAAGCGCCTTGACTCAAGTCAGTGCGCAGTCCACCATGCCGGAGCGCACGGACGGTCGCGCACCGCTGTTTACGGTGCGCACCACCACGCGTACCGTGCAGGCGGTCAACTATCAGCATCGCGGCGGCCAAACCAAGATCGACTTCGCCGGCACCGCAATCATGCCGTCCGCAAACGGTGTTGCCGAAGTCAAGAGCCAGCGCGGCTCCATCGCAATCGAAGCTGAATTCGGCGATCTCCAAATGCCCACAACCTTTGGAACCGAGTACCTCACCTACGTCCTATGGGCCATCTCGCCTGAGGGCAGGGCGGTGAATCTCGGCGAAGTGCTTGTGGGCAGCAACTATCGCAGCAAGCTCAAGGTCACCACGGATCTCCAGGCGTTCGCCCTCATCGTCACGGCCGAACCGTATTACGCGGTTCGCGAGCCGAGCGATGTGGTGGTCCTCGAAAACGTGGTGCGTTCAGATACCAAGGGCACCAGCGAGGCAGTGAGCGCCAAGTACGAATTGATGGGCCGCGGCGGGTACATTCCCACCGGCTATAAATTCGACCCCGTGGTTCTCGATGCAAAACTTCCGCTCGAATTCCTTGAAGCGCGCAACGCTCTTCGCATCGCACAATCGGAAGGGGCGGAACAGTATGCCTCTGAGAGCTATCAACACGCCGTCCAGTTGATGGACACAGCTGACCGGTACGCCACCGAGAAGCATTCCTCGAAAAAGGAACTGATTGCCACCTCGCGTGAAACGGTGCAGACCGCGGAAGACGCGCGCGCCATCGCGGTAAAGAACCTTGAAGCAGCGGTCCGCAGCGATGAACGTCAGAGCTCCGCCAACGCCCTGGCCAACTCACAATCTGAAACCGACGAAATGGCTCGCCAGAAGAATATGGCGCAGTCTGACAATGCGGCTGCCCAGGCCGACCGTGCAACGGCGCAAGCCAATGCGTCAGCTTCGCAGGCCAACATGACCGCAGCCCAGGCGGATGCCACAAGGGCCCAGGCGGATGCCACCAGGGCCCAGGCGCAGGCTGCCAGCGCTCAGGCCGATATGGCGGCCAACCAGGCATCTTCCGCGGCACAGATCAACGCCGCCAATGCGTCGGCGGATCAGTCTCGCACGGATGCTCAAATTGCCCAGCAGAACGAGCGCCAGGCTGTTACCGATAAAGCCACACTTCGCGCCCAACTCGAAACCCGTTTGAACCAGATCCTGCAGACCCGCGACAGTGCGCGTGGCCTCATTGTGAACATGTCTGACGTACTGTTTGACACTGGAAGGTACTCACTCAACCCCGGCGCGCGCGAGAAGCTGTCCAAGGTTGCCGGAATCCTTATCTCCTACCCGAGTCTGAAGACCGAGGTCGGCGGCTACACGGATAACGTGGGCAGCGACGGCCTGAACCAGACGCTCTCGCAAAACCGTGCCGGCGCGGTGCGCGATTACCTCGTGAATCAAGGCGTAGCAATCGATTCAGTGAGCGCCCGCGGATTTGGCAACTCATCTCCCGTGGCGTCGAACGACAACTCGGGCGGCCGGCAAAGCAATCGCCGCGTAGAGCTGGTTGTCTCGGGCGAGGCGATCGGTGTTCCAGCACCTGGACCGACGGCAAGCCTTAACTAGGTCCATCCTGCTTTCCGAATCTCCGGACCTTGCCGGTCCGGAGATCGGGAGGCCGCGGTTTACCCGCCGGACGGCGGAAGAACGCTTGGAGCGGATGGCAGCAATCACCCGTGACCAGCGCCTATATTCCTGCTCTGCTGTTCCCCCATCCCGTTTGCCTGCTACTCTCTTGAACGCATGGATTTCTCAAATGTTCGTCTCGATCTGCGTCCTCCCGTCGCCCAGATAACGCTCGACCGGCTCAAGGTCCTCAACGCGCTGAACGCCGCCACCCTCGCTGAGCTCGCCGCCGCGTTTGAAACTCTGGCTGCCGATGACACCGTCCGCGTGGTCCTGATCACCGGCGCGGGTGGGCGCGCTTTTGCCGCCGGCGCCGACATCGGCGAACTGGCCCAGGCCGCCACTCCCGAAGATGGCCGCGCATATGCCCTGCGCGGCCAGCACGTCTTCCGCAGCATTGAAACGCTGGGCAAGCCTGTGATCGCCTGCATTCAGGGGTTCGCCCTGGGCGGCGGCTGTGAGCTGGCCATGGCCTGCACTCTGCGCATCGCTGCAGAAGACGCGCGGCTGGGCCAGCCCGAGGTCAAGCTCGGTCTGATTCCCGGCTACGGCGGCACACAGCGACTGCCACGGCTCGTCGGCCGCGGCGCCGCGCTCAAGTTGATGCTCACCGGCGATCCCATCGACGCTCGCGAGGCCCTCCGCATCGGCCTGGTGGACGAAGTGGTTCCCGCAGCCGAGTTGATGGCGCGCTCTGAAGCCATGGCGCACGCGATTGCGAAGAACGCCCCCCTGGCTGTGGCCGAGGTGCTGCACACGGTGGACGAAGGCATGAGCCTGCCGCTTGAGCTGGCCCTGATGCGCGAGGCCGACTGCTTCGGCCAGATATGCGCCACACTCGACAAGGCCGAGGGCACGCGCGCATTCCTTGAGAAGCGAGCCGCAACATGGGAGGGTAAATGAAGAAGAAAGCAGGAACGGGCTGGCTGCGGACGATTGCGCTGGTGGCGGCGGCCGCAAGCCTGGGAATGGCTGCGGACCGGAGCGCATGGCTGCGCGCCTACAAGGGCGGCCCGTATGCCGATGCGCGCGTGCAGGCGCCGCAAAAGATTCCCGGCCGGGTGCTCTGCGCCTATTACGACCGCGGCGGCGAAGGCGTGGCCTACCACGACACCGACCCCAAAAATCACGGGAGCGGCGAGCTGAATCCCGCCGATGGCAATTATTTAAACGAGTTCCGCATGAAGGAGGGCGTGGACACCTCGTACACCAAATTCGGGCGCGATCCTCAGATCGACGACAATCCGTTCCAGGGCCTTGCGCCGCCGCCCAACATGCTTTACGTAGGCTGGACCGAGCCCGGCGAGTGGTTCAACCTGACCGTGGACGTGGCCAAAACGGCGGACTACGCCGTGGATCTGCTGTACACCTCGAACCGCGGAGGATCCATCCGCCTGGACGTGAACGGCGAGCCTGCAACCGACCCGATCGCGATCGAGTCCACGTTGAACCCGGCCGATCCGCTGGCGTGGCGGCAGTGGCACCACTGGAATGTTGCGGGCATCGCAAAGGTCCACCTGGTGGAGGGCGTGAACGTGATCACGGTGCGGGTCCTGGAGCAGGGCAACCTGAACCTGGCATACCTGGATTTCCGCAAGGCGAAGAAGCAGAAGCCGGACTAACCACTGATTTATGGAGGAGTTAGCGGCTCAGGTTTCCATGTACTCCCAGAAGGAGTCGTGGAGCTAGGCGCCATGCTCGTTGAGGATGCGGCGGGCGGCGCGCTCGACTTCATCCACCAGGCCGTGGAGGTAGTCGCGGGAGCGGGAG
>Ga0265338_10003365_pt1 | contig 22571 bp, 8 predicted proteins | sample 42126metaG_FD_193579 | JGI IMG/M metagenome (GOLD analysis project Ga0265338, IMG submission 193579) | Rhizosphere microbial communities from Carex aquatilis grown in University of Washington, Seatle, WA, United States - 4-21-26 metaG | ecosystem: Host-associated > Plants > Roots > Rhizosphere >... | reverse complement strand
GCACCCACCGCGTAAACAGCTCGGGATCGACCGCGCCCGGCATGTGGCCGCCGATGTCGTGACTCCAGAACGCATAGCCAACATTGGCTGCGGTTGCAGTAAACCATGGCTGGAATGCGAGCGAATCCCACACCGAAACCGTGTCGCCTGAAAAACCAATCTGATAGCGATGATTCCCAAGCCCGCCCCAGCGGTGGAACAGCAATGGCCGCTTGCCCTCGCGCTGCTGATCGGTAAAGTGAATGTAGTTCAGCCACCAGGTATTGTTCACTCCCGGCAGTTTGGTGTCGGGCCACTGCTGCCAGTCAAGCCACCAGAAATCGATGCCCTGTTTCTCAAGTGGATGTAGAACGAGGTTGAGGTAATTTTCCGCCCAGCGCTTATCGACAGGATCGAAGGGAATGTATTTCTTCGTGGCCGGGTCGACGCCCATGGCGCGCGCCATCGCCGGATACGCAGTCTCCCACGGCTCAATGCCCGCAGCTGGATGCAAATTAAGCGTGGCTTTCAAACCCTCGTCGTGAGTCTTCTTCAGAAATAGATCAGGCTCAGGGAAAAGCATCTTGTTCCACGTGTAGCCAGTCCAGCCAATGTCCTCACCTGACTGATCGTGCAAGCCCTGGGCCTCAAGCTGCTCGTGGCTCAAGTGCCAGTCCATGTCGATCACCAGCACATCGAGCGGCGTATCGTTCTCGCGGAAGCCCTTCGTTAATTCGTCCAGTTCCTGGTCGCTGTACGCCCAGTAGCGCGACCACCACGCGCCAAATGCAAACCGCGGCGGCAGCGGAATGCGACCCGCCACGCGAACATAGTCCCCGAGAGCCTTGGAGTAGTCGTGGCCGTAGCCGAAGAAATACCAGTCAACATACGAGCCGAGCTTTTCGTTCGCGGGGCGCTCCATCACCCACGGCCACGGGCTCTTTTCGCCGTCAACGAATCGAAAGTCAGAGGAGTCGAAGAGTGGACGCGTGGAATCATCAACCAGAGCCCAACCCGAGCGCGAGACAAGGCCTTGTCCAATTGGTTCATCGGTCTTGTCGCCGCGCGCACCGTCGAGCGTGCGCGTAGTGCCTTCGATATTTTCAGGATCGGTCATGCCCGGATGCCAGACAATTTGTTTGCCGTTGACGGTGACGGTGATATCGAGGGTATCGTTAGTGAAACCGCAGCAGCCATGTGGATACGGCTTGCCCTCTGGCATATCGGTGTACCGCAGCGTCAGTGCGTCAGTCTTGATCGTCACGGTGTTTCTGCCATCGGTTGATACCGTCTTCTCAAACTTCGGCATCGGCAAGCGCCGATTCAAAAACACAAAAGACGCATGATCTTCGAACTTGCCGTCAGCTGACCACTCCATGCGGATAAGCTGCGGCGTGAGAATGGTGAAGCGCGCATTGCCGACGGTGATCACAGCCTTCGGATCGGCAACGGGATTGTCGGCGGCAGGAACGGCTTGAACCGATGAAGCCGTCACCGCAGCAGGAGCCGATTTTAGCCCTGCCGTCTGCTGCGCGCTCGCAGCCACACTCCATGCCAAAACAAGCGCCATCGGCGCAAGGTACAAAGAAAAACGCATCATCAGCTCCTGTTCATCACTCCGCGGCACACGCAACACTGTTCACCGTCCAACGTTCGCCCGCTACTTCGCCAGCGCAAGCTGCGCATTCAGCCGCAGATCGCGTTCCGATGCGCCGACCGAGACCGTTCTCTCTCCCAGCGCATCCTGCCAAGAGTTTTCCTTTGTCGACCAGTATTGGAATCTGTGCCGATCGAGATGAACGCTCACCGTCTGTGATGCACCGGCAGCGAGGTGAATGCGCGTAAAGCCTGCCAGTGCCTGCACGGCAAACTCTGCCCCGCCCGGCGCGTTCGCCGGCGCACTGAGATACACCTGTGGCACTTCGTCCCCGGCAACCGCGCCCGCATTCTTCACCACAAAACTCACGTCGGCACTCCCGTCTTTCGAAGGCTGAACCTTCAGGCCGGAATAGGTGAAATGCGTATAAGAAAGACCATATCCAAATGCATAGAGCGGCTCGATCCCCTGCTTATCGAACCAGCGATACCCAACAAAGATTCCTTCAGAGTAAGTCGCGGTGTGGTTAATTCCCTGGTTATCGCGCTCGGGATAAGCCGGATCGGCGGCAGGCATATCCTTTGCGAGATGCGGCCATGTGAACGGCAACCGCCCCGCGGGGTTGGCGAGGCCCAGCAGCACGTCTGCCGTGGCCCATCCGCCTTCGTCGCCAGGCCACCACATTTGCAGCACCGCCTTTACTTTGTCGAGCCACGGCATGGCAACCGGCTGGCTCAGATTGAGAACAACAATCGTGTTCGGATTCACCGCCGCAATGTCTGCAATCAGCTTGTCCTGATCGCCTGGCAGTCCGAAATCTGGTCGCAGACGACTCCACGCAAAAACAATTGCAACTTTAGCCTTGCGAGCGGTGTCGATTGCGGCCTGGTAGTTCTGTTGCTGCTGCGTGGGCGTGACCCAGTTGAACCGCACCTGCTCTGGATTGTTTGAGCTGTCGGGGTTGATCTCGAGATAGAAGCGATGCTCGCCAGCAGTGAGATGCAACTGTGCCCGCAGGTTGTCGAGGCCATCAGTCGTCGGAAAAATGTTGTCCTGCCCGGCCTGCGTAATGTCGCCGTGAATCCAGTTGTAGTTGACCGACGCAACTACCTCGTCGTCGATCTTGAGTTTGCCGTTGCAGCCAAGCAGTTGGAGATGCAAACGGTAGTCGCCACCCTCGGGCACCGTCAGCGTGCCGGTCCACACAACGCTCTCGCGCGGGGGCAACGCGGAATGCGCCTTGTTAGTGAAGTCAATTGAAGGATCAATGTGGACACTGAATTCCTTAAAGGTCCGGCGCTCAAGCCCAGGCTTGCCAAAGTGCGAGAAGTACTGCGCCGGCACCGGTGTTCCGTCCATGTCGTTTGCGGCAGCATAGGTCACATGCGCATTCACCCCAGCGAGCTGCTTGAGTGCGGCGAGTGGCGACACTTCCCGTTGCGGCAGTCCCACCGCTTTTTCGCCGGTCATGCCGACCGCCACAAGCTGCCCCGCGCCTGGACCAATCAGCGCTACACTGCTCTGCAGCTCAGTCTTGAGCGGAAGCATTTCGCCATCGTTCTTCAGTAGCACCGCAGCTTCGGTGGCCGTTCTGCGAATGGCAGCCTGGTCTGTGGCTAGTTCCGCAGCGGTAGGCTTTCCAGGCTTCTTGCCGTCGAGCAGTCCAAACTTGTCCATCTCGTATAGCACGCGGCCAGCGGCATGATCGATGGTGCTTTCGGAAACCACGCCCTGCTCGATCAGGTGCTTCAAGTCAGTTGTGACCTTGGGCTCATCGACTCCGTGCCACGGCCCGGCTTGAGGTTCTTCGGGCAAACCGCCGGCGGTCAGCGCCGGCCCGTCATTCGATCCACCCGGTTCCGGCTGACGCGGCGGATTGTTGACGAAAAACGATGGACCGTTCCACGAAACCGGCAGCGGGCCGGGCATCTCCAAATCGAGTCCGTAGTTGATAAAATCCGTGCCGTGCGTAGCGCCCCAATCGGAAGTCACAAAGCCTTTGAATCCCAGTTCGCCCTTCAGAATTCCGTTGAGCGTATCGTTATTGCCGCACGCGTATTTCTCATTGATCTTGTTGTACGAACACATGATTGACGAGACGCCGGCCTTGACCGCATCGGCAAACGGAGCAACATAAATCTCGTGAAGTGCCTGCAGATCGGCCTTCACAAATGGTGCGTCCGTGTCGTAGGCAACGTAATGTTTGGCCTGCGACATAATACCCTGCCCCTGCACCCCCCTGATGAAGTCAGCGCCAATCAGGCCAGTCAACAGCGGATCTTCACCATAGGTGTTGTAGCCGCGCCCCCAGCGAAAATCGCGATCCATATTAATGAAGGGCTGCAGCACCACATCGATGCCGCGATCGCGCGCCTCATCCGCAACCACTTTGCCGTTGGCCCGCGCGTCCTGCACGCTGAACGTTGCCGCCAATCCCATTGTCGCCGTCGGCGCTTCGGCCGGAATCCGCGTTAGTACCCCCGGGGGGCCATCGGCCAAACGCAATGAAGGAATTCCGAGACGCGGAATTCCCTGGAGATAGCCGGCCTGCGCCGGACCGGTGAGCGCATCTTCGCCGGTTCCGTGCACGAGCTGAATTTTTTCGTCGAGCGTCATGCGGCTCAATAGCTGGTCGACGCGTGCATCGCCGGTAACTACTGGCGCCGTGGTTTGCGCTTGAGCTGCGAGCGCAGACAGTAGGAGCCCCGCAAAGAGCAGCAGATTGATTGTCAGTGTGGATCGCGAAGAAGTGCTTGCTTTGCGTTCGATCGAACTTGCCATTAAGTATCCCCGATTCGCGGCCCCTCTTCATCTCCATTCAGCGACACGTACGCGGGCAACCGCGTTCAGTTCAGCTCAAAGTGCGTTGAGGTGCTCCCCAGCATCCTACAACTCGCCAATCGGGTCGCTCAAGCATGAATTGAATTTATTTCAATACCGAAAGCTCTGAAAATATATATGGCAGGTCTTGCAGTTAATTTCCGCTCTCTCCGGTAAATTGAATACGGGGTAGGCTAAATGATCGCAGAGCCCCATCCCGACTGCCGCAATAACAGAGCCATAACTTACTATTTATGAAGACTTTATGATCTAACTTCTTTATCTGCACTATTTTGCGCCGGTTATTGCAGAAAGCGAAAGGTGTAAGTGTAATAAAAAGTGTAAGTTAACCTCGAATTAGGGGGAGGGGGGGTACCCCCCGCCGCGCTCTATGCCTCGCTGCCAGGCAGATGGGTTTGTCGCCTTCGCACGATCCACAAAAGAATGCCAATGCAAGCCCATACAGACCCGACAATCTTGGCCAACGGTCCAAGGTTCCACCAGAGAAGCGCGCAAGTTAGGAATCCGCAAATAGCAAACAACTGCGCATACCAGAGGCGCAATTTGCCCTCGTGCCATGCCTGCAGCAACGCCGCGGCGTTCACTCCCATAAAAGCCAGCAACGCGCCAAAGTTCAGCAATTCGGTGCCCAGTTGATAGCTCATCAGCAGAGCGCCCACCAGGCAGATTCCGCCAACCAGCAGAACATTGTTCCGGGGAATCCGGTTCTTGGGATGGACAGCTCCAAAAAAACGCGGCGGCAGAGCGCCGTCCTGCCCCATAGCCAGCATGATCCGGGCGGCGCCCAGTTGCGAGGCCATTCCAGAACCGATGGTCGCCAGAAGCAATGCCGCGTTTACGATTGCGAAAAGTGTGGGTCCGCCGATGCGACCGGAGATGAAAACGTATGCCGTGTCGATGTCTGGAAACGTGCCGCCATGCGGCCACGCAAGCTGGGCAAGATAAACTTCAATACTCGCCAGTATGCCGGTCACTATGCACGTACCCACAATGGCGCGGGGAACATTACGTGTCGGGTCCTTAGCCTCATCGGTGAGTGTCGAGATTCCGTCGAACCCGATGTAAGTGAGCACGGCGATCGATGTGCCGCGCAGCAGCCCTGAAGATGAGTAAGTGCTGCGATCGTAAAAAGGCAGCGTAAAGAAGCCAGAAGGGTAGGAGTGCAGACCAAAGATGTAGCGGATCGCCGCCACAATCACCAGCAGGATAACTACGCCGAGAGCCGCTGCCATGACCGCATTGATCTTTGCCGAGGTCTCAACGCCATTCAGGTTGAGCATCGTAAAGAGAAGGGCAAATGCGACCACATAAACAACGTAAGGAATCTCAGGTACAAAGTTGATGGCGGCGCGGCTGCACCAGATAGTGCAGATAAGTGGGTTGAGAACGTAATCCATGATCAGGCACCAGCCAGTGAGATAACCCAGGCTGGGATGGATCTGCTTGCCAACATAAAGAAACGCCGATCCACCATGCGGATAGACGCGCGCCATGCGGCCATAGCTTATGGACGTAAAAAGCATGGCGACCATCGCAAGCAGGATGGCCGTGACCACGTGCCCGCGCGCAACGGTCGAGATCACGCCGTAGCTCGGCATCGGGGCCGTTGGCTGAATAAGTATGATGCCGTAAAGAATCAGATCCCAGAAGCGGAGCGAGCGCCGGAGGCCGACTGGCTGCTGAACAACGCTTTCCTGATTCGAGGACATTAGGATCCTTGCCGCGCAGATTTGATTGCTCGATTGTAAGCCGGCCCTCTTGCATTTGCGTCTTCAGCAAAAACAAAGGCCCGGCTTCGGCAGGCTTTAGAACGTAAATCGAGACCCGAACTGGAACTGGCGCGGCGAATTAACTGTGGATGTAATCTGACCAAAGTTCGCCGCCACGTCCGGATCGGTAAGCACGCCGGTAATGCTTGGCACGCCCGGCATTCCGAGTTGTACCTTGTTGGCGATGTTATACGACGCGATCTCGATACGCAGGTTTCTTTCCCCGCCCAGAGTGAAGTTCTTGTAGAGCGAAAGATCGAAATCCTGCGCGCCCATGGTGCGGACGTGATCGAGATACGCAGGCGCGGTACCCGCAATAAATTGGCTTGCCGGAAGCGCAAAGCAGTTTGCGTTGAACCAGGCTGCAATGGTGTGGGGAGCGCCTTTGGACGGATCGCAGGTAAGATCGGGCCGCTGGTTGAAGTAAGATACATCGGCTCCCACGACAGGCGAGGCAATCGGAACTCCAGTGCTCAAGTAGGAAATGAGGTTGGCCGTCCAACCGCCCAGCGCTGCATTCCCCACCCCATGCATGTTCATTGCGCGTCCCGGGCCAATGGGCAGGTCATATGAAGCCTCCCCAGTGAACTGGTATTTCACATCCTGCGGACTCACGGAATGTTCGAAGCGCAAATTTTTCGCGTCCTGCGGTGCGCCGTTATGGGCACCAACAAATCCCAGCGGCGGATTGCCGTCGTCGGTTAACAATTTGGCCCACGTGAAGCCAGCCAGCGCGGTGAAGTGATGCACAAGGCGCTTCTGAATCTTCAGCTGCATCGAGCTATAGTCCGAATCGCCGCCCGGATAGCCGTTCACGTTTATGCCGTTTCCCGCACCGTAACTGCCGTTGCCGTACTGTGGATACTTTTGCAGTGACACCCATAGCGGCACGGTCGAAGAGCCATTGTTCGAATTAGTCGGGGGCTGAATCGTGGCCCATTGGTTGGGCACCATAACGCAGCTCGGGTCCGAAGAATCCACGCAGAGTGAAGCGCCATTCGCACCGATGGTGCCGAGGTCCAGCTGGTTCACATCGAGCCCGCCCAGCGGCAGGAACAGCCCACGGCTGCCAACGTATCCGGCACTGAGCACCACGTCACCCGGTAGCGCGTACTCCAAGCCGAAGTTGAAATTGTATGCGGTAGGCGTGCGCTGCGAATGCAGCATGGTGTTCAGCGTCGTCCCCAGCAGCGCTCTCGGCACGTTACCGCTCAACCCCACCACGCCGTTGGGAAACGGATTGCTGAGTGAGTAGGGAACGGTGAAGTTGTCTGGCGTGCTAACGCCGCCGCTGCACGCGGGATCGCCGTTGAAGACAGTGTTTCCATCGGCGTTGAGGCAGGTGGCATCCCAGTTCGTTACGGAGGAATAGCCGTCGCTGTCGAGAGCGGGATTACTCACCATCTGCGGGCTGGGGCCGTAGTAGAAACCGGCACCGCCGCGTACAACCAGGTGAGGCGCCGCTTCCCAGGCAAAGCCGACTCGAGGGCCGAAGTTGGCAAGATTCGTCGCGAATGGCGAGCGGTTGTCGCCGCCAACGAAAACTTCCTCGCCAGTATAGTGGACGCCGCTAGACGTCTTCGACAGCGCCGGATTGAAGTATTCCAGCCGGTTATGCCGCTCGGTGCGCCCGCCGAAGATATCCCACCTCACCCCGGCTGTGATGGTCAGCGTCGCACTTGGACGGAAGGTATCTTCAATAAACGCAGCGTAGTAGGGACTGACTTCGGCAGCGAAGATGTCCTTGGTAAAGTTGTAGCTTTCACTGCCCGGCGTCCCTCCCATCCCAACCAGGAAAGAGGCAAAATCGCTGCCGCCCGACGGGTTCGACACTGACTGTGTCGTAGCCGTCATATCAAAGATGTAATTTCCTGAAGGAGCGGGCGGCTGGCCGACATTCAAAAAACGCTTCATGTATTCGAAGCCCGTTGATATCTCGTGCTTGCCCAATGTTTTGGTGAGGGCCGCATTCGCATCGCTGTTCTCGCTCGCATATTTAAACGTGTTCCAGTTCGCTGTACCGCCGACACCGCTGAAGTTCCACGTGTCCGCAAATTGCACGTAGGGCAGCGTCTTGTAGACCTCTTCGCCGGCAAGCGAAGAAGGGAATCCCAGCTGCGTGAGGTCAAAACCGTCCTGTGCCGGATCGCCCCCCTGGTTCTCATAGTGGCGCGTAAATGAGTACCGCAGTTGCAACACCGTAGTGGGATTTAAAGTCAGATCATCCGCCAGCAGCACGTTGCGCCCATTGGTTACGTTCTGGGCGTAGTAGAGGTCCCACATATTCCCGTAAGCGTTCACTAATGAACTGTAGAGTCGGTCGAAAGAGAAGCGTCCGAAAATACGCTGCTTCTCGCTTTTCATCCAGTCCATTCGAACGTCGAAGCGCTGCGCGGTCATGGGATCGGTGCCGGGCTTGAAAAAATTGTTGCTGACGTCGTCTGAGCTTTGGTCGCACGAAGTTGGATCAGGATAGTTGCACTTGGGAAACTCCGAGAGAAACTTCAGGGCCGTCGGATTGGGATTCGTAATCTTGTTGCCGGCGAACGCCTGACGGGTTCCGTCCGGATTGTCGGGCTGCGTGGGATCGTAGATTGTGAAGTTGTCGGCGGAGAAATCGCCGTTCCGCTCGGCGCTGGTGGGCACCGTAAAGACATTCGATCCGTCGTACAGTTGTTGCTGCGTGGCCTCGTAGTCGCCAAAGAAGAACAGCCTGTCTTTGTGGATGGGCCCGCCGAAGGCCCCGCCTTCTTGATAGCGGTGAAATGCAGGCGGCGTGTTGGCTGTTCCACCGACAATCTGGCTCTGCTTGTTGAAGTATTCATTTGATGCAAGTACGTCAGGACGAAAGACGCCGAACGCGTCGCCATGGAAAGCATTTGAGCCCGACTTGGTCACCAGGCTGATAACACCCGCCCCGCCGCTCTGATACGAGGCCGGCGTGTTCTGGGTCTCAACACGCGTCTCGTCGACCCCGTCTTCAGGAATCTCGAGTGCAGGAAGTATTGCTCCTGCATTGTTTTCAGCAAGCCCGATGGGGCTGCCGTCAACCATGTAATAGACGGAACCGATAATCGCGCCGTTGATGGTGTACGAGGAGACGTCGATTCCCGGCCGGCCGCTCGAGATGCTTGCAATGGTCTGCGAACTGGACGAGTTCGGAGTTCCATTAGCCGGCGTTACGCCGGGACTCAGCTGAACCAGGTCAAACACATTTCTGGTGAGCAAAGGCACACGGTCGATAGTCTCAGCCGAGATGAGTTGGCCAACGGTCGAGTTACTGGTGTCGACCAACGACGAAGTCTCTGTCACCGTGACCGTCTCCGAAGTACTGCCTACTTTGAGGGCGGCATTAACTGTGGTCACCTGGTCGACCGTGACCGGAATGTTCATGAGCAACGCTTTTTCGAATCCCTTCATTTCGAAGGTGAGTTCGTAAGTGCCGGGCGAAAGCGAGACGAATGCGTAAAGACCGGCGCCCGAGGAGACAGTCGATTGCTTCACGCCGTTGGCCATATCCTGGGCCGTGACAACTGCGCCGGGGACGATGGCGCCGCTCTGGTCGGCCACCAATCCACTGATGCCACCTCTTCCGGCCTGGGCCAGGGCGGCAGCGGCAGAACAGACAAGAATGATAATGGCAAAAAAATTCCTGAGCCCTGAAATCGCGCCTTCATTTTTGTGTGTCATGGCCAATCCTCGCATCAAATGTCTCTATTCAAACGTTTGAATAGTTATGCTATAGTAGGTGCACCTTGATTGGCTGTCAAGCGAAAAAGTGGCCTTGGTAATAGATGACGCAGCCATGTCCCCGCCCGCAAAAAGTTGCCGTGGAGATGAGAAATTGGCTCAAAGAAAGTCCGGACACGTAACACTGCTTGATGTTGCCCGTGCCTGCGGATTCTCCGTATCCACGGTTTCGATAGTCTTGAGCGAAGCGCCACTTTCACAAAACGTGGCAGCCAAAACCCGGGAGCAAATTCGCACCATGGCGCGCAAGTTGGGATATCACCCCGACGCATTCGCGCGCTCTCTGCGCAGCCGAAGCAGCCGGACAATCGGCGTATTGGCATTCGACCTTTCAGACCCTTTCTGCATTCCGGTGGTGCGGGGAATCCAGGCCGGACTTTACCCCGCGCGTTACCTCCCGCTGCTCATCGATGCCCAAACCCAGCGTCGGCTTTTCGACAGCTATGTGCAAATGATTCTCGAACGCCGGGCCGAAAGCCTGATCGTCATCGCAAGCTGGGTGTTTGAGGAAACCAACTTGCTCGCGGACTTGAAGAAGAATCATGTACCCATTGTGATTATCGGGCGCGACCTTTCAGAACGCGGAATCAATTCAATATTCGTGGATAACGAAGCTGGGGGTGCGCTGACCATGCGACACCTCACAGAGCTTGGTCACAAAAAGATTGCGGTTATCCGCGGGCCGGAAGAAATGTTCGACAGTGAACCGCGCTGGGCTGGAATCGTGTGTGCGGCAGATGCAGCCGGTATCAAACTGAACTCGAAACTGATATTTCAATTGCCTGGCATGGTCGATCCGGCCTCGGGATTCGAAGGAGGCGTGCGGCTTGCCAGGGAAATGCTGGCCGCCGGACGACCATTCTCCGCCGTGATTGCATTCGACGACCTAACCGCGCTGGGAGTGGTGCGCGGACTAACCACCGCTGGTATGCGAATTCCACAGGACTGCTCGGTCGTCGGCTTCGACGGCGTTCTTCCCGCCGAAGTGGCTACACCGGCGATCACCACCGTACGCCAACCGCTTAAAGAAATGGGCATGCAGGCGGCCGAGTGGGTGATGCGAGCGATCGCAAAGAGAGGGCGCGGTATGGATGAGGCTCCGCGGTTTTACAAGGCACAGCCCGAATTAGTGGTCCGGGACTCGACCGGTGCCCCGCCGCAACGGAAACGAAAAGATCCAGCTCAAAACGGCATAGAACCTTGACAAAGTTCGCAGGCGGAGCAGATAGTGCCCTTATTCAAACGATTGAATTGAAGGTTTCCCAACAAACGTAATGCATAGAAGGTCTATGAACATGAACACCAAGACAGTGTTTTCGCTTTTCATATTGATGGCGACCCCCGTGAGCGCCAGCGCCGCAACCATGACCGCTCTGCACGACGGTTGGCGCATTCAATCGGCATGCAAGGCTGACGCGGACCCCGCGAAGATCTCCATGCCGGGGTACCCGGTAACCCCCTGGTTGAAGGCGGTGGTGCCTACTACTGTGCTGGCTGCGCAGGTGGCGGCGGGGGTGTTCCCCGATCCCTACTTTGGCACTAACCTTCGGCAGATACCGGGGACTAGTTATCCTATCGGCGAGTTGTTTGCGAATCTGCCTATGGCTAGCGATAGCCCCTACCGGTGCGGGTGGTGGTATCGCACGGAATTCAAGACGCCTGCGAAGACTGATAAGGATGGCAAGGTCTGGCTGCATTTTGGGGGCATCAACTATCGGGCCGACATCTGGGTTAATGGGCACCAGGTGGCCGACAAGTCCGCGGTTGCAGGGGCCTACCGGACCTACGACTTCGACGTGACTCAATACGTGAGCCACAGCAGCGACAATGCGCTTGCTGTGGAGACCTTTGCGCCGACTGAAAAGGACCTCGGCATCAACTGGGTGGATTGGAACCCCGCGCCGCCCGATAAGGACATGGGACTTTGGGGCGCGGTTGATCTCGAAACCACCGGCGCTGTAACCGTCCGGTCGCCAATGGTGGCTACACACTTTGAAGATGACTCGCTCAACGTGGCCGATCTCACCGTCTACGCTGAACTGCACAACGCAAGCGCGAGCAGCGTGAAGGGCGTGGTTTCGGGTACGGCTGCGGGAGTGAAATTTGAGCAGACCGTCGAGCTGGGTCCCAATGAATCGCGCTCCGTAGCATTCTCGCCGGAGCAGTTTGCGCAACTGCGTGTGCGCGATCCAAAAGTCTGGTGGCCCTGGCAGATGGGCGATCCGCATCTGGAGCGCGTGACGGTGAGTTTTTCAGCAGAGGGAGTGGTCAGCGACGAGCGGAGCGTGGACTTCGGCATCAGGGAGGTTACCTCTGAGCTGACCGCGAACGGAAGCCGCCTGTTTCGCGTTAACGGCAAGCGGATTTTGATTCGCGGCGGCGGCTGGTCGCAGGACATGCTGCTGCGTACCGATGAAAAGCGGCTGCGCGATCAGTTCAAGCTGGTACGCGATTTGGGGCTGAACACCATCCGGCTTGAAGGCAAGCTCGACACTGAAGACTTTTTTCACAAGGCTGACGAGCAGGGCGTACTGGTGTTGCTGGGCTGGTGCTGCTGCGACCATTGGGAACATTGGCGCGACTGGACGCCCGACGATCTTGAAATTGCAAAGGCATCGCTGCGATCGCAGATGCTGCGGCTGCGCCAACATGCCAGCCTGCTGGTGTGGTTGAACGGCAGCGACAATCCTCCGATCCCAAGCGTCGAGAAAGCCTATCTGCAGGTTGAGAGCGACACTCATTGGCCTAATCCAATCTTGTCGTCTGCAACGGAGAGGCCGACCACGGTCTCGGGCGAGACGGGCGTAAAGATGAGCGGTCCGTATGACTACGTTGAGCCGAGCTATTGGTATGTGGCAATCCACTATGGTGGCGCGGTTGGATTCAATACTGAGACAAGTCCAGGGCCGGCCGTTTCTTCGCTTGCTAGCCGGAAGAAGTTTCTTCCCGATCCTGAAGCGTGGCCGCCTACTGCCAACTGGACCTACCACAATGGCGGCGGCGAGTTTACCAACCTCAAGGTATTCGGCGACGCGATGGACGCTATTTATGCGAAGCCTAATTCGGCGGCCGACTTTGAGCGCCTGTCGCAAACCATGGAATACGACTCGGAACGCGCCATGTTTGAGGCGTATTCGAAAAACAAGTACTCATCGACAGGCGTGATCCAGTGGATGCTGAACAACGCATGGCCTTCGATGATCTGGCATCTGTTCGACTACAACTTTGACGCGGGCGGCGGATACTTTGGAGCCAAGAAAGCGTGCGAGCCGCTGCACATCCAATACTCCTACGACGATCGCTCGGTGGTAGTGGTGAACAGCACCTACAAGCCTGCGACCGGACTGGTTGCCGATGTTGTGGTGCGCGGCCTGAAGTGGAATGAACTTTTCCGTTCAGAGAGCACAATCAATGCGCAAGCCGACAGCACTCAGCGCGCATTCGATTTTCCCGACAGCCTTTATTCGAGCGGCGAGAGAATCTTCTTTGTCGATCTCACACTGAAGGATTCGTCGGGAAAGCTGGTTAGCAGGAACTTCTATTGGGTTCCTGGGACGCTGACTACGTTTGATTGGGACAAGACCGACTACACGCACACGCCTGCCGAACGATATGAAGATCTGACAGCTTTGACAACGCTGCCCGCGGCCACTGTGACTGCGCACGCTGAGATTGGCAACAGTGCCAACGGCCGCAAAATCACACTGCATCTCGATAACACCTCGAATGGACTTGCGTTCCAGGTGAATGCGGCAGTGAGAAGGGCAAGCGGCGATCTGATTGCGCCGGTCATCTGGTCAGACAACTGGATTGAGCTCGCACCGGGAGAGCAAGAAACGCTGACTGCGCTTCTTCCGGAAGACGCGCCAGCCTCGCCAGTGGTGAACATAGAAGGCTGGAACGTTGCAGCAGCGAGGGTTACGCCAACTTCTGAGGCGCACTGAGTTCTGCTTCTGCGCGGCGCGCCTCAAAAACCCCGAAAAGGGGCAAAAACGGGCTTATTTGGGGTCCAATGTAACAAGAATTTGCTTGTTACATTTTATAAACTATTGATTTATTTATGCTTATTGCCGACCCCTTTCCCGTTTGGCACCGCAGATCGGGGGGGGGGAGGGGGGTATCCCCCCTATGTAGCAGAAAAACGGCCAAAAATTATCACAATAGTAGTGGTTTGCCGGGGAGTAAGCAGGCGGCCGGGCTGGGTTGGAAGCTCATGTATTTCAAGTGTGGCATAGATGGTGGTAATTGCACGCAAACGGCGGCGGGGTTGGCGGAGCTAGCGGGGTTAGCGGAGTTAGCGGCGCGGCGTTAGTTAATGGGCGGTAACTTGCCCAATTGGCGCGAGCCAGTTCTCCGAACTTGGGCCGATCGTTGAACGATAGGCGACATTCCGTTAGGAATCTTCTTGTGGAAGGTTCGGGCGCATGCATCCCCGGTCCCCAAGTGCGAGGGTGTTCAGTTCCATGACATCCTTTACACATTGTCTCTGGAGATCCATTACGTTTCCGCGCGAGCGTGAGCGAACGCGGTGGTGCGGAGACGATGCCTTGGAAGAGGATGCAGGTCCGGGAACAGCGCGTGGAGTTTGTGGTGCGGGCGCTACGGGGCGGCGAGCCGCTGAGCCGGTTATGTGTTGAGTTTGGCATCTCGCGACCAACGGGGTATTGCTGGCTGGCGCGTTATCTGGAGGGCGAGTTTGCGCATATACTGCGAGCGTAAGCCCTTTCCGTTTGTGCCCATCATGAGTCCTTCTGGAGTTCCTGAATCCGGACCGCCGAACAGAATTGTCATTCACCGATGGATGGCTGTCCTGCTGGCGCTATTTGTCTGTCTGATTGTGATACCGCTTGGGCATGGAGCGGTTCCGTGGGCGATCTCCAGGCTGACACTTCGCCATGGCTGGGTACACGGGTCGCCCAGGTTTTGGAATTTACTCGGACTGATCCCGGTTGGCGTTGCCACGGCTCTCCTTATTTGGACACTAATCACAGGAATTGCGCATGCACCAAAGACCGTGAGGCTCGGGCTGGTGCCCTCGGTCTTGATCACCGATGGACCTTATCGATTTACGCGGAATCCGATGTATGTCGCGGAACTAGCATTATGGCTGGGGTGGACGCTGTTCTTTGGAAGCGTGGCAGTTTTTCTGGGATGTGTCGCACTGATGCTGGTTGTGAATCTCGTACTTGTGCCTCGGGAAGAACGGACTTTGGAAGCAGTATTCGGTCAGGCCTATCTTATGTACAAGCAGCGGGTGCCCCGTTGGTTGGGGCAGGTGCCTCTCTTGCTCGTTTGAGAGAAATCTGCGCACTCTCAGATGGAAGATCCGGATTCGCCTCTAGCTAGCGACACCACGAAACTAGAACGTCAATTGGCGATATCAGGCCAAAGCGCTCGTTGAGCGTGTCTTTTGGATAATCGCGAGGATTAATCCTCGGAAACGCCGTTCGCTTCAGTGATGGGGATGGGGAGAATTTGCGCCCGGCTTTTCGGCTTGGACTCGTAGCGGGGGCTGAAGCCCGCGTCAATTCGGCGGGGGTTACGGCCCGGCTGAAGCCGTGCCCTTATTACAAAACAGAGTTTCAGTGGGGCTTCGTAATGGACCCTTGGAGGGCCGGGCTTTACGGCTGGCCCTACTTTGTTTCCTTGAAACCTAGGAAACCTAGGGAAACCTAGGGACAGACGGGACGTTCCCGTTGGCGGGCGGCTCCGGTCTCATTCCTTAAACTGCCAAGTTGCTGGCGCCCTCGGTCCCTCGCCTTTGGAGACCGGGGATGGGGCGAAGTTGAAGCCGGCTTTTCGGCTTGGACGCGTAGCAGGGGCTTAAGCCCGCGTTAATTTTGCGGTGTTTCGGCAGGGTCGAAAATGGGGAAAACCCATGAATGCGGAATCCGGCGGCGGGAGGATTCGCCGCACCCCTACGGGCGCGAAGACCAACCCCTGAGCTTTCCCAGGGTTCGGGGCGTACCCATGTGGGCTTCGGTGTTCAAGCGAAAGATTGCATCGCCCCTACGGGGCCGCGGGGTTTTGGGGGCTGCTTCCCCAGCGTTGAAACGCTGGGCTAACATACGTTGCGCCTACGGCGCGTTTGGGCTAGAGCCCGTCGTTGAAGGGGATGGGTTTGCGGCGCGAGTAAACTCGTGCCCTGATACGAGACTTCATTCCGGCGGTTTCTTCAGCAGGCTGTGAAGCCACGCCTTGATACAAAGCTCCCTTTGAATACGCGTGAACGAGTTTTTTCGCAGCCATGAGGAACCGGGGGCACCCGGCTTTTCGGCTTGGACGCGCGGCAGGGGCTGAAGCCCGGACTCATTTAATGGGCTTTATTGGCCCGGCTGAAGCCGTGCCCTTATTACAAAACAGAGCTTCAGTGGGGCTTCGTAATGGACCCTTGGAGGGCCGGGCTTTACGGCTGGCCCTACTTTGTTTCCTTCGTAATTGCGTCGGCGGCGTTGCCGGCTACTACCCAGTTTGCTGAGCCCGCCACTACGGCTTCATCTTCGAACCAGAGGAATCCGAAGTCGTCGATGCACTCGGGAAAATCGGGCTTGATGATGACGTATCCCGGAATGACTGCGCCGGGAATGTATGCGTTGTCGGCGCGATTGTTGCTGTAGGTTTTGGTTTTTGAGACCGTACCGACGCCGGCTACATACGACGTGCTGGATACAGGGTGCGTGCCGAGAATGTAGTTGACGGCGCGAAGAGTGTATTCAGGGCCTACGAGATCGGGGAACGCTTTATGCAGAAAATACATGCGGATGGCCATGTCAACCACTGCGCCTGATCCGCCCCAGGTGCGCAGGCTTGGAGGAACGCCGAAGGGGGTAGCGTTTAACTGTTTGTCTAAACCGGCCATGTATGTCTTGACCGCTTCGCGCATTTGATTTTTCGCGCTGGCGTCAAGATAAGGCAGCGCGCGGACTGCGGTCCAACCGCGGAAACCCATTTGCTGCGGAGTGATGACCTGGGGGAACAACTGCTTGAGGCGGGACTTGTAAGGCTCGGCGCCATTTGTGGCGATGGTTAATTCAAGAGCCGCAGCCCAGTCTTGTCCGAAGGCGAAGCCGCCACGGTCGAAGCCGGCAGGCGGAGCCTCGGGTGCGCTAGTTGTGCCAGGAACCGTGGCAGAGGTCGCCGTACCTTGAGACGCAGCCAGCACACCACCACCTCCCCAGGGACCTGCAGAACTCTGCGTTGGGTGGGCCTTCTCGTCGTTCCATGCTTTGATGGCGGTATCGAGGCAGTCTTTCGCCAGCGGGTCGTCGTAGCCTTTCAGCACATCGGCCGCGGCAGCCAGGGCCGCAATGGCGTTCCACTGGAAGTAAGGATTATTCGACGTGAAAATCCAGCGATCATCCGGCTTGCCGGAGTAGTCGCCCTTGACTTCGTTTGGACCGAGAGTGGGGTCATAGATGCGGCCGTCGGTCTTGGATGCGCCGTCGCCCAGGTGCGTGTACTGGCGCAGGTCTGGCTCGTGAGTGCCGCGAATTGCATGGCCGATGTTATGGAACTGCGCGAGGATGAGCAGCGCGCCGTGCTTGACTTGCTCAACCGTGTCGGGCACGCCGTCGGGACGATGCATCTCAACCGTGCGCGAGGTTTCATCGACCGTAAGCTCGTCGTAGTTGAGATTGAATTCGCGGTAGGCCAGAGCGAGACTTTGAATCACACTTAGCTGGGCGGGCTCCTCAAGGTCGAAGTCGCCGGCGTCGTACCAGCCGCCCACGTTCATGCCAGGAATGTGATCGCCACCTTTGTATTTGCCTTCGGTCGCGGTTGCCTGATTCCAGCCGTCGAATTGCTCCCCAACTACCGGCGCCATGCGGCCATCGTCAAGATGCGAAGCGCCGTGCCAGATGCGGTAGCCCTCGCGAACGGAGACGTGATCCATTTGCACGGCGAGGTGATGGTCGAGACTGTCTTGCCAAATGTTCGCGTAGGCATCCTGAGAGATGGGGAAGGGCGCGGTGCGCTGGCCGGCGTATTCGATGACATAAAGGCCGGGGTCTTTGACCGGGGTGAAGTCGAATTTGGAATAGACGTAGCGCTGCCATGGCGTTGAAGGCGTGATGGGGCCCTCGAATGCCTGCTGGTAAGATCCGTCCTCCATTAGGCGGAGGACTTTGGCTGTTTTTGGGCCGGTGTACTTTGGGTCGAGTTCGATTACTGCTACTTTTTGGAAACCTGGTGCATAACCTACCTGGCTGTGCGCGATCATGGGCGGGCGTGTCCAGTTGGGAATGACGTCTGGCTTGATGTGCCACACGATTGCGCCGGTGGTTTTGCCGGAAGGGATGAGCGAGCGCAACACGAACCATCCGTTCTGCGCGCGGTTGCGGCCGTCGAACAGCATGAGGTCGGCGGTGTCTGACTTAACGTTGACGCGGGCCAGAGCGTCGTCGACTCCCAGGGTGATGCTCTTGCCTTCGGCGAATGGCAGCGGCTGCGTGTAGCCTTTGGCCTTGTCCCAATCTTCGAGGTAGTAGGCCTTTTTTGGCTCATCGGCCAGCGGCAATACTTTCACCATTGGGTCGTCAGGCGTGCGTGGGAAGATGCCGGCCTTGGTTCCGTCGACGAGGTACGCCTTGCCCATGTAGATGGAGGGCAGGAACTCGAGGTTGAAGCCCGCGCGGCCGGCAAGTTTTTGCGGGAGCGGCTTCAAGAGATTGATGGTGACTTTCACACCGCCTGGTTCCGCTTCGACTTCAAGGGTGTAGCTGAGATCGAAGGCTGGATAAGCCAGGTTGGCGGTGAGGCGGTTGTTCGCCTTATCGGCGTGACGCCCTTTGAGGGTTGCCACCAGGTCCCACTGCTCGGGGGTCGGCATGAGGCGCACGTCGCCGTTGGTTGCGATGCGCGCCCCATGGAGAATCATTTCCATGGCCGTGTTCTTCTGGTCTACGAAAACGGGATGGTAGGTGCTGTCGTATAGAAATACGCTGAAGCCCTGAGTATCGAGATAATTTTTGTCGGTCACCTTCATGGCGAAATCGGCGCCGAAGAGGCTTGGGCTGCAGGTGAGGGCCAGGAGGAGACAGACTTTGATTCGGGTGAGCATAGGTTGAGATTAAACCGCTCCTTCGCCTCAACCTACCATGATATGAACACCGCAGCGAAGTCGCGGCTGGCTCATTTCATCGAAACGACGGGGGCCTGTCTGCGGGTGCGGTTCCGCGCTTCGTATCCGGCTGTGGCTGGTTGCTGAACACGATGCGATTTTCGCCGGTGTGGAGCTTATTGAGCGGTAGCCAGTTGCCCGGATACTCGGCGCCATTGAGCATTACGTCGTGGACGTAGATGCCCTCGCCTTTGCGCACAATGACCAGAGTTCTGTTGCCGGCGAGTTTCAGGGTTGCTTTCTCAAACATTGGAGTACCAAGCACCATTCCCGCTACGCCGGGCACCGCTGGATACATGCCGAGGGCATCCCACACGTATACGCCTGAGGTTGCGCCGAGATCGTCGTTGCCGGGAATACCGTCGGGCGCGGCCTTGAAGGTCTCTTCGCCGATGCGCGTTACAACACTCTGCGACTTCCAAGGCTGGCCGGCAAAAACGTATGCGTACGGAACTACAAAGTCGGGCTCGTTTTCAATGTTGTAGCAGGGTTCAGCCCAGCAACGGAGCTTGATAAAGAACCTGTCGAAGCGCGGAATCACCGCATCTTCGCCACCCATTGCGGCGAACAACGCGGGGTAATCGAAGGGAATCATGAAGCTGTATTGCCAGGTGTTGCCTTCTTCGAAACCCTGTTGATCGCCAGCTTCAGGATTGTAATGACGGCGAGGCTGAGACGTCTCCGCGTCGAACCCTACCTCCCAGCTTCCATCGCTGTTTCGCGGGCGAATCCATTTTGTATCGGGGTCAACCAGGTTCTTCCAGCCCTGCGACAATCTTAAGAAACGATCGGCCGCATCGTTGTCACCTAAAGCGCGGGCGAATTGCGCGGCGGCAAAGTCGTCGCTGTTGTACTCAAGCGTGCGCGAGGCCGATATCTCGTCTTTCTCGCCAGGCACATAACCTAGCTTGAGATAGTCCTCAAGAAAGGGCCGCTCTTTGTTGTCACTGGTCTCTGTGGCTGCGCGCACCATGTATTTGAGAGCGGTCGCAGTGTCAAAACTTTGTGCGCCGAATGCGTAGGAAGACGCGATGACCGGTGCTGGCGAATCACCGCCCATCACGTAGGTAACATCGTTCGCGGCTTCCCAGCGTGGAAGCTGGCCGCCCTGCTGAGCATCGTTGACCAGCGATTGCAGCATGTCGCTTTGGCGCTGTGGCTCAAACAGTGCCTGTAACTGAACAGTGTTGCGATAAATATCCCAGTCAGAGAAATTGGCGTATTGCGTTTTTTGACTGCCGGCAACGTTGTGCACCGTTTTGTCGAAGCCCATGTAGCGCCCGTCGGCATCGCTGAATATTGTGGGCGAAAGAAATGAGTGATAGACGCCGGTATAGAACTTTGTCCTTTGGTCTTCGGTTCCTCCCTCAACTTTGAAGCGATCGAGAAGTTGCGACCAGGTCTTCGTGGCCTTTGCATGCACCGCATCAAAGTCCCAGCCCGCGATTTCGTGTTTCAGGTTTTCACGTGCGCCATCGAGGTCGACAAACGAAACAGCGGTCTTCAGTTCGATTTGGCGTTCATTGCCAAAGTCAAGCCACACGCCTGAGTGCTTGCCCTTCGCTTGTTTACCATCGCCGACGACGGTGGCGTCCTGCCAGAGCACCGCTTTCTTGTATGGCTTGTTGAATTTGCCTGCGCCGTAGATGGTGTAGTGCGAGTCAGTGCCGCAAAAATGGCCGGCGCGCGAGTAGGCTTCGTAGCTGTCCTGGCCGTTCAGCGTAATGCTGTTTCCATCTTCACTTGTGCCGGGCTGATTAGGCCGCGTGCCGAAAGTACCTGCACTTGATCCTGCATTGACCAATAGACGTGCCGGCATTCCCGCCGGGAAAGTGAACCGCGCAATGCCTGCGCGATCGGTAACGGTGAGTTCAACCTTCACGCCATTTGCCAGCGTGACAGCGTAGTAGCCGGGATGGGTTTCTTCCTGCGCGTGATCGAATCTTACGGCATACTGCGTGATCTCTGCGCCGGGGCTGGCCGTCAATTCACCAGCGATGGGCAGCACAGCGAAGTCACCGTAGAGTTCGCAGCCTGCTCCACTGATGTGCGTCAAACCAAAGCCGAGGATGGAGTTCGCGGCCGCGACTCCGGGCCGCGCCGATTGTGAATAGTCGTACCATGCGTCTGTGTTGGTATCGGGGCTCCATTGCATCATGCCGAAGGGAAGCGTGGCTCCCGGAAAAGTGTTGCCTCCGCCGGCGGTGCCGATCAGCGTATTGACTGAATCGTAAGGGCTCTTGGCCGTTTGCGCAGCCGTGAGATGAGCTACCGCGATAGCAGCAACGAGGGCACCTGCTCGGATGAAATTTGATGAAGTCATTAGTTTTCCCTTCAAGGTAAGAACATGTTGTGCAATCGGCTTTGGTCAATTTACAGTGAGCGTGATTGTGCTGGATTGCTGCAGTGATCCTGAAGTTGCTGTCACGGTTACGGTGGCGTTGATTGGCTGGGTCTGTTGACCAGATGAGGATCCGCCACCACCGCAACCTGAAACCGGCGCGAAGCCGGCAAATGTCAACAAGACGAAGAGCACAATTCTAAGCAGGCTCCTTCTCTTAAAACCGAGCAGGAAAATGGTTGCGGCCAATGCTGCTTCAGGAGCGAATGGTGCGGAACGGCGTTGCAACGCAGAGACAGTTGAACTGGCCGCTATGGTTAATTGCGTTGTAACTGCGCTGCCCGATGGAGTAACTTGCTGCGGGCTGAAGCTGCACGTGGTGCCCGTGGGAAGACCGCTGCATGCAAAAGTAACAGCGGAATTGAATCCGTTGGACGGCGTCACAGTTACAGTTGAAGTTGCTTGACCGCCAGACTGGACGGTGAGCGACGTAGGGGAGATACCCATCGAGAAATTCGGCGGCGGCAAGTTGATGGTGAAGGCCGCCGAGGCGACGATGCTGTTTGTGTATCCCGAAGCAACGGCAATGGCCTGGATGGTTTCAGATGCGGAGACCGTGATTGCTGTGGAATATTGCGTCGAGCTTGCAGTTGGCGTGGTGCCATCAGTGGTGTAGTAGATGGCCGCACTCGGAGTGGGGTCGCTGATGGTTACCGATTGTGCCGCGGTGAACGTTCCACCGTTGGGGCTGAAGGTTGGAGTGGCTGCCTGCGGCAGCGTGACGTTAACGATATACCCTGCCGAAGCCACGCTGCTGGGTGAATATCCACTGGCAACGGCAATGGCATTGATGGTCTCAGTGCCTGATGAGACCGTGATTGCGCCGCCATACAAATTGGAATTCGTAGTGGGGGTACTTCCGTCGATGGTGTAGTAAACGGCGGCATTTGGAGTTACATCGTTGAGAGTAACTTGCTGCGCCGATGTGTAAGTGGCGCCGATGGGGAAGAAAGTGGGCGCCGAGGCCTGCGGATCGTTGGCGTTGTATTGGACATAGTAGAAACTGTTGCCGCTGAATCCAACATAGACAGTGCCGAACACGTCCATGCTTGCGGCCATGTCGTAGGGAATATCCCAGATGCCGTAAGGGTAATAGGAAATCCTGTTGAAGGT